>Ga0206873_1163_pt1 | contig 20774 bp, 19 predicted proteins | sample Alteio_BWOrgCont_11_FD_152631 | JGI IMG/M metagenome (GOLD analysis project Ga0206873, IMG submission 152631) | Enriched cells from forest soil in Barre Woods Harvard Forest LTER site, Petersham, Massachusetts, United States -... | ecosystem: Environmental > Terrestrial > Soil > Temperate forest >...
TAATGCTTTTGGAAATTGAGAATGTTCTGGATATTGGCTCCCCGGAAGGCATAAATACTTTGAGCATCATCACCCACAACAGCAATATTCTGGTGGCGGGCTGCAAGCTGCCTTAATATCATGTATTGGGAAAAATTGGAGATACTACATTCGATAAGATGATTGTGGCTGCTGCCGATAATGACATCAGCATATGGATGGTGCTGGATAACCTGAAAGATTTTAATATCGGAATTTCTCCCCGTGTTAGTGAAAAGATTACGGAGTTTGTGAACATGATAAAAAGCTTTTCTGCTATGCTTCCTAATTACACGGCATTTCAGTTGGGCGATTATATATACTACACAGCCGGCATCAAGCGCGAACTGGAACAAGATCGCACACCGGAGGGCATGAATCGAATGGAAAACATACAGGAGTTGTTGAACGGCTTACGGGATTTTTCTGAAAAACCGATTGACAAGGAGGTTATTCCTACCCTAAGTATGTTCATGGAAGACGTAGCCTTACTTACTAATGAAGACCGCAATAAAGATGACGAACAAGACCAAAACCGTGTACTGCTGATGACCATCCATTCCGCAAAAGGATTGGAATTTAACTACGTATATATAGGCGGGCTTGAGGAAAACCTTTTTCCTTCGCAAATGGCGCTCACTTCAAGGGAAGAACTGGAAGAGGAAAGAAGGCTTTTTTATGTAGCTGTAACCCGTGCTAAAAAGCAGGTGGTTCTGACGTATGCCATGAGCCGCTATCGTTATGGAAGCGCACAAAGCAATGAACCAAGCCGTTTTCTCGAAGAGATTCCGGCGGAATGCGTGGCGAGTATTTCATATAGAGAAGAAGCCAGCGAGCATGTATTTTCCAGGACACCATCAGCATTTAGAAAACCTGCGCCTGCTGTAATTACTCCTCCGTCCATTGCAGGGAAGAAACTGGTGAGCATGAATAAAGCGGCTCAAACCAGCACGCCTATAGATAACTCTCACCTGAACGGCTTGAAAGCCGGTATGCGTGTGGAGCATGAACGATTCGGACAGGGAGAAGTGATTACTGTTGAAGGCACCTACCCTAACAGCAAAGCAACAGTAATGTTTAGCAATGGAGAAAAAAAGCAGTTGCTACTGAAGTTTGCCAAATTGAAGATTGTAAGTTAAGTCTACTTTCCTGCCATTCCCCGTCCTGCCTTGCCATTCGGACGGGAATAGCCTTCATCATTATACATTTTATAACTAAAACGCACAATAGAGATGGATGCATTAGTACTATCCCTGTCTAGTTTATTAGAGATGAGACCTGTTTCGCCATCATACATATATTCTATATGATGTATTTGTTTGCCATTGTTCCAAATGCCCTGCTCATCAGGCCTCCCGGATGAGTCATATTTTATAATGGTACTTTGGCTCTTGTCTCCATTCATATTGCCGCTGTTAACATATCTTATTATTCTCCCCATATCATCATAAGTAAAATCCACCTCTGAATAAAGCCACCCCACCACATAGTGAGAGTTACGGCTTACGATTCGTCTTTTTTCGTCATACTGAATTATTGTTTTCCGGAATATTTTATTGTCTTCATTATAGGCGTACTGCTGTAATTGCTTTGGGTAGGGTATGTAAGCGAAACTATCTGCCGACATTACTTTTTGTGTGGCTATTTTAAAATCTCCGCCTGTGCTCAAAGCATTTGTTTCATGGACATGATCTTCGGTTTGTAGCTGGCCTTCTTTATTCCATTTGTAATACCATGTATCATAAAAATCATCCATTTGAGTGCGCTTGATAGAGATGTTTCCGTAACCATCATAATAGTATTGGCATTTCACACTATCCCATATGTGATTGTCGGCTTTTGTCATATTTATCGATTCAACAATTTTTCCGGCAGTATCGAAAAAGTATTGCAGCATAATTCCCTGATCAGTTATAGGAGCATCATCGGGCTTGGAGAAATAATGCATAGTTATTTGAGCAATCTTTTTATCCTTTATAATATTCTCCTGGAAAATAGGAGTTACTATTGCATCCTCATCCTGGAAGGGGGCAAGCTGGCAGTATACTTTCCTGCCTGTTATAACCAATAGCATAATTATCAGCAGGTATTTCCCGGCACGCATTTTATAATACTTGTTTAACCGCATTGATGGCCTCGCCCGCTGAGCTAAAAGGAAGCAGGCAGGTTTTATTCTCGCAAACATATACAAGAGTCCGGTCTGTTACAAATCTTTCTTTTAACAAATCCAGATCCGATGCCTTCTCCGCTCCAAGCAGAGCCATGTTTGGCAGGTATTCTTTGTTAATCTTATCGCGGAATGTAAACGCAAGTTTACCTGCAATCGCTACTTCGCAATAACGAACCTGGTAATGAAGCATCAGCATGCCCCAATTGGTATATCCCTGAGGGTATTTTAGCATTTTCTCTTTAACCGCAGCTAACATCCCTTCCGCTATTTCAAGGTATTTATCATCACTGTATAAATGGCCTAGTTTGTGCAACAATATTGCCATTTCGGAATTGGAAGCGGGTATTACATTATCGGATACATCTGCTTTCCGCACAATAATGGCCTCTTGCTTTTTATGTGTGTAGTAAAACAGTTTTTTTTCGGTATCATAAAAATGCTCTATGGCATATTCTGCAAGACTTTTAGCGGCTTTCAACCAATTCTCATTAAAGGTAACTTCATATAAAGCAATAAAAGCGCTTGCAATAAATGCATAATCGTCTAAAAATCCCTCTATATATCCCTCACCATTCTTGAAACTATGCCACAGGGCTCCGCCGGAAGTAATCAATTTAGTCTTAATAAAATTAGCATTATTGACTGCTATTTCTAAAAACAAAGGTTCCCTGAATGTTTTGTAAGCATCCGAAAATCCCTTTAACATAAGCCCATTCCAGGAGGCAAGTGTTTTATCATCCAGTGAAGGGGAAATCCTTTGTTCGCGCCTTTTTTGCAGAATAGCGAGCCAGTTTTCTTTTTTTACCAGTAATTCCTCCGGCGAAATATTGTGTTCAGAACAAAATTCATCATCTGTCTTTTTCCGTTGAAGAATATAGTTTTCGTCTTCCCATACATCCCTGTCATTAATGCTGAAATATGCAGCAAATAAGGGAAACTCATCTCCTAAAAGGTCTTGCAATTCCTCCTTCTTCCAAACGTAGTATTCGCCTTCTTTTCCTTCCGAATCAGCATCCAAGGCACAATAGAAAGCTCCTTCAGGCGATGTCATCTTGCTTGAAATGAACTCGTAAATTCCATACACAACATCTCTATAAAGCTCTTTGGGGTTATTTTTATTTGCGTTGGAATAAAGGGACATTAGCTGTGCATTATCATAAAGCATCTTTTCAAAATGAGGTATCTTCCAGAGCGAATCGGTGGAATAACGGGCAAATCCGCCTCCCACTTGGTCATAAATGCCTCCCATGGCCATTTTGTCAAGGGTAAGGTAAACCTGTGCCTCAACAGCATGAGCATCTTCTGCCCTATTCATGTTTTTAACAACATAAGAATAGTACAGTAAAAACTCATAGTTATTGGGCATGGGAAACTTGGGAGTATAATTATATCCCCCAAAAGCCTTATCAAACGCATCGGCTATTTTGTTTGTAAACTCATCTATAAAGGTAAAATCCTTTTCAACCCTTTCTTTTTTTGAATCAGGAAAAAGAGAAACAGCAAGAATTCCTTTTTCAATTTCTTCCGACAGTTCACGCACCTTTTCAGGCTCTTTCCGGAAAAGATTATCCAGGTTATTCAGTAATTGCAACCAATCATTCTTAGGAAAGTAAGTGCCACCATAAATAGGCTTGCCGGTTGGTAAGGTAAAGCAATTGAGCGGCCATCCGCCCCGCCCTGTAAGGATATTAATGGCATCCATATAAAGCATGTCAACTTCAGGATGCTCTTCCCGGTCAACTTTAATACATACATATTTCTCATTCATAATGGCCGCTACCTCATCATCTTCAAAAGACTCTTTTTCCATTACATGACACCAGTGGCAAGAGGAGTAGCCAATGCTCACAAGAACTAATTTGCGTTCGTTTTTCGCTTTTTCAAAAGCTTCATTGCCCCATGGATACCAGTCAACAGGATTATGGGCATGCTGTAACAGGTAAGGACTGTTTTCATTAATTAAGCGATTAGTAGTTGCCCCGGTACTCATTTTGCCCGCATGATTTTTGCGAAAATACCATTTTCTGCAAACTAAAGACGCACTTGTATAAATAAAAAGTTCCGGGCATTGCTGCCCGGAACCAACACATCTTAAAAACAACTTAACCCTAAAAACTATCTTAAAGTCCCAGTCCGCTTTCAGGACGGGAAGCTGAACCGCCGCCCTTATGCCCGAAGAGGTGAAGGCCACGCCCTCTGACAGTAGTAGAATACCTTCTACCGCTGCCAAAGTCCCTTAATGACCTTCTTTCAGCCTTTTGAGCTTTTACAACCTGAGGATTGTCGAGAGATGGTACAGATCTCTTTCCGCTACCTGCAAAGGCTGCGGCAGAGATACAAATGATGGAGAAAAAACATACTAACTTTTTCATTTTTGTTTGATTTGTGATTGTGTTATTAATTGACTTGTTTATATTATCTTTTTCAGGCTCTTTCTTTTTATTTTAGTGAATAAGGAGCGTTTCAAATTTTTGTTCTCCTTTTTTATCTTTTTACTCATCGTTTCATTTTTTGATTGCGGGACATTGTACGCCGGCTCTTTTTGTTTTGTTTCCGCACTTACACGTTTTCGCGTAGAATACTCTAAAAAGCATACTCACAACTAACTGTATTGTTGCTTATTACAAAACAACGTGGTATGTTCATAAGTTCATGCGGGCACAAGACTTCTAATTGTCTGTTGGCAAAGAAATGACATGAAAACTCTTTGCAGAAACACTTATATCTCCTGCTTATTCTGAAAGAGAATATATCAGAACAGCTTATAAACCCCCGGTATTCTTAGCTTGCTGTTTTTTCAAAGCCTTTGAACGGTGGCTGTTTATATAGGAAGAGTATAGTCGATGCGATTGGAAATTTTTTACTTGCGCATTCATTTCTCTCTCCGATTTTTTAATGGAGGTATTATATACCGTAGGACTTTTTTTCTCATTTTCCCGGGAAGCATAAGCCATTCCGGATAAAAAGCAAACCAATACAAGGCACACCAACGTTTTCATAGTGTTTAGAATTTAACTGTTATAAACTGGTAAGCCTTCTGTCAATTGTTATCGTAAAGTTACGAAAACTAACTCACATAAAAAAGAGGGAGTAGGTGCGAATAATTTATTTTTTCTGCAGGCTCATTGCTTCAGGCATAGAGATATAGTACCCGTTGTAGAATGCCATAACGCAGGCATCTTTAAAGCCTGCCGCCTTTACCTGGTCTCTCTCTGATGATGCACTTTGATAATCGCCGTATGAACCTACCAGGTAGTGATTTAACCCTGCCCTGTCTTTTATAATACTAACATCTTTAAACTGGTTAAGCAAACTCATGAAATTTTGGTCAGGTGAGGCATTGCTAAATACTCCAAGCTGGACTTTAAATACAAGTCCTGATTTTGCTCCGGGACGGGCAGCAACAGCTGTCTCAGCAGGAGCTACATTTGGCTTCGCAGGGCTCTGAACTTCCGCAGCAGGTACATTTTTATCATTTTGTTCAACCCGTATAAAAGCATCTGTATAACCTGCTGCCTTTACTGTATTCAAATAGTTTTCAGCCTCACTCTGGCTGGTAAAATTCCCGGTGGTGTATCTATACAACCCATTATCGTCTTCTACATCGGCCTTTCCATTAGTACCGGCAAAGCTTACCCCATCTGCTAACTTAACTCTTGTCGCAAGCAACTGTATCTTATAAATTACAATACCAGAATTTGTAGCCGCAGTAACAGGTGTGACAGAAGTTTCAGTAACCGGCGCAACAGGCGGTGTAGCCGTAGGCGTCACGGGAGCTGGAGTTACCGGCACACTCACTGGCGCAACGGGAGTTGTGGGCGCTGCTGAACTAATTGTCGGAGTTACGGGTTTAGCAGGGTAGTTAGTCACATTGCCTTTCGTTCCAACCGGATTGGCAACTTTCCAGTGGAAAGGGTCAACATGGTGTTCAGCAAATTGCCCCGTGCTGTCCATGTACTTTTCATACTGCAATTGCAACGCTGCATCCGAAGTATCAAAATGGCCGGGCATATCGGCATGAAGCGTATCTCTTAGCAGGTTAGTAGTATCCAATATTAAATCGTCAGTCCAATGAGACCTATGGGTACCGATGATATTGAACCGTAACGATACATAAGTGAAAACAAACATGTCATTCGAAGTCGTTCCCTTCAACGGTCCCTGCACCTGTGGTGTAAGCCCGTCTATATGGTCGGTAAAAGTATAATGCAAGGTACTGCCAATCATAAAATCTGTACGGTCGCTAAGGCGGAACATAAATCCTAAACCAACCGGTATGGCAAATGTTTGCTGATTATAAGTGCCCGCACCGCTTAGATTGAGCGAGGCTACATCGCTTGAATAGTTATAGTTCAGGTTAAGTATTTTAGCTGATGCAGCACTGGGCGAACTTTGCGGAAGACTGCGAAGAGTACCATCAGACCAGGCATAATATTCATCTCCATATTGGTCATATATGTTAGCCTTCGATGAAAACTGATATGACTCAACACCAATTATAATGTAGGGTGACACTTCCTGCTTAGGCAAAATTTTAAATAACAGATTAATACCGCCTCCCATCAAGGTTGATTGAAAATTCCAGATTGCGTCAGTTGTTTGTTCAGTTACTGCAACATTGCCATATAAAAAATTAAGGCTGAATTCTATTGCCGGTGAAATTTTTTGGGCAAGGCCAATATCATATCCCGGTCGTCCGCTGGAAGGGCTTTGGATAGTGGTGGAGCTTGAACCTATCTTTACGTTTCCAATATATGAAAGCATTCCTGCCCCTACTCGTATAACCGGCTGAACAGTGAATCCTTTTTTATTAGCGTTATCTGCACTGTCTTTGACAGATTTTTCAATAAACTGGGCAGAAAGGGTTGGTGAAATACCTGGGCTTAAAAACAAAAATAGTAATACCGCACGAAAAAATACCTTACTCAATTTTTGCATATTTTTTGAATCAAATAAGTCTCTCTTTGTGTTTTTGCAAAAGAATTTAACTCAGTCTGAATAAGAATAGATAGGACAAAAATACTCTAATTTTTTACATTAATTACATTTTAATGGGTTTGTTTTCCACACCCCTTCGTGTGAAAATAAAGACTTTGTTTTTACAAAAGCAACCTTTTGTGGGCATAAAATAACAATATAATTATATTGTTCCGAGAAAGCCATAGGATTCAAACTAATAACGGTTCTATTCTATTTACTACCCATTACTCTTTTAAGCTCCTTAATGTCTTTTTTTACGGTAGTAACCATTGCAGTGTCTCCGCTATCAGAATATAATTTCTGTGCGGTTTGGAAGTCAGGAAGAGCATGGTTGTACTGGTAAAACTTAGCGTATACTAACGCTCTGTTATAAAAACCTTCAGCTAATTCGGGCTTTAACTCTATAGCTTTATCAAAATCTTTAACAGATTCATTTAATTTATTAAGCATCGATTCCGCAATGCCTCTGTTACAATATACCTTATATGAGTTAGGAAAGTATTTAACTGCTTTATCGAGGTCAAGGATGGCCTCATTGAGTCTACCAATTTTCCCTTCCGACACTCCGCGATCATTGTACACTATAACACTATCAGGCTGCAGTTGAAGAGCTTTATCAAAGTCCTTAATTGCAGATTCATCCTTGCCCACATGACTTTTAACGAGTCCTCGGGTATAATAAACGTTTCCGAATCGTGGATTTAGTTTAATTACTATATTAAAATCTTTTATTGCCGGTCCATATTTACCTATTTTGTCCTCATCAATCCCTCTAATGTAATATGCCATAAAATTAGTTGAATCCCGGTGTATCGCCGTGTCAAAGTCCTTTATTGACTCATGATATCTTTTTAAATCTTTATTTAAAAATCCAAGTCCCATATACCCCAATGCAGTCTGAGTATCATTTTTGACAATGTAATTATAATCATTCCTGGCATTTTCATAGTCTTGAATACGACTCTCTGCCAGGCCTCTGTTATAATATGCATCCCAATCATCCGTTACCCGTTTAATTTGTAGGGTATAATCATTTATTTCCCTGTTATAGTCTCTCAACGAATCAGCCATGGTTGCATCATGAGCATAATATTCCATCGAGTCTGTCTGAGACAAAGCCATTAGGGGTAAAAATAAAGCTACAATGCAGATATTTCTATGTTTCAATACTGGTGAGTTTCTTAAAATATTTTCAAAAATAGTTATTTGTTTTTACAAAAAACAATCCCTGAAAAGTGTCGGGTTTTCTTTTTCTACAAAAAAACAACCCCTGGTTTTTACACCAGGGGTTTCAACACATGACAACATAATTGTATGTTGTCCCAAAGAAGGTTATTGGCTTATCCCAAATATGCCTTTAATAATTTACTGCGGGAAGTATGGCGAAGCCTTCTGATGGCTTTTTCCTTTATTTGCCTTACTCTTTCACGGGTAAGGCTAAACTTGGCGCCTATTTCTTCCAGTGTTAACGGATGGGGAACATCTAATCCGAAAAATAGTTTTACTACTTCCTTTTCCTTTTCATTCAAAGTAGAAAGTGAGCGCTCTATTTCCCTTTTTAAAGATTCTTTAATCAGCATGCTGTCTGCCCGTGGTGAATCATGGTTCACAAGCACGTCAAGCAAGCTGTTATTATCATCTCCGTTAGCAAAAGGCGCATCCACCGATACGTGTTTACCGGAAAGTTGCATGGTATCTTTCACCTTGTCCATGGGCAATTCCAAAATTTCGGAAAGCTCTTCAGGTAAAGGTTCCCTTTCAAACTGTTGTTCTAAACGGGAGAAAGTTTTGTTTAATTTATTGAGTGAACCTACCTGGTTTAAAGGAAGACGTACAATACGCGATTGTTCAGCCAAAGCCTGTAATATAGATTGGCGAATCCACCAAACGGCATACGATATGAATTTGAATCCCCTCGTAGGATCAAAACGCTTGGCAGCTTTAATGAGACCCAAATTACCTTCGTTAATCAAATCGGGCAGGCTGAGACCCTGGTTTTGATATTGCTTTGCTACAGATACCACAAACCGAAGATTAGCCCTTGTCAGTTTTTCAAGAGATTTCTCATCTCCGTCCTGAATTTTTTTTGCAAGTGTTACTTCCTCTTCAGCGGTTATAAGCTCTTCGCGACCAATTTCCTGTAAATACTTGTCTAACGAGGCGCTTTCCCGGTTAGTAATTGATTTGGTAATTTTTAGCTGTCTCATTTATCTATGGGGATTGTGTTTATGAGGGATGGATAACTGATGTTTTGCAAAGATATATATAAAAAAATCTTTTTCCGTCTCTTTTGCGAAAAAAATTATATATCATTGATAGCCAAATACCTTTATAGGGGTACTTAAACCTTATTAAAGTAAATCCGGCCGCGATAAATAAATTTTATGCCCCAATTACAATACCACAGCCGGAGACACTAAAAACCTTCTTCTTTAAATGCCAAATGCATAATAAGCCCTCATGCCGTCGGGATACACTCCTTCCACCAGCACTCCGCCCGATTTTTCATGCAAAATATTCTGCACATCCTCGGGGGAGTTCACCTTTTGATGATCTAGTTTGGTTATGATAAATCCCTTTCTCACCCCAATATCTTTCAGTGTTCCATCCGCTAGCTGGGCAACTTTAGCACCACCTTCCAGGTTCAGCCTCTGTTTTTCTCCATCTGTTATGGGCGCAAGTGAAGCTCCGAGCTCAGCCACCAGGTTGGAAGAAGCTGCAGCAGGCTTTACAACATCGGTCGTTCCATCCATGTTACGCAAGGTTACAAGTGTTTCCATTTGCCGCCCGTTACGGACTAAAGTAACGTTTATTTTATCGCCGGGCCTGTATCCACCTACCTGTTCCTGCAAACCGGATACATCATTCACATCCTGGTCGCCTATTTTCAAAATTATATCACCTTGCCTTATTCCTGCAGATTCTGCAGCTCCACCCGGAAGAACCGAATCAACATAAGCTCCGTTTATTGTACTGAGCCCGGCAGCTTTTGCCATGTCTTCATCTACATTTTTAATACTGACTCCTATATAAGCCCTTTGTACATTACCATATTGAAGCATATCGGCAACTACTTTTCTAACCAGGTTCACCGGTATGGCAAATGAATAGCCTGTGTAAGAGCCCGTATTGGAGGCAATAGCTGAATTGATGCCGACTAATTGCCCATCGGTATTTACCAGTGCTCCTCCACTATTGCCGGGATTAACGGCCGCATCAGTCTGTATATACGATTCAATGGGATTAATCTGTTTCGATGCAATTTCCCGTGGAAGCATATCCATGTTTCTCCCCATGGCGCTTACAATACCTGCCGTTACTGTAGAGGTAAGGTTATAGGGATTTCCAACTGCCAGAACCCATTGCCCCACTTGCAGCCCATCGGAGTTTCCATATTCCATATATGGAAGATTTTGCGCATCTATTTTAAGTAGCGCCAGGTCAGTTCCAAGGTCTTTGCCGATAACCTTTGCAATATACTTTTTCCGGTTATTTAGCGTAACTTCTATTTTACCTGCTCCATCTATCACGTGGTCATTGGTAACAATATACCCGTCGGATGAAACTATTACCCCCGAACCACTTACCTCGCCTTCTACAGTATTGGGTTGTTGGGGTCCGTAAAAGAAATCCCATAAAGAGTTGTATGAAGCTTCACCCTGCATTTTAATAGCAGACTCAATATATACCACTGCAGGAACAGCTTTTTTAGCTGCATTTACAAAATCCGTATTGTTTTCAGGCAACATAGATTTTAACCCGACAAACTTTACAGATGCCGGGTTCCGAATGGGTACCTCGGCAAAATAATTGGCGCTTTTGGCTTGAAAATAATGATTGACCGTTAATGCTGCTACTCCTCCTATAAGGGCGATTGCAAATACGGATAGAAATTTCTTTATTGTTTTCATATAGATATTGATTAATTGTTTCATCCCCAAATATCTTAAAAAGCCCTGTAAACACTTAGTGTATTAACAATAATTAACAGCAAAAAAATGTTAACTTCGCACCCCTGTTTACCACGACAGGCATTTCAAATAATGAAAAATAAAATACTGATTTTTGCTGTTGGCCTGGTTGCGGGTCTAACTATAGGGGTACTATTCAGCGTTGCTATAAAAGAATTGATAATCCAGTTCGAAGAGCTTCATATCAGCCTGAAAAAAATCAATCAGAAGCAAAGCCAGTTGTCCCAGCGGTTAGATAGTATGCAGGCGAAATTAGTTCCTGATACAAAAAAAATAAATACAGCCCCTACACAAAGTAAATCGAAACCAGTAATACCTAACTCTGCGAAAGCAACAGAAATAAAGGATAATGTAAAGTCTCCGGATTCGAAAGCTACAAATGCATCTTCTGCTGATATTACAGCAGCTGACAGTGACATAGTGGTGATGACCAATGAGCTTATTTCTGTTATACACGTGCCACTAAAAGATACGGATACAGGCAAGGTGAATAAAAAAACACGGGAATCAGATTCAACACTTGCTGCTATGAGTGACGTAAGTGATTCTAATAAAAACCTGAGCTACCGGATTGAATTTTGGAAATCGCCCCTGAACTACAAAGGATATAAAATGTCAACAGGAAAGATTATTTTGTATGGCATAAACCCGGTTACCCCGGTAAGCCTCGTTTTACGGAATCAAATACATTATCTGCTCGTAAATCAGAGCGCCTACAGGCTTGACTTTACTGATGACTACAAGCCTTATGAAAGGGTAACCGATAAAACACTACTTAAAAAACTAGGGTATGAAGATTGAGTTTTATAAATACGAAGGAACCGGGAACGATTTTGTGATTATTGATAATCGTGATAAAAAGCTAAAAGCAAATAATACTGCTTTGTGGAAAAAACTGTGCGATCGCCATTTTGGCATTGGTGCAGATGGCTTAATGCTGTTGCAAGATAAAAAAGGGTACGACTTTGAAATGGTTTATTTTAATGCTGACGGAAGTGAAAGCTCCATGTGCGGTAATGGCGGAAGATGTATTACACATTTCGCAAAGAAGTTAGGCATCTTAAAAAACAAATCAGCAAGTTTTCTGGCTATTGACGGGGAGCATGAGGCGATATTTATGAATAAACATACCGTGAAATTAAAAATGAATGATGTAAAAAGCATCAGCGGTGATGATAAATCATTTTATACTTTAAATACCGGGTCCCCTCATTATGTTACTATGGTAAAAGATCTGCTGGATATACCTGTTAAGGAGGATGGCAGGGCAATACGAAACAGCAAGCCCTTCAAAAAAGAAGGTATCAATGTAAATTTCGTACAAGTATCTTCCAATAAAATACCCTTACTCAGAACGTATGAACGCGGTGTGGAAGACGAAACCCTTTCCTGTGGTACAGGCACTGTAGCTGCTGCACTAGTGCTCGCCAGCCAAGGGCTGGCAACCGCCAAAGACCATTGCGATATACAAGCTGTTGGAGGAAAGCTGAGGATTTGGTTTACAAAAAAAGGTAGTGGCTTTACCAACATCTGGCTCGAAGGTCCGGTAAAAAATGTATTTAAAGGAAAAGTTAGCGTATGAGTTTTTATGAAAACGACAGTAGCTTTTCATTGGATACTACTTCCCTTGATTCAACAGAGAAGTTAGGTAGCGGGCTGTGGTTGGTTTTAGTGGGAATTAATGAAATCCCTCCTCATATTGCCCTTATTTCAGAAGGGAAATATTATTCCCTCTCTGCCCGCAAGGTTGATTGTGGCACTTCGTTGGAAAGATTGACAAATACTCTTGAACGCAAACAAATTCCTACTCTGTTTGTAAACATTGAGGAGAAAACCACAGAGAGTGCTAACGCCATCGCGAGTTCCGATAACTATCGGGGCGAAGCAATCCCTGTTAAGTCTTTACAAAAAATCTACAAAGATTTGCAGCCACTGGGCAATAGCGAAAATACTTGCCTCTCCCCTATCAAAGATTTTTTTGCAGAATGTTATTCTCGTGAATTTACTCGAATAAGCTATGTTTTTGAACTACTTGCTTTATGTGAAAAAAAGGGACTTTTAAAGGAGTGCCTGTCGCTTTATGCCGAAAATACAAACTCAAATCGTATAACTTTGCCTAAGTATACGATGGCTCAAATAAGAAATAAGATAAATACACTTTCCACTCCAATCACCGTCATTAAATAACACTTACCATGCTCCTGTTCGATCCTATACCTTATGCTTTCCTAGCACTATTTGCGCCGGTTGTTCTACTTGTAGTTATTGGTTTTTTCGGCCTCATTCGCCTAATTATAAAAGAAAACAGGAAGAAGGACGAAGAAAATAAACCGGAGTGAATAGCAAAGCCTTCAGAATAAGAATCCTTTTTATTGGTTGCCTTTCAACGTTGGTAGTCTTGTCAGTTATAAGGTGCCATACCCCTGCTAAACCTCAAAAAGCAACACTTCTCTCCATACTGGATACTGCTCGCCATTATTTGAATATCAACGATACAGTAAAATATGTTGGCGCACACACCTGCATGCTTTGTCACCAGGATATATTTAATTCATTTATACATACCGGGATGGGAGAATCCTTTGATGTTGCAAGCAAAACGAAAAGCTCTGCAAAGTTTGGTCCGCATGTGGTTGTTCATGATACGGCTAAAGATTTTTACTACCACCCGTTCTGGAAAAAAGATAGCCTGTATGTACTTGAATTTCGCTTGCACGGCAAGGACACCATATACAGACGCGAGCAGCAGGTTAATTATATTATAGGTTCGGGGCAGCACACTAATTCTCATATCTACCGCATAAATGGTTACCTGTACCAGGCTCCCATTACATTTTATACACAGGAAGGCAAATGGGATTTGGCTCCCGGTTTTTCCGACGGTTTTAATGCACGCTTTTCCCGTGAAGTGGGGCTAGAGTGCATGAATTGCCATAATTCGTACCCACAATTTGTGAAAGGTTCGATTAATAAATACTCGGAAGTGCCTAATGGCATTGCCTGTGAACGTTGTCACGGAGCGGGTGGATTACATGTAGAGGCTGTGCAACTGGGGCATCTGGTTGATACTACAAAAGCCATTGATTATACTATTGTAAATCCGGCAAAACTCCCTATGGACTTGCAGGTGGATGTGTGCCAACGCTGCCATCTGCAGGGGAATGCCGTATTGAAACCCGGAAAATCATTCTACGACTTCAGGCCGGGGATGAAACTCTCCGATATAGAGGATGTGTTTATGCCAAAATATGAAGGCATGGAAAATGAATATATCATGGCATCTCACATAGCAAGGCTAAAAATGAGTCAATGCTACCTGCAAAGCCTTAGTAATGGAGAAAATTCGAAATCATTAAAACCCTATAAAGCGGGACTGACTTGTGTAACCTGTCACGATCCTCATGTAGATGTACGCTCGGTTAATGATAATTCATTTAACACCATTTGCCAAAACTGCCATGGTGGAGCTAAACCCTCTATCCATGCATGTACAGAGCAAATGGCAGTACGGGAAAAAGTAAATGACAACTGTGTTAGCTGCCATATGCCGAAAGGGCATACGCTCGATATTCCTCATGTAATTACAACCGATCATTTTATACGAATCCCAGTAAAGAATAAAGAGAAAGAAGAAGTAAAAAAATTCATAACACTGTATGATGTAAATAATCCACATCCTTCTCCTTATACCATTGGCAGGGCATTTATACAACAATTTGCAAGTTTTCAGTCAGATCGCCCTCTCCTGCTTGATTCGGCAAAGCATTATTTCCCTGACAATTCTCCCGCTGAGATTAAGAAAAATTTTTCTTCCCTCGTGGATATTAGTTTTTATAAAAATGACTACTCAAAATTGCTTTATTACGTGGGTATCATGGGGCCCGTCTATGTACTGGACAGCATTCTTACACACGAAGATTACAGCAATGCTGATGCCTGGTCAGCATATAGGATAGGTGAGGCGTATTACCAAACGAATGATTTGAATAACGCATATTCCTTTTATAAAAAAGCGACTGAGCTTGCTCCTTATGTATTGGAGTTCCAAAATAAATTAGGGGTTGCACTTGCTACAACCAATAAGGGAGATGAAGCTGAAAAAGTATACGACTTTATTCTTTCGCAAAATCCGGAATTTGTTTCTGCACTAACTAATAAAGGCTATTTGGAATTGACAAAAGGGAATGCAGAAGCAGCCAAGCAATACTATGATAAAGCCCTGTCATATAACCCCGACGACCGCCAGGCGCTGATGAATATGGCAGGTTGGTACATTTTTGAAAAGCAATACGGGAAAACGGAAGAATACCTCAAGGAAGTAGTAAAAAAATACCCGGACGATACACAGGCAAAAGATTTATTGAAAAGGGTTCAGCTTATGGAAGGCTCTGATAAGCCCTTGTAGGCGCTATCCTACCAACACATTTTCCGCAAATTTATTGGATATGGTAGTATGGGCATTCTTGCCTATTTGGATAACAAGTGATCCATCGAAGGGGATTTTTTCAATTACCTTTATTCGCGTACCAATCCCGATACCCAGCTTTTGTATATAATGAAGGAACTCTGCAGAGGTATCTTTTACAGCTACCACCCTGCATTGCTTGCCTGCCTCTATCTCAAGTAGCATAGTTTTAAATACTTCAGCAATTTTCCCATCTGCTTTAGGGATAGGGTCTCCGTGAGGATCATAATCGGGGTAACCAAGAAATTTTTCAAGCCTGTCGGCTAACTCACCACTACCCACATGCTCCAATTGTTCAGCTATATTATGAACTTCATCCCATTTATATCCTAATTTTTCCAATAAAAAAACCTCCCAAAGCCTATGCTTTCGTATTATTTCCATTGCGGCTTTAACGCCATTATTGGTAAGCTTAGCCCCGTTTTTTTTATCGTAGCTGATAAGCTTATTTTTAGTCAACTTTTTCAGCATATCAATCACCGAAGCAGGATTGTTGTGCAATACATCTGCAATGGCGGTAGGAGTAATCTTAGCGCCACCGCTCCCGAGGTGATAAATAGCTTTCAGATAATTTTCTTCAGAAAAGGAACGCATAATAAATAAAATTAGGCTCGCCGCAAATATAGTATAAATATTTTTACCTATATATATTTGGCTTGCCTAATAATTTTTATTAGTTATATATAATATTATTTATAAATTTGCAGCTTGTTTCAATAATGATTAAGGAAATTGAAAATATAATAACCCATAAAGGCTGGCGTAAAGCCAAGTCTGGTAATTCCTTGCCGGAGGTATATTCTACCGTAAAGGTGCCACACAAAGGCAGTTTTTGGAGGGTCATGTTCGCTTTTTCCGGGCCCGGCCTTATGGTGGCTGTGGGTTATATGGATCCGGGCAACTGGGCAACAGATATAGCCGGAGGCGCAAGTTTCGGTTATACCTTAATGTCGGTAATATTTGTATCGAATATTTTTGCCATATTGTTACAATACCTTGCTCTCAAGCTAGGGATTGCTACTGAGCGTGATCTTGCCCAGGCCTGCCGCGACCACTATAGTCCGGCAGTGAGTTTTATTCTTTGGATTCTCTGTGAAATTGCCATTGCCGCCTGCGACCTGGCAGAAGTAATAGGCTCTGCAATAGCGCTAAACCTCTTATTCAAATTACCCCTTATCTGGGGTGTTTCACTTACTGCCCTGGATGTATTGGTAATTCTTTTCTTCCAGTATAAAGGCTTCCGCTTTATCGAAGCATTGGTGGCCGCCCTTATCTTCACTATTATAGCGGCGTTTGGTTTTGAAATTATCGTTTCGCATCCACAAATATTCCCTTTACTGAGCGGGCTATTGCCTCATGCCGAAATTGTCACTAATCCTTCCATGTTATATATTTCCATAGGCATTTTGGGGGCAACTGTTATGCCTCACAATCTTTACCTGCACTCTAGTATAGTGCAAACGCGCGATTACCCACGAACAACAGTAGGTAAAAAGATGGCTATAAAATTTGCCGGGATCGATAGCACTGTCGCCCTGATGGCGGCATTCTTTATCAATGCGGCTATATTGATAGTGGCTGCGGCAGCTTTCCACAATAGCGGACACAAGGATGTAGCAGATATAATGGATGCACATAAATTATTAGCTCCTCTACTAGGCACAACGCTTGCCAGCACCCTGTTTGCAGTGGCCTTATTAGCATCAGGGCAGAATTCAACATTAACAGGAACACTTGCAGGACAAATAGTGATGGAAGGCTTTTTACATATACGGCTGAAGCCCTGGCTCCGCAGGCTTATCACAAGGGTCATTGCCATTATACCTGCATTTATCATTACTCTTTTCTACGGAGAAAAAGGCATCGCCAATTTATTGGTACTTAGCCAGGTAATATTATCCATGCAGCTAAGTTTTGCGGTAATTCCTCTTATTTTGTTCACAAATAGTAAACATAAAATGGGTTCTTTTGCAAATAGTACTTTATTAAAGTATACGGCATGGGTTGTTGCAATAATTATTCTTGGTTTGAATCTATACTTATTATACAGCACATTCTTTCATTAATAGAGGGGAACATTTATGATAAAAAAATATAAAGAGAATTTAAAACTTTGGTTGAGCATTTTGTTCTGTATAGGAACTTTTTCCTCTTACAGTTCATCCGAAGACTCTATTCATAAAGATACCGGCAGTCGTTGGACAGTTCATTACCAGGCAACGGTTATAGACCAATATCATGGTAAATTCAACGCACCCTATTCCGGACAAAATAGCCTTAAGGACACGACCGAGCAAGATATGTCTGTTACTGCAACCATTTTTCTCGGTTACCGCTTATGGAAATATGGAGCTATTTACTGTAATCCCGAAATATCGGGTGGTAAAGGCTTTAGTGGCACTACAGGCATTGCAGCCTTCCCCAATGGAGAAATATATCGGGTTGGCAACCCCGTTACCGAAGCGTATATAGCAAGGGGCTATTTCCAGCAATCTTTTGCTCTGCATGGCAACCATGATACATTGTTAACAGATGATGCAAACCAGGTATCCCAATATTTGCCTAATAAAAGGATAACCTTTTCTGCAGGGAAGTTTTCGCTAGCCGATTTTTATGATAGTAATCCCTATTCGCACGATGCACGCTCGCAATTTATGAATTGGGTATTGATGGACAATGGAGCATGGGATTATCCCGCCAATACCAGGGGGTATACTTACGGAGCCGTAATACAGCTGATAGAGCCCACTTGGTATACAGAAATATCGGATGCACTGGAACCCTTGGTTGCCAATGGACCTGTAATGGATCCTCACTTCACTAAAACTTTCGGACTTGCATGGGAATCAGGTTTCACTTTTAAAGCAGGGGGAAGGACAGGAGGCCTCAGCCTGTTGTTATATATGAATCAAAACAGGGCTGCCAATTATGAACAGGCAATAACAGAAGCGAAGGGAGGTGTTCCGGGTGCACTAAATATTGATAATGATTCTGCTTACAATGGTGACAAAAAATATGGTGTTGGAATAAGTTTTAATTATCCACTGGGCAAGTATATCGGGTTCTTTGCCCGGGCCGGCTGGAATGACGGAAAAACAGGAGACTGGGCTTTTACTGAAGTTGATCGTACAATTACTCCCGGATTCAGCTTTGATGGCTCATTATGGAAAAGAAAAAACGATAATTTCGGAATAGCATTAGTTGTTGACGGCCTTTCCAAAGAACATAGGGATTTTGAAAGTGCAGGCGGATACCAGTTCATTATTGGTGATGGCAAACTTCCCAATTATGCCCCGGAAGAGGTTATTGAGGCTTACTACCAGTTAAAATTTATGGAACGTTTGTTTGTTGCTCCTGACTTCCAATTTATCGAAAACCCTGCCTATAATGCCGATAGAGGCCCGGTGAGTGTTTACTCTTTGAGGGTTCATGTAGAGTTTTAAGGTTTTCCTAACTTTACTTTATAAACTTTAACCTTTACGAACTTTTAACTCATTGATATGGTAATCTTATTTGATGGGGTTTGTAACTTATGTAATGGCTTTGTTCAATTTGTATTAAAAAGCGATGAGAATAAAACCTTTCAATTCGCATCCCTTCAATCGAGCTATGGCAAAGGGCTTTCAGCTCATTTTAAACTCCCAATTGAAAAGCCTAAAACTATTATCTTGTATGATGGAGAAAAAATATTAACAGAATCTGATTCGGTAATAAAAATAGTGAACTCGTTGAAAGGAATATGGAAAAGCACCTTTATTCTTTATATTGTACCACGCTTTATCCGCAATTGGTTTTATTGCTTAGTGGCAAGAAATCGGTATAAACTATTTGGTAAAAGAGACCAATGTATGATTCCGACAGAGAATGTGAAAGACAGGTTTGTGAATGATAAAATATTTACTGCAAATAGGGTGGATTAGCCAGTATACATTACAATTTTTAGTATATTAGCACGGTGAAAAAACAAAAGCCGATAGAACTTGATTTTATTATTGATAATTTAACCAATTCTATCCAGAATACGATATCGGGTGATAGTTTTCAAACCAATGTTTTAAACCTGACAAGAACGGATTTAAAGCAAGTATCAAAAAGAAATGGCTGGAATTTTAATTGGAAAACCGAACTTGATGACCCGGCTAAAGAAGTTTATAAACTCACTATCATAAGTAGTCCTGAAATTATACAGGGAATAGTAAGTTTATCCATTAAATCTGACCATGTGTTAATGAACTTGCTGGAAAGCGCACCCTTTAATATTGGGAATAATAAACTATACGAAGGAGTTGCAGGAAATTTAGTTGCTTACGCATGTAAGGTTTCATTCCAACATAGCTTTGGTGGTTATGTTGCTTTTACAGCAAAAACCAGCCTCATTGACCATTATAAAAAAACATTGGGCGCATATACTATTGCCGGAAACAAGATGAGCCTTTCTACACAATCCGCAACACTATTAGTTGAAAAATATTTTAATACAAAATCAATATGGGATACATAAAAGAACCTAAAGGGGTAGACTTTATTATTCAAAGCGAACCTTGGACAGAAGAAGAAAAAAAGGCACTAAGCGAATTTATCCGTAAGGATATTGAAAGGCAAAAAGCCGAAAAGGTGACTAAAAAGAGACACCGCACTGCAAAGAAAAAAAGGGTAGTATAGATGGATGATTACGAAAAAATAGATACCATTCTCAATTATTTTAAGAATCCTCCAAGGGTAATAATTAACACCATAGATATAAGCAACCATTTTTGGGCGGAATTAAAACAAATAAATCCTGATGAAATTGGAAGTATTTTAGAAAAATTAGATAGAGATAAGTTCATCTATAAAAATGCACCTGTCCAAGGATATACAGATGCTTATTATTATAGCCTAACCTTTGAAGGAAGATTGTTTGAAGGATATGTAAAGAAAAAATCGGATTCAGCTTTTGAACAGAATAAGGCAATTTATTTTCCTACTTTTGTCCCTAACTGACAACTTTTATTATGAAACTTGATATTCTAACTATAGCTGCCCACCCCGATGATGTTGAGCTTTCCTGTGTAGGCACGGTGATTAAAGCTGTTAAAGCAGGCAAAAAGGTGGGAATGATTGACCTAACCGAAGGTCAGCTTGGAACACGCGGGACTGCCGAGCTGCGCCTGAAAGAGGCTGCTAATGC
>Ga0206873_1166_pt1 | contig 20450 bp, 15 predicted proteins | sample Alteio_BWOrgCont_11_FD_152631 | JGI IMG/M metagenome (GOLD analysis project Ga0206873, IMG submission 152631) | Enriched cells from forest soil in Barre Woods Harvard Forest LTER site, Petersham, Massachusetts, United States -... | ecosystem: Environmental > Terrestrial > Soil > Temperate forest >...
GCCTTTCCCGGGTAAAAAGCGCAAAAGAGGGCAGTGACTCAATTTGGCTGGCCCAAGCTGTAGGGGAGTCGCTTGCGACGGCCCAAACTGAGACACTACCCAAAAGAGGCAGTGAAAGCGACGGGTGCGCAAAAACGGGGCGGCGGGAGCGAGGAGGTTTAACTTGCTGTCGGGCGCTGGGATAGGGTTTTTACCTAAAATTTTGGTTGACGAAAGGCGGCCTGGCATGAAAAACGCTGATTGAAATGCGCCCCACAGGCATGAACAATAATATACGAAGCAGTCTAAATCTACCGGCCGCCGGCCAGGGATCCGGTGAAGTTGGTGGCGGCGGTTCGCCGCGCCCGATGGGTGGAATCCGGGACAAAAAGGAGAGCGTTCCGCATAAGGGCGGGACGGAGACGGAGTCGCCGAAGGCGCGACCAGCGGAGTCGCGGGGCAAGCTCCGGCGCGGGTACGACTGGTTGATGATGTAGGGGAAGAAACGAAGGAACCGCAGATTGCACAGATTAGCGCAGATAAGAGGGGCGAGTTTTAAGCGTTGAAAAGGGGAGGGCGCGTGGTTCTATCGGGGGATGAAAATTATCCAGGAGTTCCAGGAGTTTATCGCGCGGGGGAACGTGATCGACCTGGCCGTGGGCGTGATCATCGGGGGGGCGTTCGGGAAGATTGTGACGTCGCTGGTCAATGACATCATCATGCCGCCGATCGGCTACCTGATGCACGGGATAAATTTTGCCGACCTTTATATTTCGCTGAATGGGAACAACACGGTGATATCCAACGTCACCGTCAACGGGCACGTGACCCAGGTGGAGAAACCGATGACCTACGACGCGGCGAAGAACGCCGCGGACGCGGTGATCGGCTACGGGGCGTTTTTTAACACGCTGCTGGAATTTTTCATCGTGGCCGTGTGCGTGTTCATGCTGGTAAAGGGCGTGAACCAGATTAAGCGGAAATTCATCGAGGATCCGCCGCCGGCGCCGCCGACGAAGACGGAGGAGCTGCTGGGGGAAATCCGGGATCTGCTGCGGAAGGGGTAGAAGAAAAGAAATCCACAGATTTCACTGATTAGCACAGGTAAGAGAAGACGGAGTTTTACAGCGGAGAACGCCGAGAGCGCGGAGATAGGGGATAAGAATCACGCTCTGTCTTCGCGCCCCTTCGTGTTCTTCGTGGTTAATCCTCTTTTCGTAATCTGCGTTCCACTGCGTAATTTGCGGTTTCTTCTCTTTCTTTTTCTCCACGTCCTTCCGGGATAAATTTACCCCATTTTCGTGTCCATTTGTGACCCGTGCTTACCCGGTTTTGCGGGTGGGGTCGAGGGGCGGATGGGTCGGGCGGCGGCGGTGGGCGAGTTCGCGCATGTCCACGGCGAGGTCGTCCTTTTCAAAAATTTCGCTGCCGAGGAGATGCTCGAAGATGTCCTCCATCGCGACGACTCCGGCCATGAGGCCGTATTCGTCCACGACGACGGCCATTTGCTGGTGGTTTTTGAGGAATTGCTGGAGGGCCGTGGCGGCGGTGGCGGTCTCGGGCACGAAGACGACCGGCTGCATCAGGCTGGCCACAGTGAGCTGGTCCTGGTCGGCCGCCTTGGCTTTGAGCAGGTCGCGGCGGCGGACGATGCCGACGATGTTGTCGAGGCTGGCGTCGTAAACCGGGAGCCGGGCGAAGGGGATGTTGGGCAGGTCGCGAAAGACTTCGACCATCGTGCGCGATTTCTCCAGGGCGGTGACGACGATGCGCGGGGTCATCATGTCGCGGATATAGACGTGGTCGAGCTTGAGGGCGTTGGCGATAAGGTTGCTTTCCTGGGTGGTGAGGTTGCCGTCGTGGGCCTCCTTTTTGGCGAGGAGGGTGATTTCGTCCGAGGTGGCGCTGGCGGAGGGGGTTTTGCGGGGCAGGAGCTTGAGGAGCTGGCGCATGAGCCAGGAAAAGGGGCGTGCGGTCAGGCGCATCGCCTGGAGGACGACGACGAGGCTGGGGTGCAGGCGGACGCGGTAAAGGACGCCGACGTTTTTGGGGAGGATTTCGCCGAAGACGAGGACGCCGAAGGTCATGCCAATGGCGAAGGCGTAGGCCTGGCTGGGGAAGAGGCGGGTGGCGAGGGCGCCGCAGATGAAGGAGCCGAGGGTGTTGGCGATGGTGTTGAAGGCGAGGACGGCGGAGATGCTTTCCTCCAGGCTGTCGCGGCAGCGGGCCAGGAGGACGCCGGCGCGGGGATGGCGGGCCTTGAGGGCCTCGACCTCGGCCACGGTGGTGCTCAGGAGCATGGCCTCAATGGTCGAGCACAGGGCCGAGACCACCAGGGTGAAAATGACGGCAAGGAGGAGTTCAAACATGACTTAACTCCTTCACTACCAGCGTGAACTGGTTGATTGCGTCCACTAGCAACGAGGGAGGTCCGCCGGCTAATGCCGGCGTCCTAGGGTCTCCGTCGGTGGTGGAATCGGGTGGGTGCATGGCGGGCTGGGGGTGGGTGGTGATCCACGAGCCAGTCCGGGAAAGGCGGTTTGCGGTGGAAAAGGGACAGGGCCATTAAAGTGCAGAAGGTGGGAAGGCTCAAGTTTAATACGCGTTAGGGGGTGGGTGCGCGAAGGTGGATTTTAAAACCGATTTTTTGGACAGGATGGGCAGGATGAACAGGATTAGGAAAAGAGTTTGAACAGAAGGAAGCGAAGAAAACGAAGGCGGGAAAAGAGCAGGAAAGGTTTGCGCGACTCCGTTTGGGGTCTAGGAACGCGCTAAAGCGGGTTGAATAGGGCAGGCCGGCCATGTTTTAGTATTGCCAGGGTTGGGCGGGGGCGGGTACGTTCCGCGCTCTTGAACGGGTTCCGGCGGTCGTGGCCGGGATGATGATTCAGGCCCGGGTGGTGGAATTGGTAGACACGTACGCTTGAGGTGCGTATGCCGCAAGGTGTAAGGGTTCAAGTCCCTTCTCGGGCACTTTTTTTGATTCGGTGGGAGGGACGGCGCGCGAACAAATACGCGCTTAACCCGGCTGGCCGGACTCCAGTTCGTAGATCATGCGCCAGAGGCGGTCAGTTTCGCCGCGTTCGATGACTTGCGCGGGGGTCGATCCGGCAAAGGCGGGGTTGGGGGCTTCAAGCCACGCACCAATAGCAGCAGGCTGGACGAGCCGGGCCAGCGCGGCAAACAGCCGCTGGGTTTCGGCGAGGCGGCGCTGGGTGGCAGGATTGCGGGGCTGGCCGTTGGCCCAGCCGCTGACGGCGCGGGGCGAAAAACCGGTGAGGCGGGTGAAGGTCTGTTGCGGGAGGGCGTAGGCGTGGCAAAAGGCCTTGATATCGAGGCCCACGCGCGCGCCGACGGTGGTGAGCATGAGGGCGGCGCGGGGAAGGGTGGGGGTGCGCGTGGGCTTAAGCAGGCTTTTCATGGATTACATTCTACCCATGGCAGGCATTGATGCAAGCAAAAATGCACGCAAATTTGCATCATTCCTTCTTCAACCATTTATCCAGTTCTTCGTCGCCAATCACCTGCATGCGGCTGAGGGAGCGGAGGCATTCGGGGAAGACGACGATGTTGCCGCCACCCTTGACTTGGGCGGAGGGGACGAGGAGGGCTTCGATGCCCAAGTGATGGCCGGCTCGGCCAAGGGCCTGGCCGAGCGATTCGCCACCGCCATCGTTTGCCTGGTGCCAGTCTTCGGCCAGGATTTCGGGCAAGCCCAGTTCTACGGCGAGCGCGGCCTGGTCGAGGAGGTTGAGCACGCGTTGCAATTTCAGCTGCACCCCGGCCAGCACGCGGGGCTGCAAGACCGCCTCTTTAAAGCCATAATAGGCGGCCAAGGCGTGGCTTTCCTGCCAGGCGGTGTCCGCCGCGGTGGAAAGGTTGACGCAGCGAAAAGCACCGGGAGCCGACCAGCGTGAACCGTGACGGTATGCGCCCAGGCCATCCATCAGTTTGTCGGATCGCGCATAGCGCAAGGAGGCGGAACGGAAGCCGTTGCCTTGCCAGGATCGAAAGGATTTGCGGTGTTGGCGCAAAAGGGATGCGAAAGCTTCGAAGCGAGGATTGGGCGCGAGCGGCACGGCGAAGGAGCCGGCATTTATGAGGTAATCGAGTGAGTTTGGCAATCACAACATCACTTCGAGGAGGGAGTCGAAGAGGCGGAGGTTGGGGCGGCGACGGTGGTATTACCCTCGGACCAAATGGATTTGCCGCCGCGGGCGGATTCCTGGAGGACGAAATCAGGCTGTTTTTTCGCGATGTGGATGAGGCCGTTCTGGTCGAACTCGATGCGCAGGGCGGCGGGTTTTTCGCGGAAGGGGGATTGGTCGTCGTTGCCGAAGTAGGCGCACCACCAGTGGCCGTCCTTGTCCTGGAAGTAATTGGTGCCGCCGCCGCAGGGCACCGCTTCGTGCCAGTCATGGTACGGGCCGTAGATGTTGTCGGAGATGGCGACGACGCTGGAGTAGCGGCCTTTGTAGAAGCCGGCGCCGCCGAGGTAGTATTTGCCGTTGGCCTTGAAGAGGGAGGCGCCTTCCTGGGCGATGGAGGCGCGCGTCCAACTGCCGTCGGCGGGCGGGTCGAATTTAATGGGATGGCCGGGGCCGTCGAAGCCGCTCATGTCGGCCTTCATTTTGTAGATGGTGCCGCCGCCGCCGTTGGTGAAATAAACGGAGCCGTCGTCGTCCTGGAAGAGCGTGGCGTCAATGCCGCCGCCGAGGCGCTGGTCAGGTTTGAGGGGGCTGACGTAGGGGCCCTCGGGCTTGCCGGACTGGCTGACGAGGAGGCCGGTGCCGTTGGAGGCCATGCAATAAGCGAGGTAGTAATTGCCTTTGATATAATGGATTTCCGGGGCCCAGACATCGCGGACCGGGAGGTTGTGGAGGGTTTTCCACTGTTTGACCCAGGCGGGGCCGTCCTTTTCCACACTCCAGACGAGGCCGAGGTAGTCCCATTTTTTCAAGTCATCGGAGCGGTAGAGTTCGATGCCGTCGTTGCGGTCCCAGATGTTGTCGCCGGTGGAACCGGTCATGTAGTATTTGCCGTCGCCGCCGAGGGTGATGATGGTGTCGCGCAGGTGGAGGTCCCAGAGGGGAATGAGGGGCGGGATGATGCCGTCCGTGATGGCGGAGCCGTTGGCGCGGGTGCCCCAGTTGAGGTGCCAGCCAGGCTTCGGGTTGGGGCCGCTATAGGTCACGCCACCAGCGCCACTGACCCAGCCGCCGCGGCCATCACCGGAGACGGGCTGGCCGGGGCCGCTGACGCCGGAATAATTGGCGGCGGGGGAAGTGAAGGGCGGCGGAATGACGGCGGGAGCCGCGGGAGTGGAAACCGGCGGCGAAGGAGCGGGCGGTGGCGCGGCGGTTTGCGCCGCTAAAGGGAGGCATGCGGCGGCGAACAGACAGCCGAGGCAAAGAGATTTCATGAGTGCGGGGTTGACCACGGGCCGGAGGGTCCGCGGTGGGATGGGGCGGGTTTTCCAACGTAAAGGAGCTGGCAGGCGTGGGGCGCGAGGGTGGCCGAGTAACTGCCGGTAAATTGGCCGAGATCCTGCCTCGCCCACAAATCGCGCACCGCGACGTCTCTGGTCAGGCCCAAGTCGCTCCATTTGACTTCGACCGGGGCGGGGGCGGCGCCGAGATTGAAGAGCGCAACGATGTAGGAGCCGTCGGGATTTTTGACGCGCCAGACCTGCTGTTTGGTTTTCTGGTTGAGCGGGGTGGCGGGGCGGCCGGCCTGGTCCACGGCGAGGACTTCGGGGTTGGTGAGCAGTTTCAAGTCACCATCGTCGAGCTTGGTCAAATCGGCGCCGAGAATGATCGGGGAGGCGGAGATGGCCCAGAGGGTGAGGACGGTTTGGCGCTCGTCGAGGGTGAGGCCGTCGCTGTCGCCGTTGCCGATTTCGACGGAGTCGAGGTCGTTCCAGCCGCCGGGGCCGGCGAAGGCGGCCCACTTGGGGGCGTCGTTGAAGCGGACGGCGACTTTGTTCCAGGTGGTGAGTTGGGGCTTGCCGGTGCGGTTGTAACTTTCGACATCGCCTTCGATGCGCCAGCCGTTGGCGTTGGCTTTCCAGACGTCGATGTTGGCGATGCTGAGACTGTTGGAGAGTTCGAGCCAGATGGGACGGCCGGTTTTTTTCAGCGCGGCCTGCCATTGCCGGACGTCTTCACGCGCGTCGGCCTTGGTGTTGCCGCCGCCCGGGCCGACAAAATCCATTTTGACATAGTCCACGCCCCAGGCGGCGAGCAGATCGGCGTAACTTTGGATGTATTCCTTGGCGCCGGGCTTGGAGAAGTCGATGTGGTAGGCTTTGCCCGGGGAATTTTTCTGGGTATTGCCGGTTTGGGTGGGGTCGGCGATGTCCCGCAAATGGATATCCGTGCCGGCGATGGTGGAGTTGGCGTTCCACGCCTCAGCGCGCAGGCCGGGAGTGAGGTAGATGCCGAGTTTCAAGCCCTTGCTGTGAACATAGGCGGCGAGACCGGCGATGCCGTCAGGAAACCGGTGCAGGTCGGGCTGAAGGCGGCCATGGTCGTCGAATCCCTGCGACCAGCCGTCATCGAGGTTGATATAGGTGTAGCCAAAGGGTTTGAGCTTCGCGGCCATGACATCGGCCTGGGCCTTGATGTAGTCCGCGGTCATTTTTTTGCCGCCTCCCGTCCAGGTATTGCTCCAACTGCTCCAGCCGAGCAAGGGCGGGCCCGAGGCGGCTTTGCCGGCCGCCGGGGCGGACTCGGCCAGTTGGGCCGACGCGCTGGACGCGGCCAGAGCAAGGACAGTTAAGGCTAAGATGAGAAGAAGACAGGGACGGGGTATCCTGGGCATTTTCGGGAAAAGAATTAATTATTAGACGGTGAGGCCGTTGCCGCTGATTTTGAAGCCGTAGGCGTAGTCGCCGACTTTTTGCGCAGGCAGGGTGAGGGCGAGGCCGGTGGCAGCGCGGGTGAACTTGATCGGCTCGGAGAAGCCGAGCAGCTCGACGCCCTCGATTTTGCTGTCCGCATTCGGCGCGCCTTCGGCTAGCGAGGTGATGTTCAACTGGCCGTTGTCGGGCCAGCCCAGCGCATAGGCGTAGAGCGTCGCGCCTTTTTGCATGAAGCGGATGTCCTGCGGCGTGTAAGAGCGCACATCGCGCAAGCCGCCAAACTGGCCGCGCTGCTGCGTGCCGGAGACGGACGGGCCCTCGCCGTAAACCTTCCACGGGCGCGAGGCGTAGATGCCTTCGCTGTTCGTGTTCATCCAGGTGGTGAATTCGGCGAGGAACTTGAGTTCATCGGCGTCGGGCAGGCCATTGCCCGGCAGTGGAATGTTCAACTGGAGGCAGCCGTTTTTGCTGACGATATCGAGCAGCATGCGCGCGACGGATTCCGCCGTTTTGTATTTGTGCTGGTCGAACAGGCTGCGCTCGTAGTGCCAGGCGCCGATGCAGGTGTCGGTCTGCCAGGGCTGGGCCTGGATGCCGTCGGTGACGCCGCGCTCGACGTCGAGGACGAGGCATTTTTGCTGCTCGGCGTCCAGTCCCTTGCCGGTCAGCACGGCCTCGAGTTTGCCATGGCGGGCGAGGTTGGTGTTGTAGAAATACGCGGCGATGCGCAGGCCGACATCGGTGCTGGGGTAGAGCGGCAGGATGGTGTCGTCGAAATAGACAAGATCGGGATCGGTTTGGTTGATCAGATCAATGATGCGGTTGAAGAATTTTTCGGTGAAGGCCTTGTCCAGCGGCACCGCCCCGTGGCGGGCGTTCTGCGGCCAGTCGTAATCTCCCACCGGATGGTATTGGGCGTAGAGATCCTGCGGATCCAGGCCGTCCCACCACAGGCCCTTGCCGTCGGCCTTGCTCATCAGGCCGTCGTAGTGAACTCCCGCCAGCGGGCCCTTTTTGTCGGCGCCCTGGGCGGCTTGATACCAGCTCCAGGCCCGGTCGCCGTGGCAGGTCACGCCAAAGCGCAGGCCGGCGTCGCGCGCGGCCTTTTTCCAGCCGTTGACAATGTCCTGCTTCGGCCCGATGGCCACGCTGTTCCACGGCTGGTACTTCGAGTTGAACATGTCGAAGTTGTCATGGTGGTTGGCCATGGCGGTGAAATACTTCGCGCCGGCGTTTTTGTAGAGGGAGATGAGGTGCTCGGGGTCCCACTTCTCGGCCTTCCATTCATTGATGACATCCTTGAAACCGAACTTGGAGGGATGCCCGTATTTCTGCACGTGGAATTTATAGTCGGCGCTGCCTTCCTGATACATCTTTTGCGCATACCAGTCGCCCATTTCGGGCTGACATTGGGGACCCCAGTGCGCCCAGATGCCGAGTTTCGCATCGCGGAACCAGTCGGGCGCTGACTTATAGGCGGCGAGGGATTCCCAAGTCGGCTGAAACGGGCCGGGCGCGACGCCGAAGCCCGCGGGCGCAACGATTGGCGTCGGCGCGGGAGGGTAGACGATGGCGGGCGGGGCGGCGACGGCGGCCGTGGTATTCGACACCGGGGTCGCGGGCGAAGTGGCCGGCGCGGCGGCCGGGGCGTCGGCGGCGGAAAGCCGGGACAGGAACTGCGGCGCGGTGAGGCTGGCAGCCACGAGGGCGGATTGCTGGATGAATTTGCGGCGATTGAGGGGCATGGGGTAGCTGGGTGTGATTAGCAATGGAACAGGTTGCGAAGCATCGCGCCAAGGCTAAGTTTTGGCAGCAAACGGAGCGGATTTTCTCTCGGTGATCACGGGCAGCGTGGTCAAACGCAGGTAGGTTGAGCCATAAGGCACCAAAGTCATTGTTTTCAAATCGCCGAATTGCTGCAGTTCGGTCTCACCGGGCAGGGAGGCCGGGTTTTGGGGCGACAATTTGAGGTTGGCGGGGGGTGGATCGAGGACCGGCTGCCAGGTGGCCTGCCATTGGGGAAGATTGCGCAGCGGGACTTCGATGCGCACGGGCGCGGTGTCGCTCAGGAAAGGATTATCCGTCAGGGGGGATTCGATGACGGCGAATTTTTCGGGCGCGGCTTTGGCTCCGGAGTCGAGACCGTAGCGCCATTCGGTGGCGGGGAAAAACTCGAGGGCGGGAAAGCCGGCGATGTTGTTGCCCTTGAGGATGCGCTTGATGGCGTCGGGGTCGGTGGTGCTTTCGACACGCTTTTCGCCGATCTTGAGCGAGTAAACCAGCGGACCGCGCTGAACGCTGACGCCGCGGCCACCGAGCCAATCGGTGAGCTGCACGGTCATGGGGAGGTGGAGAACGACGGTGTCGCCGTCGTGAAATTCGCGCTTGAGCGCGGCGAAGGCGCCGGGCGGGCAGGCGAGATTGGCTGGAATGCCGTTGACGGCGACCGTGGCGGAAGCGCACCAGCCGGGGATGCGCAGGCCCAGGGCAAAGGTGGCGGGTTGCGCCGTTTGCACCTTGAAGGTGATGGTATCGCGGAAGGGATAATCGGTCTCCTCGCTGATGGAGAGCGGCTGGTCGTTGACCGTGGTGTGGAGGACGCACGGACCGTAAAGAGCGGCAGTCACGCCGTCATCCGTGCGCAGCCACTGGCGCGCGACGTAATTGGGCATGGCCCGATTGACATTGCCGGAGCAGCACGGGGTTTCATGGGCTGCGCGGTAGGACATGCGCGTCAGGGCGATGCGCGGGCACGCCGTGCTGGAGGCGAGGACTTGATTGGCGCTGGAAAAATACTGGAGTTGCTTGAAGTCCTTGCTGACCGCGCCGGGCAGGGCGTTGAACGTGGCTTTCTCGATGAGGTCGGCAAATGCCGCGTCACCCGTGGCCATGAGGGCGTAGCCCAGGCTCCAGCACCAGTCGGTGATGTCGCAGGTCTCGTGGAGGGAATTGAAGGCGACCGGGCCGAGAGACTCCGAGCTCACCACCCCACCGTCGGGCATCAGATTGTCCGCGATGACTTTGGCGTAGGCGCGCTTGGTGAGGTCCAGCGCCTGCGGATTACCCGTGTACAGGTAGGTCAGCGCCAGAATTTTCAGGCTTTCGGCGGCGGTGACGCCGTGGGACTTCAGCGGTTGCGGGCCGGTTATCTTGTCGATTGAGCAAAAGGAGGGCGGGGAGGTATAGTCATCATACACGCGCTGGGCGTAGGCGAGGAGCTGGGGATCGCCAGTCACGCCGTACAGATAATACGCCTCCTCGGCGTTAACCCCGTCGCGGTCGTGGGTGCGTCCATGGTCGACAATGTAGTCACGGATAAGCTTGGCGATGGCCGGGTCGCGGGTCGCCGAATAGTCGGCCAGCAGACCGCGGCCGATCACGGCATTGGGCCACGGGGTGACATTGGCGCCATAGCCGAGCGGGTTGGAGTGCTGCAAAATATAGTCGAGTGCGGCCTGGTGGCGTTGTTTAATGCCGGGGTTGTCGAGGAGAAGATTGAGACGGGCGGTCGCATCGAAATAATAGCCCGATTGCTCGTAACGCCACCAGTCGGCGGGCTGCTTGATCGTGGGATCCGGGATCGCGCCGGCCATCATACAGGTGTTGTAGGGATATCCAAGGTTCTCGGGATGTCCGGAAAGCCCGTCCGCCTGGCGCAGCAGCCATTGCTGGATCCATCCTTGGGCTTTGATGGCACCAACCGGCAGTTCGGTAAAGCGGCCGAAATAGGCGTTCCTGGCCGCGCCTGGGGCGGCAGCCGCCGAAATTCCGTCCGCCGACAATCGGCTAAAACAGCAGGAGCAGGTGAATCCTGCGGCGGCCAGGGTGGATCGATGGATGAATTGGCGTCGGGTAAGTGGCATGAAACGGAATGGGCGGGAGGGTAGGCGGACAGGGGTAAAGATGTAAGAATAGGCTTCAAGGCCAGCGATGGCTATGTTAGATTGGTGACGTATCGAGACAAATTTGTGCGCTTTTGCGAAACACGCGATCAAGCCCATGACGCCATTATCCAAGAGAAACGCGAGCGAACGCCCGGCGGCCCGGCGGCGGGTGCTGGTGGCGCAATCGTGGTGGCTGGACCGGATGCTGGAAGGCGTGGCGCAATACGCGGCGGCGCATCACTGGGTGTTGGATTTCGAGATGCGATGGAACCACCGCATCCCGCGGCCGGGGGAATGGCGGGGGGACGGGATCATCGCCTACGTGGGGATTGCGAAGCCGCTGCCGCCGCTGGTGGAATTCATTAAAGCGCAAAAAGTGCCGGTGGTGCTGACGCACCTGACGGACGAGCTGGCTGCGCCGAGCGTGATCCTCCCGCACGAGGAGGTGGGGCGGACGGCGGCGCGACATTTGCTAAGCTTGAATTTTCGCCATTTTGGGTTTGTGGAATTTGCGGACAACGCACTGGAGCACGGGCGGCGGGCGGGTTTTCAAGCGGAGGTGGAGGGGCGGGGGCAAATCTTCCACCATTTGCGCATCAAGGACCTCGCTCGGCAACTGGCGCGGCTGCCGCGGCCCATGGCGCTGTTTGCGATCAACGATCTCAATGCGCTGGCGGTGATCCGGGTGTGCCTGGACGCGGGCTACAGCGTGCCGGAGGATTTTGCGATCATCGGGGCGGACAACACGGAGATTTTGTGCAAGTTCGCGCCGGTGCCGCTGAGCAGCGTGAACTGCAATTTTGAAAAACAGGGCTACGAGGCGGCGGCGCTGCTGGACCGGCTGATGCGGGGGAAAAAACCGCCGGCGGAGCCAATTTTGATTTTGCCCGACGGGGTGACGGTGCGGCGCTCGACGGACACGCTGGCGCTGGCGGACCCGGATGCGGCGCGGGCGCTGCGGTTTTTGCGGGACCACTACCGGGAGCCGGTGAAATTGCGGCAGGTGGCGGGGCTGCTGGCGCAGTCGTTCCGCCGGGCGCAGATCATCTTCCGCGAGGCTACCGGGCGGACGCTGTTTCAGGAATTGATGCGGCTGCGTTTGCAGCACGCGCAAACGCTGATGCAGGACCCGAAGACGAAAATCTCGACCGTGGCGGTGGAGAGCGGCTTCAGCAACCGCTACCATTTTGCGCGGGCTTTCCGCCGCGCGACCGGGCAGACTCCGAAGACGTTCCGCGCCCGGCTGTTGCTCGCGAAGGCGGCCTGAGTCCGCGACCCATTTACCCCCATGAAAAAAATCCTGACTGTCCTGGTATTATTCCTCGGCGCGCTGGCGACGGCGCAAGCGCAGCGACAAGCCACCGACCTGACCGGCGAGTGGAAATTCATTTTGAAAGACGCGGCGCCCGACGCGGCGACGACGGACTGGACGACGGTGACGGTGCCGCACACTTGGAACGCGTTTGACGGCCAGGATGGCCGCACGCCGGGCGCGGTGCGGCGAACGGGAGAACGCGGCGGGGCGGATTATTTCCGCGGCGTGGGGTGGTACGAGCGCGAGGTGCAGATTCCGGCGGCGTGGCAGGGGCGGCGGGTGTTCATCCGCTTTGAGGCGGCGTCGGAAGTGGCGACGGTTTACCTCAACGGCCAGCCGATCGGCGAGCACAAGGGATCGTTCACGGCATTCTGCTTTGAGCTGACGCCATTTTTGAAATACGGGCAGGCGAACGAACTGCGGGTCCGGGTGGATAATTCGGTGACGCGGCTGATTGCGCCGCTGGCGGGGGATTTTAATGTCGATGGCGGGATTTACCGGCCGGTGCGCCTGATCACGACCGACCCGGTTTGCGTGACGCCGCTGGATTACGCGTCGCCGGGGGTGTTTCTGACCACGACCTCGATCAGCGAACCGGCGGCGCAGGTGGAAATCAAGACGGAGGTTTCCAACGGGTTGACGAAAGACGCGACGGCGGAAGTTTTCACGGAGATCAAGGACGCGGGCGGCCAGACGGTGGCGAGCAACCGCACGACGGTGGCGCTGCCGGCGGGCAACACGACGCAGGAAGTGGTGCAGACGGTGGCCATCGCGAACCCGCATTTGTGGAACGGGCGGAAGGATCCGTATCTGTATTCCGCAGACGTGAAAGTGGTGCGCGACGGGCAAACGGTGGACGAAGTGGTGCAGCCGCTGGGCTTGCGCACGGTGCAGGTCACGGACGACCAGGGATTTTTGCTCAACGGGCAGCCATACCCGATTCACGGGGTGGACCGGCATCAGGACTTGAAGGACCACGGGTGGGCGATCAGCCCGGCGGACCACGACCGCGACATGCAGATGATTGTGGACATGGGGGTGACGGCGATTCGTTTGGCGCACTACCCGCAGAGCGAGTATTTTCACGACCTGTGCGACCACACCGGGGTGCTGCTGTGGAACGAGGTGCCGTTTGTCAATGAGGTGCCGGACGCGAAGGATGATCCGGCCAATCCGTCGGCAAACACGCAGGTTTTCCAGGCGAATCTGGACAAGCAGATGCACGAGATGATTTTGCAGCGGTACAACCACCCGGCGGTGGCGTTCTGGGGATTATTCAACGAACTGAACACGGGGACGAACGACCGGGTGGCGCTGCCGATTGTGCAGCACCTGAATGCGCTGGCGCACCAGCTCGACCACACGCGCATCACGGTGGCGGCGTCAAATCATCTGGCCAACCAGACGAATTTTGTGCCGGACCGCATGGCGTACAATGTCTATCCCGGTTGGTACTCCACGTTTGCGCAGGGCGATATCGCAAAGCTGATCGACCAGCGGTTCGCGGAACAGCACGACCGGCGCATCGCGTTGAGCGAGTACGGGGCGGGCGCAAACCCGGCGCAGCATCAGGAGGGAAACCTGACCGCGCCGAAGGCCAACAACGGGCCGCAGCATCCGGAGGAATGGCAAACGTATGTGCATGAGCGCGATTGGGCGCAGATCCAGGGGAATCCGAAACTGTGGGGGACGTTCATTTGGGTGATGTTCGACTTTGCGAGCGACGGGCGCAACGAGGGCAGCCAGCCGGGGATCAACGACAAGGGGATGGTGACGCAGGACCGGCAGATCAAGAAGGACGTGTATTACTTCTACCAGGCGAACTGGACGGACGCGCCGATGGTGTACATCACATCGCGCCGGGACGTGGAGCGCAAACTGGCGCAGACGGACCTCAAGGTGTATTCCAATTGCGCGTCGGTGGAGCTGACGCTCAACGGCAAATCGCTGGGGAAGGTCGCGCCGGATGACATTAAGGTCGCGCGATGGAGCAACGTGACGCTGCAACCGGGGCAGAACGAGGTCGTCGCGGTGGGCACGGCGGCGGACGGCAAAGCAGTGCGCGATTCGTGCGAATGGACGCTGACGGCGGGGCCGTGAGGGGGGCGCGCTCGATCGCCGGATGAATCAAGATGACGGCGGGAGAAGGCCGGAGCGGATGGGCTTCTCCTCGTCCGCGGGTTTTTCGTCCGCGGCGGTTTTATCGGTCGTTGCGGATTTCTTGGCGGGCGGAGCCTTGCGCACGAGGCCAAAGACGTTTTCCAGGGCGCCAAGGCTATCGGACTGGGTGGCGTCGAGGCTCACGAAGGTGAAGGCCACGGACATGTGGAGAGGGTTGCGGAGTTTGTCGGATTCAAAATAGATGAGGTAGGTCGAGCCGTCGCTGATGATTTTTCCGTCGAGCCGCTGGAGGTAGAGGCCTTTTTGAAAGCTGGGCTGCGTTTTGGGCAGGTTTTTATACTTGCTGATGGGCACGACGAAAAAGTCCTGGAAATAATTGTCGGTGCCGAAGTCCGTGGTGTAGACAATTCCGTTGGGGGGCACCATGTACCAGCCGGTGCTGTAGCGGGAAAAGGGGTAGATGAAGGCCCAGACGAAATCCTCGTCGTGCTGGCGCGAGGGCACAGTGAAACGAAAGCCGTAATAGTATTTTCCGTCAATCAGGAGCGGGTTCTTGACAGGGAAGATTTGGAAGGTGGGATGGCCGTCTTTGTCAGTGGTGGGTGACAACAGCGGGAAGTGCATGATGTCGGACTGGAGGGCGGCATAGATACGGGCGCAATCAGCGCATTCGGCGGTGCCGTTGGAGGGGACGGAGATGGCGGCGCGGGGGTCGATGGGGTAGGTGTTGGGCGGAACGGCTACGACGGTGGTGCCGGAGGCACCGCCGTCTAGGGCGGTCACGTTTGCGATGGTGGAATTGCCAGACGTAGCGGATGCGTTGGCCGCGGGAGGCGGGGTGTTATCGTCGGATGAGGCGCCGGGAGCGGACAGGCCATTGGCGTGAGTCGAGGCGTGGACAGCGCAAACGGCGGTGAAGAATGCGAGACCGAGGGTGAGCAGGGCCACGCGAGGGCGAGGGCAGACGGGATGCATGGGGGTAAGCGGAAGCGGGGAGGTAGCGCTGCCGCAGGATGCTGACGATTAAATTGTAAGTCAGAATTCCCCGCACGGACAATGCTAAAGACGCCTTATTGCACCGTCAGCGCGGCGGCGTTGCTGGTGGCGGAGCCGAGCGCGTTGGTGATGGTGACGGAGTAGCCGCCGGCGTTGGCGGTGGTCACCTGGGAGAGACGCAGCACCGCGCTGGTCGCGCCGCGGACCTGGCCGCCGTTGGAAAGGGTCTGGCCGTTGAGCAACCATTGATAACGGAAGGGGGCCACGCCGGTGGCGGTGACGTTAAACGTGACATTTTGGCCGGACGCCACGGTGCGGGCGACGGGCTGCTTAATGATGGTCAGCGGGCGCGCGCCGAGGAGGAGAAGGGCGGTCGTGCTGGTCGTGGTGTCGGATTCGTTCGTCGCGATGAGGCGGAAGCGGTTGGCGTTCATCGACGCATTGGTTTTGATGCCAAGCGAGGCGGTGGTGACGCCGCTGTAGGTGGCGCTATTGGTGAGGTTGCCCCAGGTGCGGCCATTGTTGGTGGAAATCTGCCATTGCAGCGCGGGCGCGGGGTTGCCGCGGACGGTGGCGGTGAAGGTGACGGTGGTGCCGGGCCTGAAGCCCAGATTGGCCGGCTGGCTGGCGACGAAGGGAGGCGTGGGGTCGATGGGGTTGGGATAAAAGCCGGCGGTGAAGGTGATGTTGGCCGTGGGAACGGAAACGCCGTTGGGCTTCACGCCGAGAAACCCGTTGGTGGCGTCGTACAGGAAATTAAAGGCATTGAGGACATCGCGGCCGGTGTTGAAGAGTTGGTTCTGGTAGGGCGGCTGATTTTCGGAGAAATTGCCCGCGAGCGGGGAAAACCAGCCGATGGCGGCTGACTCTGAATCGGCCACAGGATTGAGGATGTTTTCCGTGGAGTTGTTGATTTGGTAGCTGATCGCGCCGCCGGAATTGATGAGGTTGACGGTCATGGGCAAGGTGACATTGGAGCCGGTGGTCGGCTGGCCGGGGAGAGTGAGGATGCCGTGGGGGATGCCGATGTCCAGGACGAGCTGGCCGGGGCCGTAGGCCACGCCGTCGTAAACAACGGTGCCCATGGGGGCCTGCCAGTCCGGCGGGCTGCCGGGAACCTGGGCCAAACCGGTGGGCACGAGGTTGGTGTAGGCGAAGCCGGTGGTCGTGTTGGTCAAGCCGAGTTGCACGCTGTCCTGGGATAAAATATAACCGGCGATCATCGTGCCGGCCTGCATCTGGGCGATATTAAGGAAGGCGTCGTACTGCTGGTTGTACTGGTCGGTGTTGGGGGAGGTGCCCGGGCCGGTGCGGTCGAAGCCGACGCCAAAATTATCGGTGGGCCGGAGAATGCCGGGGTTGTCGGCAAAGGCGACGACCTGGCCGGGCAGCAGGCTGAGGGTGTTGTTGCTGAAGGCGAGATTGCCGCCGCCCACGAGCGTGACATTGCCGGACGCGGGAATGGTGCCGAACGTGGCGCCGGGCGTGGTCATGCCGGGCTGGGGGTTGACGGACGCCGTGACCGACTGCACGACGAGGACGAGCATGGTGGCGTTGGCCGGGCCGGTGGCCCCGCCCGCGCCGACGGCATCGGGAAAAGTGACGGTGGTGTTCGTCCAGGTGCCCTGGAAGATGCGGGCGCTGCTGTTGAGGTAAACAAAGCCGACCGGGCCATCCAAAGTGATGTTGGCGGGCAATTGGTCGTTGCTGACGTAGAGCGCGCGCGAGCCGGTATCGAGGGGGATGGTGAAGTTCACGCCATCAATGATGAGATGAATGGTGGGGTCACCGGGATTGGCGGCACCGAAGACGGGGGCGTTGGCGTAGGGGAGCGTGTAATATTGCGTGAAGTTGGCGTAGCCGATTTGGGGGTTCTCGATCGGGGCGGGCTCGCCTGCACTGGTCGGCGCGAGAGCGGCGTACAGGCCGAGAACAGCGGCGGCGAGCAGGAGGGATTGGCGCAGGCGGGATAGATTCATGGAGGGAAGGGTCGGTGTTAGTTAAGGGCAAGTCAATGGCGGTTCGAGCGGGGCAGGCGGGTTGAAGGCAAAGATCAGATGACGAACGAGCGGCGGTGTGAAGAAGCGGACGCCTCGGAAAGGCGTCCCTACCCGCGGGCGAGGGCGAGGAGGTCGGCGAGATCGACCTTCTTTTCGTAGAGGGCCTTGCCGAGGATGACGCCGTCGAGGCGTGGGTTGGTTTTGGCGATGGCGGCGAAGCGGGCGATATCGTCGCGGGTGGCGACGCCGCCGGAGGCGATGAGGCGGGCCGGGCAACTGGCGAGGAGGGCCTCCTGGGCGGGAAAGTTGGGGCCGGTGAGCATGCCGTCGGTGGCGATGTCGGTGTGGATAATGGTCTGGATGCCGAGGTCGGCGAGGCGGCGCGCGAGGTCGTCCGCGCGAACGGTGGTGAGATCGACCCAGCCCTTGAGCGCGACGAAACCGTCTTTGGCGTCAATGCCGACGGCGAGGCGGTCGCCGCCGAAGCGGTGGACGAGGCCCTGGACGAACGCGGGGTCGTGGCAGGCGCGGGTGCCGATGACGACGCGGCGGGCGCCGGCGTGGAAGGCCTCCTCGACGTCGTTGAGCGTGCGCAGGCCGCCGCCCAGCTGAACCTGGAGGCCGGTGGCGGCGATGCGCGCGACGTGGGCGAGGTTGCGGGGCGTGCCGGTGAAAGCGCCGTCGAGATCGACGACGTGGACCCAGGTCGCGCCGGCTTTTTGAAAGGCGAGGGCGGGCTCGACGGGGTCTTCGAAATAGACGGTTTCCTCGGCGGCGCGGCCCTGGGCGAGGCGGACGCAGCGGCCGTTTTTCAAATCAATCGCAGGATAAATGATCAAGGGAAGGCGGGTTGAAGGGTGAAAAGTGAAAAAGAAGAGAGTGAGGGGCGGGGTGGCGGGAGGCAAGGTTCAGCTAGTCTCCCGAGAAATGAAGTAAAACCTGACTGTTGGCGCCGTCCGTGATGAGTTCCGTCCTCAAGCCATCTTTTTGATCGTCGAAACTGTAAGTTTTTGGATTCGGCCAGGATTGGGGGTTGGGAAAGCCAATGCTGCGCAACTCTTCCCCGTAGTCTGGATTGCCGCCTTCATTCAAGGCCAGGTGCAAATTCTTCACCAAAAATTGGGTGTCTGCCGCGCTGCACGTAAAATAGAAAAATTCGTCAATGCCGCCGATGCCCTGGCCGCGGAAGTAATGCTGAATGTTTTGGGCCGACGCGGGGATGGGCATTTCGGTGACTTTTTCAAAGCGGGCGTGGGCCGTCGGCGGCTCAATAATTTCACCGAAGGCCATGGCGAAGAAAACAAAGAGCGAGGGCGCGAGCACAAACCAGGTTCGTCCATTCTGCCAGCGTCGCCAGCGGTACAGCCCGCCAATAATCAAATTCAGCGGCAAAATAAGCAGGAGCCAAAAGTAACTGAACAAAAACACCTCAAAGCATGACGAAACGAAACCCCCGAAGTGGTCGGTCCATTCAACGGTACTGCTTACGACCACCGAACTGGCAAAAATCAAAAACGAACCCGCCAGCAGCTTGAAGAAATGAACTGGCTGCGGCGGGTTCACGGGAAAAGATTTGATCACTACGGGCCGGAGGTTGCGGGCGCGGCTTGCGGCTTTTCAGGGTTGTCGAGGCCGGAGCCCTGGACATTGGTAGAAGTGCGAATGAGGTCGCCGTCGTAGCCGGTGAATTGGAGGCCGTAGAAGACTGCGTTGGTGATATTGGCGAGGGAGATGCCGCGGGAGGTGACGCCGGTGAGGTTCCCAAGGGCGAGGCCGTCGAGCGGTTTGTCGGGCGAAATCTTGGTGGCGTCCACCAGGGTCGTGCAATTGATGTTGGAGTTGACGAAGCGGATTTTGGAGACGGCGGGGACGGCGTCGGGGCCGGTGACCGGGGCCGTGCCGGCGATGCCCTTGTCGAGGAGGTCGATGCCGAGGAAGGTGGTGACGCTGCAGGTGAGGTTGCTGCCGAAGATGTTTTCGATGAAGCCGCCGCGGCCGGTGCGGCTCTTGATGTAGATGGCGTTGACGCCGCGGGTGATGGTGGTGTTCTCCATCCGGATGTTGCGGATGCCGCCGGACATTTCAGTGCCGACGCCGAGCGCGGCATACTTGCTGCCGAGCGTGCAGTCCTTGATCTCGACGTCCTCGGTGGGGCGGGCGAGCTTGACGGCGTCGTGGCCGCGGCCGGACTTGACCGAGATGGCGTCGTCCCCGGTGTCAATGGTGCAGTGGAGAATCTGGACGTTTTTGCAGGAGTCCACGTCGATGCCGTCGCCATTGGTGAGCTGGCTGCGGATGTCGAGGTCGCGGGCGGTGACGTTGGCGCAGAAGTTGGGGTGGATGCACCAGATGTCGGTGCGCTGGCGCGGCGCGGGCGTGTCGTAGTGGAGGAAGAAGCCGGTGAAGTTGATGTCGTTGCACTCGACGGTTTCGACGACGGCGGGCGCGCGCGGGCTGCGCAGCGGGCCGAGGGTGGAATTGGCGATGATGCCGCCGGGGCCGATAATGGCGATGTGGTTGGCCTTGCTGGCCGAGAGGAAGCCGCGATGGCCGTCCACGATTTCACCCTCGAAGCGGACTTTGAGAATGGGGTAGTCGGCGGGGTCGGGGGATTCGTGGAGGGTGGCGTTTTGGGCCAGGTGGAGGGTGGTGTTGGCTCCAATCGTGACGCTGCCGAGGAGGTAATCGCCCGCGGGCACGAGGACTTCGCCCCCGCCGGCGGCGACGCAGGCGTCGAGGGCTTTTTGGAAGGCGGCGGTGTCCTTGGTCTGGCCGTCGGCCACGGCGCCGAAGGTGCGGACGTTGAAGGGGGATTTGGCGGAGGGGGCGGAAGGAGAAGTTTCGAGTTTCGAGTTTCCCGTTTCGGGTTCGGCGGCGGGGGCGGAGAGCAGGCCGACAATAAGGAGAGCGGCGGCGAACAGGGCGGTGAGGAGCAGGCCGGCGAGGAAGGGAACGGGACGATTCATGGGGGTAAATTTGTGGTGAGTGGATGGGAAACGAAAAGGGGGGATTTGGCAAGGAGAAGGGGGAGGGGAGAAAAGAGTTTGAACAGAAGGACGCGAAGAGCGCGAAGGGGGAATTTTCAGAGTGTGGAATGCGGAGTGCGGAATGCGGAATTCAAAATGGAAGATGAATGTGTTTTATGTCATATTGCAAAATGCTAGACGGCGGTTTTGCGGTTTAGTATAGTGGGTTTGCCACCGCCAAACGTAATTCACACCATGCAAATGACGAACGGCTTTAGCTGGTATGAGTATCCGTTTAATTGCCTTTGTTATTTGTTCGCGAGTACC
>Ga0206873_1167_pt1 | contig 20344 bp, 20 predicted proteins | sample Alteio_BWOrgCont_11_FD_152631 | JGI IMG/M metagenome (GOLD analysis project Ga0206873, IMG submission 152631) | Enriched cells from forest soil in Barre Woods Harvard Forest LTER site, Petersham, Massachusetts, United States -... | ecosystem: Environmental > Terrestrial > Soil > Temperate forest >...
TTTCGATAGCGCTCTTGTGTGGCGGGCATGTGTTATTGGAAGGACCGCCGGGAACCGCTAAAACCCTGATGGTGAATTTGATGGCCCAACTATTTGATGTGCCGTTTAACCGCGTTCAATTTACACCGGATTTAATGCCCGCAGATATCATCGGGACCATGATATTTAATCAACAGAAAGCAGAGTTTAGTTTTAAGCCAGGAGCCTTGTTTACCACGTTTTTACTGGCTGATGAAATTAATCGCGCCCCAGCCAAAACACAATCCGCGCTGTTAGAGGCCATGCAGGAAAGACAAGTAACCGTGGATGGTACCCATCATCCCCTCTCTGCTCTTTTTACGGTATTTGCGACTCAAAACCCCCTGGATCATGAAGGAACTTATCCGCTGCCTGAGGCTCAGTTGGACCGGTTTTTATTCAAGGTCTTAATTCCTTACCCCAGCCCGTCTGCAGAAGCGGCTATGTTGCGCCGCCATCATGGACAAAGCGGACACCAGGCCATCACATTGTCCCCGGTGATGACAGAGCAAAATCTTCTGGCGCTTCAAGCCCAAGCCGACAACATGGTGGTTCAAGATCCGATTTTGGACTATATCCTGAGTCTTGTGACCCAAACACGAGAGCATGCCTCGATTGCGGTAGGTTGTAGCCCACGAGCCGCTATTTTATGGACCAAGGCAGCCAAGTCGCAGGCCTTGATTGAAGGTCGAGATTACGTCATTCCGGATGACATCAAGAAAACCGCCAAGCCCCTGCTTCGCCATCGACTTATTTTGTTTCCGCAAGCGGAGCTGGAAGGCAAACGCATGGATGATATTATCGACGACCTGTTACTCACGGTTAAACCGCCCCGATAATGATACCCTCTTCTCGCCTGTTTTCTCTATTGGGAGTATTGGCGCTTCTCAGCCCAGCGTGCTTTATCTGGGAGAATGCGATTTATGCTTGGCTGGTCGTTTTGGGTTTACTACTGGTAGGCGTCATTTTTGACAGTTGGCAACTTTCTCGCTGCCACCTCACTGTGGTGAAAACAAGCTGGAATCATCAGCCCACCATGCAGCAACCTTTTGGTTGGACATTGGTTTTGTTTGGAGAGGCAGCTCGCCTCTCGATAACAGCGGTTGAAAATGACATTTTTATCCCGTCAAAAACCCTTGCAGAACTCACGGTATTACCGGATGGCAAGATACATGCGCAGTGGGAGTTGCTGTCGTTAAAACGAGGCCAATGGACATGGCCTGGGGCTCTGGCCAAGATGACCACCTCTTTGTCCTTGATTGAAAAATGGCAACTCCTAGGCGAAACACCGCTTGCCGTCTATCCTCGGATTCTGACCGACTCTCGCGATTCTCTGAATCCTCCTTTTCTGATGACCTTGACCGGAACGAAACTCAATCGTTTTCGCCGGGCCGATCATGAATTTGAATCCTTACGCCCTTATTTAATCGGCGATAATTATCGCCACATCGATTGGAAAGCCTCCTCACGATCAACGGGACTGATTACCCGGCAATATCAGTTGGAACAACATCATCAAATATTAGTGTGCCTGGATGTCAGCCGAATGATGGGAACCCTCGCAGAAGGATACAGCAAGTTGGATTGGGCCATTGAAGCCTGTCTTCACTTGGCATATTTGTCTGCTTATTTCAAAGATCAAATGGGGGTACTCGCTTTTTCGAATCACGTCCATGAGTGGGTACGCCCACGCCAGCAATCTATCGGTGCGATTTTAAATGCCGTGTATAACTTAAAGGCAGAAACCGTCGAGGCTGATTTTCAAGACGTCTGTTTAAACGTTTTGTCTCGTCAAAAAAAGCGCTCCCTGGTTATTTTTCTCAGTGATTTCTTGGATGCAGGCAGTTTAGAACCAGCCATGGGGGCCTTTATTCAGCTTAATCGCAAGCATTGCGGATTATTTGTCGGCGTAGAAGATCCTGCACTCCAGGCCCATCTTTATACAAAAGAATATGACTTTCCCTTATCTGTTATGAAGACTATGGTCGCTCAAGATGCCCTGCGTCATCGGCAAGTGGTGTTGAAACAATTACAAAAGCAAGGCTTAAGAGCCATTACCGTGACGCCTAAAAACCTGGTCCAGCAAGCCATGAATGCCTATCTGGAAATCAAGTCTCAAGGTGCGATTTGAGATGCAAAATAACCTCTCAGAAAAAGTAAAAGCAAGGGAATAACTGAGACACCGGCAATCATAAAACGATCATGATTGGACAGTGCACTTTGCCGAACAAACGATTCCACCAACCCTGCCCAAATCAGAAGTAATGTACAAATAACCAGAGTCCCCATGGTAGCTTTTACCGCATGTTTTAATGAGCTTTGAGGAGAGAGCATGCTTAAACCGACTTTTAAACCTGCACCGCCCGCCAATATAATCGCAGACACTTCCGGCACACCATGGGGGAGCAGCCAGGCCCATATCCCCACAAAATCACCTCCGTAAAACAAGGCAGGTAAAGTTCCCAGCATCAATCCCGTTTGAATAAGTATATATGCCGTTGGAATACCGAATAAAAACCCGAAAAGATAGCCTCTAACCGCCACAGAAATATTATTTATCATCAAAAATTGAGCAAACATCGATTTTTGAAGAGCACCCCAATCCCTGCCACTGGTCAGCATTTTATGCTGTGCCTGGGAAGAAAACAAATAAGCATCCAAATCATGAGACGACCGAAGCATACCCGGAATAAAGACACTGGCCATCTCAAAGTTCTGATGAACGATAATAAACCCCAACCCTGTACACAGAAGAATAATTCCGAACGACACCAAATGAAAATAACGCAATTGCCAAAGCTGGGCTGGAAATAAAACCCATAATGCCCGGCCTGCCTTGGCCCAGGATTGCTCTTCTTCCGGGTAAAGCAGAATCGTGGCTCGAGCAAGAAGGCTTTGGCCGTAGCGCGCCTCTTTTTTCCAATCGGGATTTATTCTAAGCTGCGTCAGTGTAGTTAGGCAACGCAAGTAAACCTGTGAAAACATCTCAATAAAAGCAGGAGATTGTTTACTCAAACCAAATTCGCCGGTTTGCTTAAGAAGATGTTTCAGTTTTTCAAAGTTTTGCCTATAACTGTTGGGTAATGTGTCGAATTCCATGAGAACCCCATGAGTCAGCCTGACGAATATCAATATCATAGCATTTGGACCCCGGAACTGGTGGAACTGAACCTCCCGCTGGCCGGGCTGGCCCGTCGTTGTATCGCTATGCTGATTGATCAAGTGCTATTAGGGCTGCTACTGATTGCCTGTTGGATTGGTCTTCTAGTTTTCATGGCCCTCATTGCACCCGCCTTCCGTGGTCTAGGTTCTCATATGGCTGCTGAAATGATGATAGTAATCGTTATTGTGCTGCTTCTCTTGTCCGCATTGTCTCAAATACTGTATTTTTGGGGTTTTCATACGTTTAATAACGGCCAAACCCTGGGCAAGCAATGGTTACATATTCAAGTGGTGACAGACCGAGGCGGTAAAGCAAGCGGCCTAACCCATCTGATGCGTTCCATTGCTTCACTGCTGGATATGCTCCTCATCTCCGGCAGTGTTGGGGCATTGATGATTTTATTAACCCGGCAAGAAAAACGAATTGCAGATTATGCCGCAGGCACTATTGTTGTCTTGGTACCCGATAAATAGCGGCCCAATATCAGGTTATTCAATTTTATTTAAAGACAATTCCTTGGCAATTGCCGTAAAAGAAGCATCCACCAGATTGTGAAGAATTCCTTCCATTTGCACCCGAACAATGGCAAACGCCATATTTTCAAAAAATTGTTTGCTTCCCTCCGGAAATCCTTCGGGCACTTCAAAATTATAAGGAGGCCCTGTTTGTTCAATGCGTTCCACATTGGCATTAATCGCTTCATAAAAATGTTGCATCAACCGTTGATGAATCGGTTCCCAGGATTCTCCAATCATACGCCGCAAACCCTCTTAGAGAATTAATGTTTCACCATCAACAGCAACGCAATCATAACAACGCCAAAAACAACCATGACACCGGCTGGCATCAGCTTTTTGGATTTCGCAAATCCTTTGATAAAGTAGCCGGTGAGTAAAATTGAAATCGTCTCTAGCAGATACAACCCTATCATATGGCCATGACTTAACAAATAGACCCCAGCCAGAATCAACACCCCGGAAATGCCGCCTGCTATCAAAGACGCCTTGCTTTGGGCTTTCAGATATCCCATCAGCCCACCCAGAATGGTAAAGAATCCATAAAAATAAGCGTATGCAATCATGGTTCGCTCCTCTTGTTTTCTGTTATTGTTGCACAACCTCATAGCGAATCACAAATTGCGCGATATCCTTCATATCGGGTAGCGCGGCTTGAATGGCGTCTTCTTCCCAGTCCCACCAGCGAATCTTCAGCAGCTTTTGAATGGTGGTTTCATCAAATCGATACCGCTTCACTTCCACTGGATTCCCCACCGCAACCGCATACGCCGGAACAGATTTCGCCACGACGGAGCCCGCCCCCACAATGGCGCCATCACCAATCGTAATGCCGTCCATTAATATCACGTTTGCGCCAATCCAAACGTCGTTGCCAATATGGATAGGCCCTTTTCCTTCGCTGGGGTAATATTCTCCCAGTTTAAATTCTTCAAACGGAAAATTAGACACACACTGGGGATGTCGCGCCGAGGGATGCTGTCCTTTGCCGCCCAATATCGTTAAGTGAGACCCAATGCCGGTGTATTTTCCCACGGTGACTTCGACGTTAAAGAAGTTGGTGGGAGGCTCCCCAAAGATGTAACTGCGATGCCCTAGTTGAATCACTCTGACAGGTTCCCCAAATATATTCGGGTCTCATACGGCATGACCAGTATGTCTTGCTTTTGATGTTTTTGAAAGAGGGCTTTCACAGTATGCAGCATTTTCAGATAGTTTTGAGAATCCGGTTCGGGGGCAAACGAGGAAGAGAAGACTCTGCTTTGAAAGTCAGAAAGATTTAATTCGCAGGGGTGGGCAAAGGTTATCTGCTGTACCGGTTGACCGAGGAAAAAACCCTGGATTTTATCAACATCCACGTGTTTGTTTTTTCTGCCCGATTCATCGGTTCCATAGTGTTGGAATAGGTTTTCATACTCCCCATAAAATCCGGCGTCCGTTTGGGAAATCACATTCCAAATTAACGCCACCCAGCCTTGCGGTTTTAAGATTCTTTGAAATTCCGTTCGCGTCAAAACCAGATCAAACCAATGGAATGCTTGACCTGCCGTTACAAAATCACAGCTTTGATCGGCCAGCGTGGTGTTTTCCGCGCTACCGGTCACACTGATGAATTGCTCGTAACGCTGCAAATAGGATTCCCCGGCTTGACGCATCGCGGCATTGGGTTCCACGCCATAGACAGGATTCCCGTTATTGAGAAACACTTCGGCTAACAACCCGGTTCCCGAACCGATATCGCCAATCCACGATTGGGTTGTTAGCCCACAATGCTGCATCAGGATATCAATCAGGCTCGCCGGATAAGACGGTCTTGCCTTCACATAATCCGAAACCCGATGGGTAAATCTTTGCTGGGAATCTTTCAACATTTATTTATTCCGGTCACTTCAAACACAAACTGGGCTTCATTCTATTATTGTATTCTTAAGAAATCTGCTAGGGAATCACAGAACTGAACAGTGGACCCAATGATTTTGAGTTCATCTGTGGTTGGCATAAACAAAGCTAGGAATTAACTTACATAGAATTGGATAAATTTATCTTTATATTGAATGCATGCTACATGATTATAAGCACCCCTTAACTCTATAGGGCAATCCTTTAAAGATTCTATATCAAGTTTTTTGGCTATATCTGGAAGAAAATGTTCGTAATAGAATTTTGGATCAACCTTTTCATATAGCAGTAACGCTTCATCTATCTCTTTAGGTATGGATTTATACTGCTCCATAAGAGATTGTGAATCTCCCTTAAAAACATCAATTGCGAATTCTTTTGTTACCATCATTTATTCCTTTTAAGTTCGTTTTTCTACTAACCATCTTTCCAAATTTTGTCCCTCCAAACGAACAGTTTGATTTTGCATCCTAATAAATACCTCGTCATCGCAATAAACTGTTTCATCGGAAGGATTAATATATACACCACATAGTATTTTTTCATTAATAGTTTCAAACTTAATATCAATATTATCAAATTGAAGTGGTTTAACTTTAGAACGCAAGATATCTTGTAGTTTCAATTGAAAAGAGTCTATATTTTTATTTTTGCTCAAGAGTATATCTTTTTCAATCCCTACAATATTACCATTATCCTTAATGCCTATTATCAAGACTCCGCCTTGTGAGTTTAAGAATGCACAGACTGTTTTTATAACATTTTGATGCAAGTTTTTATTTTCTTGCTCCTGTCTAACATCATAGGACAATGTTTCTTTAAATTCTAAAAAAGAATCTTCGGATTTTTTTATTAATGTGGAAATCTCTTTATCTGTATATGGCGATAATTTTACCTTTAAAGCAGGAGGAAATCTCTTTTGAATTACGTCCCCATCATACTCTTCAAAATCACCAAAATAGTGAATATCAATATCCTGAGAATTTAAAGAATACCAAGATGTTTGCCTGTAAAAACTCTCTGTACAACCATTACACTCCCAAACCTCATGTCGAGTTAACCACTTGGAGTCAAGATTCTCTACCCTATCAATAATTTCTCCCTCTCTGGGCCCAACATAACAAAGACAAGTATGCCTAGTTTTAGCCTTGTCTCTATTACAAAATTCCCATTTTTCTGGACGTTTATTTTGAAATGTCATACCTTGGTTACCTCATTGGTTTTAAAAAAGAGGTAAAAATGGTGGGCCATTGTTCACGAGTTTAAAACTTTTATGCTGACGAAGCCCAAGGTTGTTTCAATGATTTTAGCACAAGCGGCATAGCCAGTATTAGCGCGTCATTCGTTTTTGGGAGATTCAGAGGGAAGCGGATTTTGGTTTGCTCTAGGGGTGCGCTCGCCCAAATACGGCACTTCCAACTCCACAGGTGTAGTACCTCGATTTTTGTCTGTTTTTAGATTTTTACAGAAATTAAAAACAAGTTGGATACCTGACCAAAGCAAAACTCCGATGCCTAATATGGCTTGGGATATCAGGTTCTGCTTTAGAATCTCTTTACGGGCAGTTTTATCAAGCTCTCTACCCATTTCCATGACAAGCTGCTTACCTTCTTCTACTCTATCGTCTAAAAGTTTACCAATTTCGGCCCATTCAAGGTCAAAATAACTCTTACCATCAGGATAGAAGAACTTTGCATTGAATTTTTCTATCTTTTTATTCAACAATTGGTTGTCGGAATACAAGTATAATTGGCCTAAAGCGGTATAAGAATCGCCATAGAGCTTATCAAATAAGGAATACCAGTTATTAAGTTCCTCAAGTGCTTTATTGTCTTGCTCTATGAACCATTGTTGATTTATGGGCAGTCCTTGCTCTTGTTGTTGCCTATGCAGTGTAAACAACCTTTCTCGTTTGAGTTTACTTGTGTAAGATGCAACAACTATGTTCCTGGCTGATGTCCAGCTTGTAATTAGTGACTCATAAGCCCGCCTTTTGCTTTGAACACAAGTGTAAATGTAATTTGACCGGATTTCTCGTTCTTTGGTTGCTAAACCTATCCAATAAGTCACCAATATCCACATAAATGCCAAAAACGTGAATAGATTAGCATACTTGTTTATTATATTGAAAGCAAGTTTTAAAAAATCCAAAAAAGTGATCCTAAAATAATACCTATTGAACCTGTCATATAATACTTTCTACCTAAATGGAAGTCTTTGTTTACTCTTGTCAACAAAAAAATGACCGGAAGTAAAGAATGATGGGCTTGAAGGATCTTTCAAATTTTTCAATTCCTTTATGCCAAGGCGAGGCCGGGCTTGGATCAAAGATACGGGCCGGTGGGGCCTTAAAACAAAATGAAAGTCACTTTGATCCTAAAAATCGGTAAAACGACTCATAATACAAGCATTTTTTCAGGTTTTGAGGTAGGTATAATCATTATATGCAAACAATTGAAACAACCGAATTAAATCAAATCCCTTACCTAGCTTCAGACGTTCTAGGCGATAGGACCTTATTTTTGATGCCTTTTTGGGATGGTACTAATTGGCATCATTGGTTTCCAATCGAAGGGGGCAAACTAATTAAAGCAGCAATTGCTGATACAGTACAATCACATTATGTTGCAAAAGAGGCTGCCTTCGAGACTGATTTATGGGTTCCATTCATTGATTTTTTATGGCAGAGAGCAAGTTGGCGCGAGATATTTCCATTAATCCTTGCTCTGTGTGAAGATTTTCACAATCTGGCAACCTGTACTGCCAAAATTAGGCATTTCTTTTGGACACTAAATGCTATTTCTTCTCCGAGCTTAGCAACATCTTTTGTTGAAACAGAACTCGAATATATCATTATACTTGCCCGAACTATATTTGATATATTGCAAGAAACTATGGCTATTACGTGGAATGATCGTATTGAATTACTTGACTCAAAGGCTGAAGCTCAACGAAAAAAACATAAGATGCCAGCAACTTTTTCTAAGATGGTTTTCTTAAATAAAACCAGACTCAAAACTGCTGATGAGATTGTTGCAATGTATGCACTCCCTCAATCACTTGTTGAAGTATATTTAAGGCATGCCACTTTCTTTTCATCCCTCAGAATGGCCCGAGATAGGGTTATTCATAGTGGTTCTGCCATATCAACAATTTTTGTGACAGAAAAAGGATTTTGTATTGACCCAAGAAATCCCATTTTTGCAGAGTTTGATATATGGAACGAATCACACAAATATAATGAAAATTTATCTTCTATACTTCCTTTGATTGCTAATATCATTTTTCATACTATGATGGCTTGCAATGATTTATTATCGGCTTTTTCTCATCAAATACAATTTCCACCAGAAATTGCTCCAGAGTATAAGATTTTTATCCGTAACCCTAATAATGATGCACTTCTTGATTTATTTAAAGTATACAAAGGAGAGAAGGCATGGTGGGATAAAACCATTAATTAAAATCTCAAGGGGTATCAATGATTTTGGAAAGAGCCGTTTGAAAATGTTTAATTTGAAGGATCTTTCAAATGTATACCCGATAAAAAACGGGGCGGGGCCAGGGATGGGGGGAGTATAAAAACAAAATAAAAGTTGCGAAGATTAGAAAAAATCTAAAAACTGGCTGATATGACAAGAAATTTCAGCATGTGCACATAACAAGAATCGCCGGGTAGGGTCATAAAGTTTAAAAAACATTTACTATGCAGTATTGGTAATAGTAACTGGGTTTTGAGAATCATAATTGATCCGCCGATTAGCTTTATCAACATACTTTATGTATTCATTTATGCCGGAAAGCCTATGGATCAACTTTTGGTGATAGACAAGTAATCGAAACCACATGATCCAGATTTTTATGTCCAGAGTCCCGTGAGATAAGCAATTTAAGATCAGGACACGTAATTTAGTTAGATCATCGACATATAAACGTAACAGACCCCCATGCGTAATACACAAAGCATTGATCCTATCCCACATTGCTTTATTGACCCAAAATGACAAATAAGGGCTGCATGGTGAACCAAACACAAGATGACCTCTGTATGTCCATATCGAGGCAAATAAGCTGGCTATATCTTGAGAACACCTCAAATCGTTAATACAATGTCGGTATGCCTTACCCCGACTAATTGATGGGAAAAACGACTTTACATCAATTTTTAAAAACATCCTCCGGTTGTTGTTACGATGATCTATTGCCGTAATAATCGGGGATTTGAACGTACAAACATAATCCGGTAGTTCAAGCAATCGGTACATGTCATGAAACCAACCCTGTATTACTTTCAAATCATCGGGTGGTGCTTCAATCGTTCTCTTTTTATTTTTTTGTTTCAAACCAAACTTGCAGTATCGTCTTTTGGTCCCCTGTATATTCTCACTGTCAAAGTAGTTTGCATCAGTACATACTGGAAAATCTCCTACATTTTCTATGGTCAAACCTTTATAAAGGTTTTCCAACCTCTCACTATCCAACTGTAGGCATGGATCATACTCTAGTGGATGAAAATTACTAATCAGTTCGTAAAACTCTTCTCGTGTCTGCAAGCCCAGTAATGGAAATTGTTCCCATGAGATTTTATTTAATTTATTAATATACCGAGAATGTTTCTTACTCATTGCCTTCTCTCTTCTCTGATGTTCTATAGAGTGCCTGGATAAGTAATTTTAAAATTACCTATCCAAGCACTCCTAATGTCTAAGTCACGGACGGACGCTATAAGAAAATATAGAGATCCGCTTGTATCTGGTTAATACTAGCCCATGCCAATAATGACAAAGGTGCCGAGGCCAGTATTCAGGCGTGGGGTTAATCTCTAAAGGCGACAATGCGCCCAAACAGATAATTCCCGGTTGTGTGACTACATTAGGAGGGCCGTCCCGCCGCTCCACAATATTGCCAAAGTAAGCGGCACTCGATGACCTGCCATTAGAAGTTCATTCACAACAATCAGAGAGAACCTAAAAGTTTGAAATAAACTTCAAAAAAATGAGCGGGCCTTGGGAAGAGATATCATGTAATAGAAGAACAACCTAGCTATAGATAAAGAAGACTTAAAAAGGTCCGATACCTATATTGCTTTCATAAGAATAATCGTTAAATAGATACTACTTAATTTTTATTCTTTGAAAGCGGCAAAGCCGCATCTACTATATGATTGAATAGCACCATATCCGAAAGCCTAACTATGATCAGTTAGGGTATTCATTCTGCTACCAGATACAATTTATAAAATTGTCACAGTACAAACCTGCAAAATACTGACTTGTCATTACTTTGCAGATACATAAATGTTTCTAACCCGTCTATGAGAATATTTTAGTACAACTAAATGCCTTAAGTCCACTATTTGTAAATGTTTATGTATATGTTTGTCCTGTATTTAATCACTATAGTTTAACCTATATAGGTTAATTATAATGAAACACTGTCTATGTAATGATTTACGGCAAATAATCATTTCAAATTTGGAGAGGTTTCATAGTGTCTTCTAAATTTAGGGTATACAGAAAACTATATGAAATTAGATCACGGAAACCTGCTTCAGCTCAGTATCAAATTTCCAGAATAAACCCATACAGTAAATACTTGATTTCTGTATAGAATCATGGTAATTTGTCAGCATTGAAAACAAAGAGGAGATCAGGTTATGTCAAAACAGAATGGACAAAAACGAGTTGCTTTCTATCTTCGGGTATCAACCGATGGGCAGACTATAGAAAATCAATTACAAGAGCTTCAGGCCATTGCAGAAAGACATAAATGGGAAGTGGTTAAAGTATTTAAAGATGTGGGGATCAGTGGTAGCAAAGGACGAGACAAACGGCCCGGTTTTGATGAACTAAACAAAAGCATTGCCCGCAAGGAATTTGATATAGTTGCAGCCTGGGCGGTGGATCGTTTGGGTCGATCATTACAGGACTTAATCGGGTTTCTAAATGACATGCGGGCTAAAGACGTTGATCTTTACCTCCATCAGCAGGGACTTGATACTTCCACACCATCAGGGCGGGCAATGTTCGGGATGTTAAGTGTCTTTGCTGAATTTGAACGGGCTATGATTCAAGAAAGAGTCAAGGCTGGTTTAAATCGGGCTAAGGCAGAGGGCAAAGTTTTAGGCAGACCCCGAATTTCATCAGAAGTTGAAACAGCCATCATCGAAGCTAGACAGAAAGATCCCCATAAAGGCATGTTGAAACTTGCAAAAGAGTTTAATGTTGGAACTGCCGTTGTGCAAAGAGTTTTAAAAGCTGCTTGAGTTTATATGCCCACAATCCTCGTATTTTTTTGAAGTTTCTTTCAAACATCGCAGTTTTTAAAGAGGACCGAAACAAATTGACTATTAAATCTAAAGAAATCGGGCCTGTGAAGCAATCTAAAGCGTGTTATGCTTTGCCAAAGGTTACTAGTAAGAAACTGCCATGATTAATAGACTTACACTTTTCGGTTTGTTTGCTGTTTCAGCCATGTTGGTATTTTACGCGTTAGAAAAACGAAGTCCATGGTTCATTTTGGCATTTGCAGGCTCGTGCCTGCTTAGTTCTATCTATGGATTCCTTCAGGGCGCATGGCCATTTGGTATGGTTGAATCTGTCTGGACACTTATAGCAATCAGGCGATGGTGGCTTGTAATAAAATCAAACTGACCCACTACACAGAGCGGGCCTGAATAAGTATACCCCCCGTATGGGGATCAATCCAAAAATGACGATTCACTTGATCCCCAATGATATGAAAGACTCGCAAATTATGATCTATTTTTCCATGTCACCGAAAAGAAGAGTATTTTCTTTAAATTTCATGTGGATCGGCGTTCAGAAATGCTTGTTGTTGATTGTGTAATTCTGAAAACGTTGAACCCTTTTAAGTGGAAACAGGTTAAGAGCTACCTGCCCTAGATTTAATGAAGTGTTTCATGTTTACAACTAGGATAGATGTCAACAATTTGTGTAGTAGTGTATTTTGCATAATATATTAAATTTGGGTTTTAGTTTGAAATTTCTTTCAAACAATTGATTTTCGGGACCTGAGAAGTTAACAATGGTTTAAAGTTTACTTAAATCGCGCATAGCTAACTGGCTTTTCTGGATTCTGCGAATAGAACTCTTTCCATTCTGCAATAATACGATCCTGTTCCTCCCTACTTTTTGCTTTTATGTACTCACACATAAACATGGAGTCGGCATGTAAAAACGTGTAGGGTATTGGAACAATTGGCTGCACAGGTGTCAAAGGCTTGGACACTGAACTAGTCGCGCCAGAACTATAAGCTACTGCGAAAAACGGGCCTTTGGACTCATTTGTTTTGCAATTTATCGCCATTTCTTGCACTAATATCTTCATTTTGATTCCTTGTGAAATATCTTCCGGTTTTTTTAGTACACTCATGTGCCAAAAAGTTACTATGTCACCATCGACTCCATAACTACTAGGATTGATACTTTGTACGTCTCCCTCTATCGATTTAAATGTTTCAACCCAGTCCCGATAATAAAATCTATTAGATTCTGAAGTTTTTGGTTGAGTCAAATGGCTACATCCAGTAGTAGCTAATATGAAAGAAAGTATAAATACATAGGTTAATGATATTTTCATAAATTTCTCCTCATAATTTCAATTTAGTCTTCTAACGAACATCAGGACATAGCCCCCTCAAAGAACTGACCCGTTTACCATGAAAGATGTGATAACTACTGCCTATCGGGACTTTATGGCAAAGCATTCGGCAATGCTGTCCAGATTCATCACAAACCGGAATACAGTAAGACTTTGCTGGAATATATTCCAAGTGACAATCTGGATCATCAGGAATCAGAAGGTTTGAATGTGGCATGAATCTCGGATCATAGTGATGGCTTTTAAAATTCTCCATTTCAGCCAAATATTCCCTCTGGTATGGAGTCGGATTTTTTAAATGCTGTAAACGCTCAACAGCTTTCTGCATCTGGATACTTTTTTTATTTTCATGCCAAGCCTGTTCCATTTCTCGTTCCTGTGTTGCTTGTTCTTCTTGTTCCTGTTTGATTGCTGCATCTTGTTCTTCTTGTCTTTTTTTAAATTCTTCTTTGTCTCGTGCCTCATTCTCTGCCTGATATTGTTTTAGTTGTTCTCCATACGCTCGTAGCCTAGCCTGATCTTCCAACAACCGTTGCCGATGCATTTGGTCCCAAGCTTGGTCTTCCTCCCGTCTTTTTTCAATTATTTCGGAAGGAGTTAACCCGGTTTGGGCAATAGTGCTAGTGGCATGTGAAATGAGAAACAAACAAACTGAAAAAATAAAAATTTTTTTTAATTTGGTCATACTGGCCGTTCCCGATTCCTAATAAACAAATGGCCCCCAAACTGGGAGCCGGGAGTTTACAAACCGTAGTAAGACGGCCATGGCGCTTTTAGTGCAAGCACCTGGACATAACGCCATCCCCCGGCAAAAACCGGAAAATGGCATCTTTTATGGTCAGATGCCGACCACTTACTACGGGGTTGTAAAGTCCCGGCCATGGTATAAGCCATGACGAAACCAGCATACTTGAGAATAGGCAATGACTCAACGATAAATTTGCGATTTTAAGCTACTAGAGTGAAATGGGACGTTTGCGGGCCAGGGGCGAGCATGGTTTATAAACAGGGCCCAAAGTATCAATGACCAGATTAAATCGTTTGTAGGTCATTCTGACGTGTCTGAAGTAACACAAAAAGCCTGTCATATTATCTCTAGGTCAATCAAAGAATTAATCATTTAAGTTTTAAAAACAATTTAATATCCAGAAGAGTCGTCTATTAAAACTGCAATAAACTTGATGTAAAATCGTTGCTAAAAAAGAATTAGGGAGTTTTCAGATATGCCAAAAAAACATAAAGAGAAACCACTGCCATCAGAAGAAGGAATTGACGTGTATTTTGATGAACTTCGTTACGCCATAACTGACGGGGAACCTGTTATGAATGATGAAGGTATTCTGGAATTCAAACTTATGTCAGATGAAGCCATAAATTTCTTTAAAGATTGGATTGACTGGATTGAAGAAAAAAACGAAGGTATTAGGAAAAACCTCAAGAAAACCAAACGTAGTACAAGAGATATGCTTATCGCTCAGTTAATTGGACAAACAAGACAAACAACCTCCAGCCTTGAAGAAGCCTTTGCTCAAATCAGTGAAATGTACATTACAGATAAAGATGGAAAACGTCGCTATCTAGGACTAGGCGCTGAGGCAATTGCAAAAATATACAGTAAATACCATGATCTCTTTAACAAAGATGGATATTTAATAGTGAAGAGACATCTAACAGTAAAGGAAGATATTCTTCAATCACTTTTGTCATCTACAATTGACGTGTGAGAGCGTCTATTTTTAATTTGTCAAGGTACGGCTTAATAGCAAATCGGTACCGTGCTTAAAGTTCTGAAATCATCCAGAATCCCCAATATGAAGTTTGTTGAAGGCTCTGGATACCAATGGACACAGGCAATCACAATTTGACATGGTGCGATCTATACGGTCGTTCCTTAACAGAGGACGAGTCTGAAGAAATACAGAGTCGCCTGTGTGAGTTCTTCAAGCTCCTTAATAGCTGGCATAATAAGAACACAGCAGTTCCAGAGAAATAAAATCGAAAACTTCAATAGAGACAAGCCTTTATAGAATCTACAAAGGCTTACTCGTGTCATGTACCAATTAAAATAGAAAAAGGAGAAAACAATGACCGCTTACGCATACATTCGTGTTTCTACAGAACGACAGGAGGATGAAGGTTATTCATTACCTGCACAAGAAAACCATATAATAGACTACGCCAAACGCTTAGGCTTTAGCTTGGAACATGATCATATTTATCGAGAAGCCAAGAGTGCTAAAAAGGCTGGCCGTAAAGTATTTAATAAAATGTTGGAAAAAATTCAGAAAGAAAAAAGTCCCGTTAAATTACTCGTTGATAAAACTGATCGGCTAGGCAGAAACAATTATGATCATTATAAAATTGAACTCTTAATGGAAGAAAAAGGTTTGCAATTACACATCGTTAAGGAAAATAAGGTCATTGATAAAAATAGTCCTCCTGGCGAAAAACTTTTACACGGTATTAACGTTGCTTTGGCTAAGCATTACGTAGATAATTTGTCCCAAGAGTCAAAAAAAGGAATGCACGAAAAAGCAAGACAGGGTTGGATGCCTGGGAATGTGCCCTACGGCTATAAAAATAATAAGGATACCCGTGAAATTGACATTGTGTCTGAACAAGCTATTTTTGTGAAAAGAGCGTATGAGCTTTGCACTATAAATAAATACTCATTGGTTTTGATACGTGATACTTTATTTCAGGAGGGATTTATGTACAAACCAGATAAACCTAAAATCCACTTAGCCACTTTGCATGGAATGCTTACCAACCGATTTTATACTGGACAATTTAAAATGAAGGGTGAAATCTACGATGGAAAACATGTTCCTATAATTAGCATTGAAGATTACAAACAAGCGGTCGAACTGTTTAAACGGGCGAATCGACCAAAAGAGACGAAACAGAAGGAACAGTTTATATATTCAGGATTGCTCATTTGTGCCGATTGTGGATGTTCAATCACCGCACAAATTCAAAAAATGAAATATGTTTATTACCATTGTACAAATTATCATAAGAAATGCAAAAGCCAAGTATATGTGCGTGAAGAAAGGCTTACTGAGCAATTTGCAAATGCCTTGAAAAAGGTTCAGTTACCGGATGAATACATCCCACAAATCATTGCGGACCTCAAAAAAGGTCACAAGGAAGAAATTGAACAGCATCAAAGACGCATAGATACCATAAACAGGCAAGTTACAGTTATTCAAAATCGCTTGAAAAAATTGTTAGATGTGTTCTTGGAAGACAAAATTACACATCAAGAATATATTGATAAACAAAACAGCCTCAAAGATGAAAGTGCCCAATTGGAGTTTCTTCGTTCATCCTATACAAATGCAAACTTTGGTTACGTAGATAAAGCATCTCGTATTTTAGAACTGGCAAAAGGAGCCTATGACCTGTTTCTTAGTCAATCAGCCGAAGAAAAACGTAATTTCATCAATTTGCTACTTTTGAACTGCAAACTTGACGGTGAAAACTTACGCTATGACTACAATCAACCCTTTGACATGTTCTATAAAATGACTGAAAGTAAAGAATGGTGGCGGATCACGGAATTGAACTGTAGACATAAGGATTTATTTTTATCCTGGCTTATCGGGAGAGGGTGCAAAACTACCTCCTCTACTTATTGCTGGCTGTTGTTTTATCTCATCTTTAGTTAAAATTGATGTAGCTGCCTGATTAAGCTGTTCCCTAAAACGATCAAGAGAATGGTTGCCTACTAGTGAACCGTCTTGAACTGAATAAACCACTGGTAAACCCACATGTTCGTATTGCCCGGTAAAAGGCAGAATATTTACAGCTAAAGGTAACGTAGGAAAAATATCTTCTGTATTAAAAATGCGCCAGGTTGTTATTTTAGGATTGTTAATATAGCTATTTGCAAAATCTCTATCTCCTACTCGGGGACTCGAAAAAGTGTAGAGGTGAAAATTGACATTTGTTGCCGTTTCCAGATTACTTTTTAAGTAAGGAAGGCACAGAGAGGCTATTGCTCCACCCAAGCTATGCCCTGCCACATAAACATCTGTAATACTTGCTTGAAGATGCGTATGAACTGATTCAAGTATACCAATTTTGCAGCTATTTAAAATATCCCTAAACCCTACATGAATTTTCCCCCACCCAGGTATAAAAGTAGCTTGGTTTGCCTCGACATCACGGACCCATTCGGCAATATTATCAGTTCCACGGAAAATAATATAAAGACCATTTTCCTTTTGTGCAACGAAGCCTAAGCGTTTATCCTCCTCAATTGCACGTGCATTAAACTGGAGAATCCCCGTATAACCTGTAGGATAATTCCAGGGTGTCTTATTTTTATCCGCCTGATACATACTATAGGCTTCATCAACTAGATTTGCCAACTCTATAGAAGTATCAGTGCTAAAATCAGGAGGTAAAAACATACGACGACACTCCATTCAAGATATCGTTAGAAAAATAAAATGTACCAAAGCGTTAAATTGATAATCTAGCTAACGTGTTTAACAGAGCAAGCGACAACATGTTATCAAAAACATGTAATGTACCAATACAAGACCGAGTTTTTACAATGTTTATATCGCCGCCAGCGCACGCTGGGCCGTATTGTAATGCTCATCGCTGACCTTTTCAGCCATTCTGCCTAGATAAACGGCGTATGAGCCTCTAGCAAATCCCGCTGCCAATGCGCCAAATTGGCCGCGGCTTCATACGTGGTTTGTAAAAATTCCAAAATCGCCGCATCGGGGTCGAGCAATTGGCAAACACGCTCGTAGGGCAATAAATACTCTCCCATTTGCGGGTTGAAAAATGCCATGTCAGGGCGGATGGTCGCTTCAGAAAAGCCCGGGGGCGTAGGATACGCATAGGCGTAAAACACGGGCTCTTCATAGCTGGGGCCGCCTGGCCAAAATCCGCAACTGCTTACTTCATGCGAATAGGCGGTCCGCGTCACGCTATCGGCCAAATGCGGAATCCCTCCCGGATGCTCGGGAGCCACACGTCCGGAAAAGCGGGTCACTGCCAAATCAAAACTACCCCAGAAAAAATGAATCGGGCTAACTTTACCGATAAACCGAGTTCGAAAAAGCGACAGCACTCTGTCTGCTTGAACCAAAACCTGCCAAAACCGCGTTGCCGCTTGGCCATCATAAGCCGCATGGGTATCGTCTTTTTCAAATGCAATAGGGTCTGCCATTTCAACGGGCATCGTCCAAATCGAGATCTCAAACCCCAGCAGGCTCAACTGTTCCATCACCGCATGATAAAACTGAGACACGGTCATGGGCATAAGGGCCAGGGTCCGGTGCATCCCGTCATGGGTTTGAAAGAGAAGCTGGTGATCCAGAAAATCAAAATCAATCTGCACCATGCGCTTGCCATAGGGCATGGGAGAAGTCGTCAAACCTCGACAAGTTACATATAACGGGACATGCCACCAATGGTTTACCCGGGGCGCCAAAGCAAGCCGTATTTTTCCAACCACTTGTGTCCACAGTTGCAGCGTAATTGCCGTTTCATGCCACTCCGACCACGCCAAGGCGGGCCAGTCCGTGGATGAAATTATTTTTTCCATGGCAACTCGCTTTTAAGCAAGGGTTCTTCGGAACGATTGGCCAAGTCTTTTTGGGACTGGGCAATCGATTGTTGCAAGACCGTTTTAACATCGGCAAAATACTTTGGACCGGCTTCCATTTCCCAAAGCGCAATAGTATAAGGCGCAGAAACCCCTTCTTTTTGCATTTGCTGATCGGTATTGTAGGCCAAAATAACACTTTCAATCACGGCCCCGGCAACATCTCCGGTTTTCAGGGCGGTATTTCCCTGGTCCCGAATCGTAGGCGCATAGGCCACCCGGGTTGCATGCAACTGCTGCGCTTCTCGAAAAGCCACTGTTCCGACGCGGGTCATCGTATCGCGACTCAGGGTGTTTTCATCTCCTAACCCAATAATCAAAAGTTTTTTGGCGCCAATACGGTTTTTAGGGGGTGTGATCAGAATCGTCTCGAGTGCGTCTCCTGCAAACAGACCGCGATTGCGCAGGGAGCGCAGCAAGCCATCCAGTTTTTGGTCCAAATCATCCAGGGCTTCGATATAGGTGTCCCCTTGGGGTTTATGCTTAAACAAGCAAATAATCTGCAAGTCCACTTTGGCTTGAACGGGACCTTCTACCTTGGCTTCAATCGGCAATCCCCCGGGGGCCATATACATCTGACTGTCTGCAAACGCCCGACATGCTTCGGCTTGCCATAAAACACCGGATATTAAAAATAAAGAGAAAATAATTTTGTTCATAAAAAATCTCCCTGCCTCAAAAGCCCATCTGGTAGAACTTTAGGCATGAGTATGTCAAAAAATCAAAATTTTCACAAATCCCCATCGGGCGAATAGGTTATGATGATTGGAAATAATAAATCTGGCGACTATGAAGATTTTAAATAACTGCATTTTGATCGGCGTGACGGTGCTTCTCTTGATGGTGTCAATCGTGAAGGCTGAAGAGGAAGACCAGGCAGGACCATTGCTTCCGGGTATTCCACTGAACGAGCGTGTGTTGAGTATCCAAGGCGCTTCTTTGCTTCCGATGAAGCTTCAGGTTACGGTGTTCACGCCTCCAGGCCCAGGGCCATTCCCGCTTGCAGTCTTGAATCATGGGGCCACGCAGGCATCTGCAAACTCGCGGGGATCGCGTCATCGCAAAACCTGGTTGGGCTTCTATTTTCTCTCGAGAGGCTATGCTGTGGTCATCCCCATGATGAGAGGCTTTGCGGAGTCCGACGGCACGTTGATTCATCACGGATGCGACGTCGAACGTGATGGCCTTGAAAACGCCCGAGATATCCGAGCCGTGATTAATTTCATAGCCAAAGAACCCGATATTGACGCTTCTCGCATTGTCGTTGCGGGACAAAGCTTTGGGGGGTGGAATACATTAGCACTCGGTGCCGAGGATGCCTCCAATATCGTGGGGTTAATCAACTTCGTGGGCGGAGTGAGATCGTCGGACTGCGAAGATACGGATCCCGGTTTAATCTCTGGCGCAGCAGACTTCGGTAAGCGAACAAGCATTCCGTCTCTTTGGTTTTATGGAGACAACGATTCTTTATTTTCGCCGCCGCTTTGGCAAAAGATG
>Ga0206873_1169_pt1 | contig 20306 bp, 18 predicted proteins | sample Alteio_BWOrgCont_11_FD_152631 | JGI IMG/M metagenome (GOLD analysis project Ga0206873, IMG submission 152631) | Enriched cells from forest soil in Barre Woods Harvard Forest LTER site, Petersham, Massachusetts, United States -... | ecosystem: Environmental > Terrestrial > Soil > Temperate forest >...
TAGTCGGAAGGTGAAATTCGCGGGATATACCAGCCCCGCCGGTTTGCGAAAGCCCCCTTGGGGCCAAGCATCCGGCGGGGTTGTTCTTTTGCCGGGTCGAGTTGTCCTTGATGAACTAATTTTGCGGTGTGGCTGGCACCGCGGCATTGCCGCTGTTGGTGTATTGCGCATAGCCGGCGGGATCCTGGCGCTGCCATTGTTTGGCCACCTGCTGAATGGTTTTTTGCTGCAATTGCGGATCTTGAATCGTGTTGGCCCATTGCATGGCGCTGGCGGCATTGTCTTGCGCGGCGATTTTGGCAAAGGAGGCGGTCGCGCTGTCTTTGCTGGCCGAAGGTGCCAGCGAGTTAAGGTAGGTGCCTGCAGCATTTAAGTCTGAATGGCCCCAGGCGCTGATGACGTGTTCAAGCAGCATGTCACCGGAATTGTTGCCGTTGCCGGAGCTGGACGCGGCCAAGGCCTGTTGGTCAATCTGCGCGGCCCAATTGGCGGCGGCGAGCGGGTCGGCATTGGCCCAGGAATCGGTCAGGTTTTGTCCCATGTCATTGCGCACCGCGGGATCCGACTGGGTGGCAATCCAGGTGGCGGCATCCTGCGGCGCGACCTGGCCCCAGCGATCCGCCAGTTGGCTGAGGGCGTCATTTTGATATTTGCCGGCGGCCATTTGGGTGAAAAGCGCGATGCCGCTCTGGAAATTGCCCTGATCCGCCAGACTGTCCGCAATGGCTTCCATCGCATGGGTTTTAAGCTGTTGGGCCGCGCGGGAATCTTCCGGCAAGCCAGAAGCGAGGCCGAGGGCGCCGGCGGGGTCGGTGGAGGCAAAGCCTCCAATGGCCGAGGCGTAACGCTTGGATAGGTCGTTACCTGAGGAGTCGGCGGAGTTTTGCTTGATCCAGTCCAGAGCGTCCTGCGGATTCGAGGTGCCCAGGCTGCGCAGGGCGGTGGCCACGCCGGTTTCGCGCAGACGAGCCAGGCTCACCGAGTTCGCGGCGGCGAGGTAGCCTTTCGGATCCTGTTGGGCCCAGGCGTTGACGATGGCGCGCAGGATGGAATCGTGCGGCTGGCCCGCGGGCAGGGCCTGCAAGGTGTTCAGCGCGGAAACGCATTCCTGTGGTGTAAGCCCCATGGCCCAGCGCTTCAGCAAATCCGTGTCGAGGTGCGCGCCGCCTTTCAGAAGGCTGTCAAGCGTGGCGTCTTTCGTGGTGGATGACGCAAGAGGACCGGCGGCAAATCCCGTGGAAGAGGCGGCGTGCCCCATTGTTTTAGCAGCATCCGTTGCTCCGGGGAATTTGACGCTGACGCGCCCGGCCCAGAAGGAGAAGGCAGCGACGGCTCCGCTGAGGCCGAAATAAACCAGGGTTTTGTAGGGAGTGGGCATGGCAGGTTTGTTGGGTGAATTTGATTAAGTGGGCGAATTATAGGCGAAGTAGAATGACGCAAAGATGATGAATCAAAAAATCTTCAAAAAAACTTCGGCGGCTTGCATAACCCCCGCATAATCATGGCCGGCGTAAGCTGGGCGCTGATTTTTACTCCGGCCGCCGCCGCAAATAATTTATCAAAAAGAAAAATATATTTTGGGCATAACTCTCGCATCACTTAATATCGCGTAGAATGACCGCGTGTTTGATGATGTCAGGATTACGACAATCCGCATCACCTGGCACTTAACCTAGTAACAATCCAAAAAGAACAACCATGAAACAACGCATCCAGAAACTACTGATGGCCTATTACCTGGCCCTGATCCTCGCCGGGATGACCCAGGTCATCCGGGCTGACACCACCGCCGCGCCGGCCGCAGCGCCCACGACCGTGACCAGCAGCGACAACGGCAAGGCGGACGACGACCAGAAGTCCGAAAAGGACAAGGACGACGATGACGACAACAACGAGCAGGAAGGCGAACACGAGGGCTAAGCCTCGCTCAGGCACGCTCCGGGGTAGGTTGCGCGCTTGTCGCGCAACATTTGCCCTTGTGGCTAATTAAATCGAAAACGCTCTGTAGCGTTCTCTCGCTAAAGAGGCGGCCACGGTCCCCGGAAACTCCGGTAAGATCGTGGCCGCTTTTTTTATGAGGTGACGGACGGACCGCGCAGCGTGAAGACGAGGCGGCGCTGGTCGTCGAGCGTGGCGGCGAGCGTCCAGCCCATCACTCCGGCAAAGGTGCGGGCGATGGACAGGCCGAGGCCGAAATTCTTTCCGCCGGTGCGGGCGGCTTCCTTGCGCCAGAAGCGGTCGAACAATTTTGGCAAGTCGGCCGGTTCCAGATTGTCGGTGGTGTTGGCGATGCGCAGAATCGCTTCGGAATTTTCGAGAAGCGTATCAACGGTCACTTCGCCGCCGGGCGGCGTGTAGTCCGCGGCGTTGTCGAACAGGTTGCCGAGGATCGAGCGCAGGAGCGCGGGGTCGGCTTGCGCAGTGATGGGGGCAAGGGTGAAACGCGTGCGCAATTGGCGGGCCTCGGCGCGGGCGGCGCAGCGCAGCCACGCTTCCTCCACCACGGCGGGAAGCGCCACGGGCTGGAGGCTGCTGGCCAGGCGGCCCTGTTCGCCCCGCGCCAGTGCGAGCAGGTTGGTGACGATAGCCTCCATCTGGGTGGCGATGGCGAGGGTGTCGCGGTCCGCCGCCGGCTCGCGGGATTCGGGCCACTTGAGCGCGCATTCGGCCTGGCTGCGGAGTTCGGAGAGGGGCGTGCGCAACTCGTGGGCCAGATCGGCGCTGAAGCGGCGCTCGCGCTCGAAGGATTGCTCGAGTCGCGCGAGGAGATCATTCAATCGTCCGCAAATGGGCTGCAGCTCGGCTGGCAGGCTGGCCACGGGAAAGCGCTCGGTCAGGGAATGGGCGTCGATGCGCGCCGCTTGCTCGCCAAGGCGTTCCAGCGGTTGCAGCCCGCGCTTGAGCACGCGCGGCACGACCCACCACGTCGCGATCAGCAGCAGGATGCCGCAGGCTCCGGCGATGGTCAGCAATTCCGTCAAGGCCTCGTCGAGATCGGCGCGGTCGCTCGCGACCACCAGTTGCACCTCGAGATTCGGCGATTGCGGTGTATCGCCCTCATCGTTGACCTCGGGTTTAAAATTGAGGGCGGTGGCGCGGCCGGGCCGGCCATTGGGCAGCGAGAGATAATGGAATTTTGGCCGCATCTCATTACCCGGGTGCCACGGCAAATCGGCTCCGTTGAGGGATTCCGAACGCGCGAGCACGTGACCCGCGGAGTCCCACAGCTCAAAAAAATCCTGCGGGTCTTTGCCCGAAAAGGCGCGCATGAACTGGTTGGAATTGTCGATCGTCACGCGGCTGCCCTGCTGTTCGGTGAGCGTGCTGACCGCCATGACCTTGGCGCGCAGGGCGTCGTCAAACTGCTCAACCACCTCGTCCCGCGCGGCGAAAAAGACCGCCGCGAGTCCCCCGCCGAGGAGCACGAGGCAGGAGCCCAGCAGTTCCCGCGTCAACTGGCGGCGGATGGAAATCATGGGGCGGCGGCGGCCGGCTGCTCGTCTAAAACATAGCCGAGGCCGCGGCGGGTGTGGATCAACGGCGCCTCGTTGGAGACGCCGAGTTTTTTGCGCAGGCTGCACACGGCCGAGTCCACGACGTTGCTCATCGGGTCCACCTGGCCGTCGTAAATATGTTCCTCGATGTCGGAGCGCGAGACGACTTCGCCGCGGCGGCGGGCGAGGTATTCAAGCAAGTGGTACTCGCGCGCGGTCAAGGTGATGGCCTGCCCGGCGCGTTTGACATTGTGCGCGAGCGTGTCGATTTCCAGGTCGGCGATGGCAAGAAGGCTCTGCTTGCGGCCATAGGCGCGGCGGCAGAGGGCCTCGACGCGGGCGAGCAATTCCTCGAGGGCAAAGGGCTTGACCAGGTAGTCGTCCGCCCCGGCGCGCAGGCCCTGCACGCGGTCGGGCACGGTGTCGCGCGCGGTGAGCAGCAGGACGTGCGTGTGCCGGCCCTGGCGGCGCAGCTCAGCCAGCACGGAGAGGCCGTCGCGCTTCGGCAGCATGAGGTCGAGGATGATCACGTCGTAGTCGTGCGACTGGGCGAGCCACAGGCCCTCCTCGCCATCGGCGGCGGAGTCCACGGCGTAGCTGGACTTGCGCAGGGCGGTGCCGAGCGAGCGTTGCAGGCGGGGGGAGTCTTCAACGACGAGGACGCGCATGGGAGAGATGACAATTCAGTGAGATGACGCTGGCCGCGCCGGTGGGGGCGCGCAAGCCCGCACGCAGAACCGCGCCCAGGCCAAGCCTATCGGCCAACGAGACCGGGGAAGATAGCAGACCGCGGATTACCCGAAGATGACGCGGGGAACGAGTATAGGGAAGATGTTTGCCAGAGGTTGGTGTCACGCATACGAATTTTGTCCATGCATCCCATTATTTTTGTGCTCGTTCCGTTGGCAATTCTAGTCGTCGTGCTCAAAATATTCCTAATGATTTTTGGAGGAAAAAATAATCGGGATTTGGAGAACGACTACAACCTAAGGGAATCACTATTCTCGCCAGCTGAGCGGTCATTTCTCGGGGTGTTAGATTCGCTCAATATGGAAGATTGTCGAATCATGGCTAAGATACGGTTGGCGGACATCTTCGAGGTGAAAAAGTGGCTCGATAAAGGAAGCCGGCAGGGAGCCTTTAATCGCATAACGGCCAAGCACGTGGATTTCCTGATTGTTCGACAGAATGATGGCGCGCCCATTTTGGGCATCGAATTAGACGACAGTTCGCATGAAAGCGATGTTCGCAAAAACCGGGTAGTGTCTCAGTTTGAAATGGGTGCGGCGTAAACCGGCTTGAAAGTGGAGGCGGCTGGGATTAGGGTGTCGGGATGGCAAAAGCAGACGCAAATCAGCGTGGATTCCAGATTGTCCGTCAATTCACCACCGGGGTGTCAATGGATGCGCCCGCGAAGACCAAGAACCCCTTTGCCGTGGCCGCTGGCAGGCGCGGAGGGGCCAAGGGAGGCCCGGCCAGGGCTAAGGCTCTGTCGGCAGCCCAGCGTCAGGCTATCGCCCAGCGGGCAGCGGCTAAGCGGTGGGGGAGTGGCTAGACTGGCTTGATTAGTTGCCACGCCTCGACTTCAAGACCTTTCGCCAATCGTTCGACTGTCTTCATTTGCAGCGCGGGCCACCTCCCCGATTCGATTTTCTGGAGGTATTTGTACTCCATGCCACATTTCTCGGCCAGTGATTGCTGAGTATGCCCCTTGGCCAAGCGCAATCGCTTCATGTTGACGCGAAGATTTTGGAGGGCATCCACGCCCTAGTGTATCTTATTGAACGGTTCTTGACACAGTATCGGGATTATGCCTTAAACCTGCGCTTAAAAACGAAAGTTACCTAATGACACCCAAGCAATTAGCGCAGTGGGCCATCGACAAAAATTTGCCTGACGCATGGCTGATTGCGGTCGAGGGAGAGCCGATGCCTCGCCAATCGGTTCTGGCCTTAGCTGACGCCATTGGTCTGCGCTCCGTGATTAACAAGCCAGTGATGATAATGCATGAGTCGCACGCGCAGTATGAGGAGCCAGACTGGGTAAGTTTTGATTCTGAAATTCCGCCCTCTCCTTCCATGCCAGACCCTTCAACCTTTCAAAATCGACTGAATGCATACTTGAATGCAGGCTGGAGAGTTACTAGCGATGGGCCGACTGGCGTACAGTTGGAATTTGAAAAGCAAATGTCTAGCGGCGGAAGGACGTTAATGACGCTAGGCGTGATTGGGTTATTATTTTTCGGCCTAGGCCTGATACTGATTTTGTTCGCGGCGTTGGATTACTGGATTTGCTGCAAGCCCACGACTTTTTTCCTATCTCGCGTGGCTCCGCTGCCTCCGCTGCCCGAGCAACGCCAAGGGCCAAAGATTTTAGGTGTCCGCGTTTGGTGATGCGTGCATGGCCTGTCATCGCTTTAGCCATACTGGCCGGATGCTCTACCCCGCCAGCCAAGCCGCCACCGCCGGTTACATGGCATTGCACGCGGGTTATCGACGGGGATACCATCGTGGCCGAGCGGTCAGACCGTCCGGGCGAGCCTGAGCATATCCGGCTCTACGGCATCGACGCCCCCGAGCACAACCTGCCGGGAGGACCGGAAGCGACTGCCGAAATGAGGATTTTGGCTGATGGCAAGCAGATCAACTTAATCAGCCACGGCAAGGACAAGTACGGCAGGCTCCTGGACGAGGTTTCGGTGGATGGGCAGGACTTGAGCCAGACCATGCTCAAAAAGGGCTTGGCGGTGCCGTATTACGGCGGGAAACGGGATTCTAAGCAGGTCAGCGAGACGGTGGAGGCCGGGTTGACGCACGGCTAGGGGGATGAAGATAAACCTTAGAAAAACGAAGCGGTATCTTCGTCCTTGGGCGAACGTCTCAGTTGTCCTAGACGCCGGAGAATTTTACAAAATCACGGACGAAATCAAAGAGATTTCATCCTCGGCCAAGATTCCCAAGCGTATCGCGCAACGTGCGCTCCGCCTGCTCAAGGCTCCGTCTAAACTCAGTCGTATCGAATCCGGCCCCACAAAAGGGACAACGGCACATTGTACCCTTAAACCAACGCACTTGCTTACTGACCTTCTGCTTACATTGCGGGCACTCAATCGTTAGCAACTGTTCGTCAAATATGTTCATGGGTTGGGGTGACAGAGGGCTAGGCGGCATTCTTCTGTTCCGTTTTGTCGAGCAGCGCAATCAAATCCGCAATCTCCCAAACATGGTCGGAAATTCCCGCTTCCATCGCCGGGGTGACGCGCAAGGTGGTGTGGATTTTGCAGAAGTTGTAGTACATGCACTGGATGGCGACGGAATGGCGGTGGTTGTCGAGTTTCTTGCTAAAGGCGTTCGTCAGTCGGGTGAAACGGCGGTTGCCCATCCGCATCGTGAGGTTGGCGCGTTCAATAAAGCTGGTTGAGACGTGCTTAGCGTCGGGCTTGCCCGCGATAACGTCCTTGCGTGCGCCAAGGCATTGCGCGGGGCTGTAGCGCGTGTCAGGGCCGCTCTCAGGCTTGCCGTAAATCTTGTTGAGGACGGCGTAGTCGATTTCTCCCCCGAAAGCATCATCGACCGCCGAAAGATAGGGCCGGTGGCCGTCCGTGGTCAGTTGCACGCGGTGAGCGAGCCGAGAGGCTAGGTCTTGCATGAAGTGGTAGGCGGCGTTCCCATCGCGCGGCCCGATGTGCCAAGCCGGGATTAACTTCGTGTCCGCATCCAAAGCCAGCCACGCCCAGCAATCCCCTTGGCCCTTGGCCTTTTTGGCGTTCGTGGCCTGCTTCTCCTTGCACCCAACGAAGGCCCATATCTCATCGCACTGAATCCGTTTGCACGTCAGCCCGCGCATCACCTTGGCCTGATAGGCCGAGCAGGCCACCCCCAAGTCCACAAAGAGCTTCGTCACCGTGTTAATCGACACGTCACAGAGGCGGCTCGTGGCCCGCATGGACATCCCCTCGACGAGGCAGTTAATGATTTGAGTCCGCTTGGCGGTGGGCAACTTATTCATGCCCTCAATCTAGCCTCACTAGCCAAATAAGTCAAGCATTTGTTCAATTTGTATTGAATTGATAATCAATAAATTACGATTACTGTTTGCTATCTAATCCTGAAATTGCGACTGAGTCTGCATGAAGATTCTCGAAGAAATCGGTAAAGGAGCGTTATGGGCACTAGGAGCACTTCTTTTAAGTCTGCTATGCACCATCCTACTATTATTACGACACCTGCTTCTAAATTGGTTGGACAGGTATTCGGATTGGACTTCCAAAGACCTAACCATAACAACAGGAACAGCGACCACAGGGCTAGCTCTATCCCTCGTAGCCTTGCTAGGACTATTTCTCTATCATCGGATTGCATATAGGCGGTTGTTGGAAAGGGTAGCTCGTGACTCATTGAACGTCAAAGACCAAGCCGAAATTTCATGGATAAAGATTTGGGATTCGTTTAAACTGTCTGATGAAAAGATGAAGCGTTTCAGTCACTTAGGCCAAAATGGATAATTCAAGTGTATGCCTTTTTTAAAACATGAGTGATTTTCTCTCCGGGTTGAAGATAGACCACTGGTGGAAGGCCATTACCGCCCTTGGCGCAGCAGGAATGTTGACTTCCATTAGTCTCGTATCCTTTCCCGTAGGCACAAAGATTTTCAGCCTGTTCATGGGCCTTTTCGTTTTCGGGATAGGTCAATGGATAAATCATCCCGTTCAGGTCAGGGTCGAACCCGGTTTCAAATTCACAAGCTACCCACGTCATGCCTTTTTTTTTGGCTTCATCCTCGAAATACTTGGGGGAGCCATATTCGCCATACAGGTTTATCGCATTGCGCTCTCCTAGAATGAGGCCGATAAGCCTCCGGTGCCATTTGCTTCTCATCCGCCCAAACTGAGACACTACCAAAAACCGTGACGCCTTCGTTGATAGAGTTTTCAAGTCCGTCGGCCTGTCTTTGTTGCACGTGCGGGTCCGGTCACATTACAACCTCGTGGAAATCCGTCAAATGGTGACGGAAGCGATTAGTGGGAAGTCTGTCTCCACTAAGCCAGAAAGAGGCACGCTTTAGATTTTGCGCACGAAAAATGAATGCAAAAAACTGGCGATGTCTCTTCGACAAAGTTCGAACGTTTTTCGCTCAAAGCTCAACCATTTAGCCCCTTCTCATACCCTCCCCGCGGCGGGGATGGGCGTTTTTTGAAAAAAAGGCTTTAGCCGCAAGACGTTATCCATCGTTCACCCGTTTGCGGCATCCCCGACTTTGGTCGCTCACGCGACGGCAACGGTTTCACCCACACGGATGGGGGTTGGCAGTAAAGGACAGGCCATGTCCTTTAACACCTTAACGGGTGGAAGAGCCTGATCACGCAGGCGGCAAAGACTAGGGAGATTCTTTCCCTCCGACGTCCCCAAAGCCGGACGCCTCCGGGCGGTGAACACCCAAGACTGTTCAAGGCGGCGCGGGGCGTTCTCATCCGTTGGCTAGCCGTTTTTCACCGGTTTGACCGTTAGTTTGGCGGCGGAGCTGGTGACGGTGACACCTGAGCCGGTGACCAGGACGCGGTAGTTGCCGGCGTTGGCGGCGGCGGTGGCGTTAATGCTGTAGCTGAGGGCGGTGGCGCCGGTGATGTTGGCAAAGACGGTGGTGTTGGCGTACTGCCAGTGGTAGGTGATAGGGGGCGTGGCGCCGGAGGCGAGGGCGACGGTGAAGTTGGCGGGGCCGCCGGCGGTGACGGTGAGGGCCTTGGGCTGGGTACTGATCTTGGGGGGGATGTCGACGGTGAGGGTGGCGGTCTTGCTGGTGACGGAGCCGTAGCCGTTGGAGACCGTGGCGGCGTACTTGCCGGCGTTGGTGGCGGCGACCTTGGTGATGGTGTAGGTGGACTTGGTGGCGCCGCTGATGTTCTTGGTGGTGCCGTTGGCGGTGAGGCTCCATTGGTACTTGAGGGTGGCCGTGCCGTTGGCGGTGACACTGAACGAGGCCATGCCGCCGACGGGGGCGGTGTAGTTGACGGGGTTGGCCGTGATCACGGGCCCGTCGGACGTCAGGATGAGGACAATGCCGTACTGGTTTTGGGCTTTGTCATAGGCCAGGACACCGATGTCGCCCGCAGAATCGACCGCGGTCGCCTCGTTGTAAGTGTAGTTGGCGCTGGGGGCGACGGTGTTGAGATCGTGGATGGTGCCGTTCGTGTCCCAGTAAACGGCGTGCCCGTCACCGTTGGCGAGGGTGGCGAAGCCCACGACGAGGCCGGCGTCATTGATGGCGTAGGCCCAGCTCGATTTGCCGTTGGGCAGGGTGCCGAGGTCGGTCATCGTGCCGTTGGTGTAAAGAAAGGCATGGGGATTGCCGGAGTAGTAGTAGAAGCCGATGATTTGGCCGGAGTTGTTGATGCCCATCGCCACGCCGTCGGTGCCGTTGAACTCACCGAGGTCGGTGACCACGCCGTTATCGAGGAGAAAGGGGAAAGCCGCCTTGGGCACCGCGGCTTGGCCGACGATTTGGCCGGCGTCGTTGATGGCGGTGGCCTCTGTCAAAACGAGGGTGGAGTTGTTGTCGACGTTGTTGAGGATGGTGCCGACGCCGCTGGCATTCCAGGACACGGCTTCAGAGATGATTGGCCCAATTGTTCCATTAGTAATGATTGAGCCTGTGCCGACGGACTCGCCGGTGGCATTGACGGCTCCGACAAGGGAGACGTAGGTATTGGGGAAGGTGTCCAGAGTCGTGACGGTCCAGGAGGAGCTGCCCGACGGAGTCCAGATGATCGACGACTCGGTCTGCCCGTTTTTATCCGTGCAGAAACCGACGGCTTTGCCGGAGGAACTGGCGCCCGTAAGCGCGCCTTGCGAATCGCCTTTGGGAAGGGGTAGATTGGTCAGCGAGGGAAGGGATTTGGGAGGGGGATTGATCGGAATCGAAGCGAAGCAGGCCGTGGAGGTCGAGCTGCCCGTGTTGCCGTAGAGTTTGAGCGTATCGTTGCCGCCCAAAACGAGGGTCTTCACGCTCAGGTTTTCATAGACAATAGTGGGATAGTATTGGGCGTTACCGGCCCGCAGGCAGGGCGAGAATAACGCGGCGGCGGCGAGGAGAATCAGGAGGCGGGTGGCGGAGTGGTGCATGTGAATTGTCGATGGCGGAAAAAAATAGAGATTTTTCAGGCGAATAGGGTATCTGCCTTAGGAGGTCATGGCAAAGCCAAAATTCCAAATCGCCTTCACCCTGTTGATCTGCCCCTCCTTGATCATTCAATTCCGACCCCGCACTCGTTACCGCCCGTCAGGGCGAAAACCCGGAAACTGTAAACTGGCGGAGAGGGAGGGATTCGAACCCTCGGTAAGGCTTTTGACCCTACACCGGTTTAGCAAACCAGCGCCTTAGACCACTCGGCCACCTCTCCGGAAGCACGCCGGGGGCCGCACTGCAAGGGGCCGGTCCGGGGCAAGGGGGGAAATATCCCGCAGGCCGGGCGGCTGGGCAAGCAAAAAGGCCCGGTGGTGGTACAGTTTGCCATCCCGCTGGAGGGACGACCGCCGTGTCGTCCTCTTCTTTGACTCAAACTGTACCAACACCGGCCGGGGTCGTTAGCGGATGACGACGTTCTTGATGTTCACGAATTCGTGGAGCCCGAAGGGGCCGAGTTCGCGGCCATAGCCGGATTGCTTGATGCCGCCGAAGGGCAGGCGCGGGTCGGTCTTGACGAAGTCGTTGACGACGCACGCGCCGGCGTCGAGTTCCTCGCGGGCGAGGCGGCGGCCGCGGGCCAGATCGCGGGTAAAGACACCCGCGCCGAGTCCATAGACATGCCGGTTCGCGAGGGCGACCACCTCGGCTTCGTCGCGCGCGGAAATAACGGCGGCAACGGGACCAAAGGTTTCCTCGTCGAATGCGGGCATGCCGGGGCGGACATGGCTAAGGAGGGTGGGCGGGTAGAAATTGCCGGGGCCGGGCAGCAGCGAGCCACCGAGGCGCAGGACGGCGCCGGCGGCGATGCTGGCGTCCACCTGGCGCTGGAGTTCGACGCGGGCTTCGGGCCGGGCGAGGGGGCCGAGCTTGGTGGCGGGATCGAGCGGGTCGCCGGGCGTCCACGTGCGCAGTTCGGCGAGGAGTTTTTCCTCGAAGGCGGCGCGGACTCTTTCGATGACGATGAAACGCTTCGCGGCGATGCAGACCTGGCCGGCGTTGAGGCAACGGGCCGTGGCGCAGAGGCGCGCGGCGAGGTCGAGATCGGCATCTTCGAGAATGAGGTAGGGGTCGCTGCCGCCGAGCTCCATGACGCATTTTTTCAGGACGGAACCGGCGAGGGCGGCGAGTTTCGCGCCCGCAGTTGCACCACCGGTGAGGGTGAGGCCGCGGACGCGGTCATGCGCGAGGGCGGTGGCCGCGCCGTCGGGCCCGGTGAGCAGGACGCGCACGAGATCGTGGGGAAAACCGGCTTCGCGGAAAAGATGTTCGAGAGCGAGCGCGCAGCGCGGCACGTTCGAGGCGTGTTTAACTGTAAGGGCGTTGCCGCCGAGGAGTATCGGGATGCCGGCGCGGAGAACCTGCCAGAAGGGGAGGTTCCAGGGCATGACGGCGAGAATCACGCCGAGCGGCTGGAAGGTGACGAAGCTTTCGCGCGCGCCGATTTCGACGGGCTGGTCGGCGAGCATCGCCGGGCCGTGCTCGGCAAAATGGTCGCAAAGCACAGCGCATTTATCGGCTTCGGCGCGGCCTTCGGTGACAGGCTTGCCCATCTCCTCCGCGGCGAGGTGGGCGAGCTGGTCGCGGCGTGCGCGCAACTGTGCGGCCAGTGCGCGGAGACGTTCGGCGCGGGCGGCGAGGGTGGTTTTCCGCCAGACAAGGTGGGCGGCGTGGGCGGCTTCGAGAATGTCGCCGATTTCGCCGACAGTGTGCGGAATGAACTCGGCGACCTGTTCGCCGGTGGCTGGATTGATGGAGCGGAGCATGGCCCGAAGGAACTACTTCGCCGGCACGACCTCGACCGGGACGGGGGCGGCGTCGGCGGAGCGGTTGAGCAGGAGCGAGGGCATCGTTTCATTGCCGCCAAGCACCAGGGTGGCGGGCGCGCGGCCATCCCATTTTTCCACGATGTTAAGCAGGAGGGCCTGCGGGGATTGCTTGAGGGCGTCGCCGCGGGCCTGCAGGGCCTTGGCTTCGCCTTCGGCGCGGATGATGGCGGTGGCGGCGTCGACCTTGGCCTGGTCCTGGGCGTAAACGGCCTGCGCGGCGCGCTGCTGCTGGACCATCTTGGCTTCGATGGCCTGCTCGAGCTGCGGCGAGAGGTCGATATTGACGATGACCAGGTCGTCGATGGAGGCGACGCCATAGGCGGCCATTTTATCCTGCAAAATCTTCAACGCCTTGTTCTTCACTTGCTCGCGCTGCTGGACGATGTTCTCGGCCGTGAGCAGGGCGGTAACCTGCTTGAGCGCCTCCTGGGTGTTGGGGATAAGCAGCGAATCGAGGACGTCGCCCTGGTACTTGGTGTAGAGCTCGACGACTTTTTCAGGGCGGTTGCGGAAGATGACGGTGATGTTGGCGTTGATGGTCTGCAAATCGGAGGAGAAACATTCAGCCACGAAATTGGCGGACTGGACCTGGACGTTGACGCTCGCGATGCGCGAAATGACCGGCGCCACGAAGTAGAAGCCGGAGCCCAGGGGATTTTGGTCGGCGGTGCCGAGGGTGATGCGCACACCCATGCAACCGGGCTGCACAGTGCGGTAGCTAAGCAGCGCCGCAAATACGGCGAGCACGGCCAGGATGACAATGGGAATGAGCGCGCTGAGGGATCGCATGGGATAACGGGGTTTCATGAAAAAATGAGGCGTTTCGCCAGGGGTGTCACTGCAAAAGGGCTGGCGACGGATCAATTACTCAGGCCGGGTGGCCCGCCATCGCCCGGCCCGCCAGCCAGCCGGTGGTCCAAGCAGCTTGGAAGTTAAAGCCGCCGGTGATGGCGTCGACGTCGAGAATTTCGCCGGCGAGAAAAAGTCCGGGGCAGAGGCGGCTCTCCATGGTGCGAAAGTTGACTTCCTTGAGCGACACGCCGCCGCAGGTGACGAATTCCTCCTTGTAAGTGCTTTTGCCGGTGACGTGGTATTCGCCTGAGCAAAGTTCGCGAGCAAACGCGAGCGCGGCCTCCTTGCTGAGCGAGGCCCAGGTGGTTTCGGGCGCAATGCCGGCTGCCGTGGCGAGGCGTTCCCAGAGGCGCTGGGGCAGGCCAATCGGCGACCAGCCGGCGACGTGCTTGCGCGGGTGATGGGCGCGCATGTCCTGAAAAACAGCGGCAACGCGGCGGTGGTCGTGATCGGCCAGCCATTGCACCTGAAGCGGAAAGGCGTAGTGGCGTTCCTCCAGCAGACGCGCGCCCCAGGCCGAAGTGCGCAGGATGCACGGGCCGCTGAGTCCCCAGTGGGTGATGAGCAGCGGGCCGTTTTCCTCCAGGGGCGTGCCGGGCACCCGGGCGCGGGCCTGCGGCACCGAGAGACCGGAGAGGCCGCGCAGGCGCGGGTCGTCTACATTGAATGTAAACAGCGAGGGCACGGGTGGCTCGATGGTGTGGCCGAGGGCGACGGCCAGGCCATGGCCCTTGGATCCGCGCGAGCCGCCGGTGGCGAGGAGCAGGCGGTCGCACTCGACGGAGCCATCCTCGGTGAGCCAGAGGCGGAAAACGCCGTCGCTCTTCTTCAGCACTTCGGATACGCCGCAACCGGCGCGGACCTTGATGCCGAGGCGCGTGGCTTCGCGGGTGAGGCATTCGATGATGGTTTGAGAGGAATCGGTAACCGGGAACATGCGGCCATCGGCTTCGGTTTTGAGGTAGATGCTGCGGGCCTCGAACCACGCCTGGGTGTCGCGGGGTTGAAAACGGTGAAATGGACCGAGCAATTCGCGCCCGCCCCGAGGATAGCTTTTCACCAGTTCGGCGGGATCGAAGCAGGCGTGGGTGACGTTGCAGCGGCCCCCGCCGGAGACGCGGACTTTGGCGAGGACTTCAGGGCTGCGCTCGTACAGCTGGATGTCGGCAGTTGGGCAGGCTTCGGCGCAGGCGAGGGCGGCGAAAAAGCCGGCCGCGCCGCCACCGACAATGACTACACGAGGAGGAGAAGACATGGAACGGGAGACAGGCTATCCCGGCGGAAGGGGGAAATCCAGCGTGGGATGAGAGTGCGATTTATCCTCCTGATGGAGGGACGACCTCCGTGTCGTCCTCTTTTGTTATTCAAATTGTACCGCTACCCAGCGTGGAGCGACCTTGACAATCATGGCAGGGGCCGCTGGCCTCATGAGATATGCATTGGGCAAAAACCGGAAGCGGGCGCAGTTCTGCCTCAGGGCTGAATGTGTGGGCGTGGCGGGGATTGGCGGCATGGGCGCTGGCGGTGGTGCTGTGGTCGGCGGCGCTGGCCCAATCGGGGACGAATCCCTGGCGTGATAATTTGAGCCGCGACCAGGTGATTGCCGCGCTGGGTCAGCCGAAATCCACCGTGCAAATGGGGCGGCGCGAATTTCTCAACTACGACAACGGAGTGCGCATCGAGCTGCAAAACGGGGTGGTCGAGAACATTTCCGGGCCGATTCCGCCCGCGCTCAAATTCGGCGCAGTCACTGCGAGTGCCGCACCGGCGACAGTTTCCGGCAAGGCAGCGGCCCCGGCACCCATGGCAACGCCGTCTCCGGCCGCTGCACCGCCGACGGTCGCACCCGTGGCGGCGACTCCCGCCACGCCACCGGCTCCCGTGGCCGTGCAGACAGCGACGCCAGTGAAACCCGCGGCTTCATCCGCGGCCGGAGGGCCGTCAGTGACCGGGAAAACGGAGGCGGCCTCAACCGATGACTCGATGGTGAGCGAGGCGGCGAATCCCACCTTGCCGCCGGAAGCGCGGCAGTTGATGGAGTCGGCGGGGTTGCCGTCGAACGTGTCAATTCCGGGCATGGGCACGTTGACGACGTCGACGCCGGTCGTGGCGCCGCCGAATCCCTGGGTGGGGTTTGGAGTGGGACTCGTGACCTGCACGATTTTCCTCAGCGTGGTGTTGAAGGTGTCCTTTATGCGGAAGGATTTTCCCGTCATCTGGCGGGACGTGATCCTGGTGTCGTTTTTGACGGCATTGTTTTACCAGACGATGGATTCGCTGCTGCAAGGGAATGCCTTTTTCGACATCGCGCACATGTTGCAGGCGGACCAGGTCCTGGCGGGGATGCTGTTGCTGGTCTTGATCCTGAAATTGACGGAGGTGAAGCAGTTTCACACGGCGGCGCGGATCACGGTGGCCGCGATTGCGGTGAACACGGCTTTGTCCTTTGTGGTGTCGATATTCATGCCCAGTTTTTGAGGAACAGCGGTGGTGCGGTTTGCTATGCTAATGGAGGGACGACCTCCGTGTCGTCCTCTTCTTTAACTCAAACTGTGCCCCTGCCGGAACAGCCGGCGAGCTGGCTCAATTTGGACAAAGCAAAGGGGTGTGGGTTGCTCCATGCATCCCACACCCCGAGGCGGTAAATTACTTGGCTTGGATTATTTCGTCTGGGCGTTCAGGGCGGCCAGCAAAGGCTTCGCGACATCCGGCGTTTTCGCGCTGCCGCCGAAGATATCGGTCGGGGTGATCGTGGCATTGTCGTAGAATTTATGGTTCCCCTCGTTGTCGATGGACACCTGCGTGCCGTCCACCGCCGCGCCGGCGTCGAGACCGCTCGCCTGCTGATAAAGAATGACGTCCACTTTATTGTCCGCCGTGGTGTTTTCCGTGGACTGCGTGCCGGCCGCGGCGCGCACATTGCCGCTCCAGACGAACTTGCTGTCCGTCAGCGTGTTGAGCGCCTTGTCCGACATGAGGAAGGCGATGGTCTGCGTCTCGCCGCCGCCGATTTGCAAACCGATGCTGGCTCCACCGAGGGTGTAAAAGACCGGCGCGCTGAATTTTCCATTGCTTCCCTTGATCATGCCGATGCCGGTGCCGGAGGTTCCGCCGACGATGAGGGCGCCCGAAGTGCGATCGAGAATGATGACGCCTTTGGCCTGGCTGACCACCCAGTCCGGAATGGCCGTTTTCGGGTTGCTCTGCTGGAGCGTGTAGAAATTGGCGGCGGAGCTAATTTCCTTGTTCAAGGCGATCTTCGGGTCTTTCGGCGCGTCCTCGGCGGCGAAGGTGGCAGTGGCGCTCAGCAAGAGCGCGACTAATCCGAGTTGGAGAACGGGCCGGCGATTTTTGATTTTCATAGAGATAGACAGTTTGACGATGAAGTTGTTGGCCAAAAGGCGAAGGCCCATTGGGTGAAAAATGATCAGGTGGCGGGGATGGCGCTCGACGCGTTTAAATTCTCCCCAGCAGGAGCAGCACGATTATAATCACCAACAGCAGGCCCGCGCCTCCACTGGGATAGTAACCCCAATTGCGGCTGTGCGGCCAGGTGGGCAGTGCGCCCAGCAGCATTAAAATCAGCACGACGAGCAGGATGGTTCCTAACATAAGATTGTCTTCGTTGGACGTTTTTCAGCGGGTTTTCCACCATGGATAAAGCCTGCCTGATTGCGTGGTGGAACAATACAGCACCGGGCTGCGCGCGGCCATGGGTTGTAACCCTACTGCCGAATACGCTTTTCCGGCAGATCGAAATACCGCCGGGAGAGAAACGGGAGCGGGGTTCGGGTGGCATCGGGAAAATTTGGCGGCGGTGCAGTATGCCATTCTAAGGTAGGGACGCCTCTCCGAGGCGTCCGTTCTTCTAACGGCACCACCACCGAAAAAATTCCTATCGACAAGGCCGCGGAGTCCCCAAGGATGGGGTTCCTCCATGGGACCACTGAAACACCTCTTTGCGCAGAACCGGGCCTGGGCCGACGCCATCCGCGCGCGGGATCCGGATTTTTTCCGCAAGCTCTCGCAACAGCAGTCGCCCGAGTATTTGTGGATCGGATGTTCGGACAGCCGGGTGCCGGCGAATGAGATCGTGAACCTGCTGCCGGGCGAATTGTTCGTGCACCGGAATGTGGCCAACGTGGTGGTGCACACGGACCTGAACTGCCTGTCGGTCATGCAGTTCGCCGTCGATGTGCTGAAGGTGAAGCACATCATCGTGTGCGGACATTACGGGTGCAGCGGCGTCCGCGCTGCCCTGCGGGGGGACCGGGTGGGGCTGGCGGACAACTGGCTGCGCCATGTGCAGGATGTGTCCGAGAAGCACCAGGACTGCGTGCGCGCCGCGCACGGCGAGGAGTCGCGGATGGACCTGTTGTGCGAGCTGAACGTGATCGAACAGGTCGGCAACGTGTGCCTGACCACCATTGCGCGCGACGCCTGGCACCGGGGCCAGCCGTTGACCGTGCATAGCTGGATTTACGGGCTCAAGGACGGCATCATCCGCAACCTCGGTATGAGCATTTCCCGCCTGGAGGATTTCGCGCCGCAGTACCAGGCGGCGCAGGCGGCGATTAAAGCGGGCGGGCCGTTCACCGCGCCGGGGCGGTGAAGCGAAGTGCGGGACGTCAATCAGTGGGCGGCGTGGTTGCGGTGGGTTTCGCGGGGACCGGTTCGAAGGCGTGGAGAATTTTTTGGAGGTCAACGTTGTCGAGGATGAGGCGCTTGATGATGGGGATTTTGTCGGCGTCCTGGGGCTGCGTCTTGATCGTCATGTTGACGATTTTCGAGGCGACGTCGTACGATTCGTCGTCGGTGATGACGACGGGGATGTTTGTCTGGTGCAGCATCTCCAGCAGACGGGGATGGGGCATGATGTTGCGGGTGAGGAGGATGCCGGAGACGATTTTCTTGCCGGAGAGGCCGGCTTGCGCGATGGCGGAAAGCAGAATGTCGTCGCGGTCGCCGGGAGTGAGGACGAGGACTCCCGGCTGGAGGTAGTCCATGACGCCTTTGGCAGTCATCGCGCCAATGACGATGCGCAAAACGCGTTCGTTCATGCCGTGGGCGCGGCCATTGAGCCAGCGGCCGGAGATTTCATCGACAACCTGCGAAAGATTGGGGGCGGTGAGGGGTTTTTGCAGCGGGATGGCGCCGAGCAGCGGAACGCCGATGCGGGCGAGGGCCTGGCCGGCGTGCTGGACGAGCTGCGGGATTTTATCCGGACGGCATTTGTTGATGATCGCGCCGATGACGGGGACTTCGTATTTGTCGAAGAGCGCCTTGTTCATCGCGATCTCGTCCACCGGGCGGCCGATGCCGCCTTCGGAGACGATAATGACCTTGGCGTTGAAGAGTTTCGCCGCCTGGGCGTTCGACATGTCAAAGATGGAGCCGACGCCAGCGTGGCCGGTGCCCTCGATGATGATGTAGTCCTTGAGATAGGAGGCGCGGTCGAAAGCGCGGCACATGCGGTCGACCAGGAGGGGATGGTTTTCCTCCGGATTCTGGAGGTAGCGGCGGGTAAAAGAGGAGTCGACGGCGACGGGGGACATTGCCTCGATGGGGACTTCGACGTGAAAGATGGAATCGAGCAGCAGCGAGTCTTCGTCGATTTTGGAGCCTTGCACTTCGACGAAGCGCTGCCCGATGGGTTTGATGTAGCCGACGGAGGGCGAGATGGAGCGGAGGGCGGCGAAGAGGCCGAGGCAGACTGTCGTCTTGCCTTCGTTCATGCGCGTGGCGGCGACGAAGATGCGTTTGGTCGTGACGTTGCGGGGAGCGGCGAGGAGCGCGGGATCACCGTCATCGGCAAAGCTGGATTGGCCCAGAAAAGGTTGGCGGGGTTCGTCGGGCATGAAAAAGGGAATTTAGAATGGTGAAGTCAGAATGCGGAATATTGCGGCAGGGTTAAAATTCTTCGGATGGCTGCGCAGGCTGGTCCCTCAAAACTTCGGCGTGTCTGCGCCGGCTAATAGGCGACGCAGCCAAGCCTGGCGAAAGGCGCGAGGCTGAATTCTAAATTCAAAATTCTGAATTCTGAATTAAGTTTGCGCCGGGGGTTCGGCGGCGTAGAGGAAGCGGCGGTCAACCGCTTGGGCGGCGACGAGAACCGCCGTGCCAAAGATGTCGTGCGCGGAGGCGGAGCGGGAAATCTCGGCGGCCGGGCGGGAGAGTCCGGTGATGACCTGGCCGTAGGTGCGGCCGCCCGCGACGATCTGGATCATTTTGAGGGCGATGTTGCCGCAATTAAGGTCGGGGAAAACCAGGACGTTGGCTTTGCCGGCGACGGAGCCTTCCACGCCTTTTTGTTTGGCGATTTCGGGGTCGAGGGCGGCGTCGAGCTGGAGTTCGCCGTCAATATAGGCCGGGAGTTTGGCGGCGAGGGCCTTTTGATGGGCGAGCTGGGTGGCCGCCTTGACCTTCGCGATGGCCGGATTGGGGGAGTTCTGGCTTTTGGTGGAGTAGGCGAGCAGGGCGACGCGCGGGGGCTGGTCGGTGAGATGGTAGGCGAGCGTCGCCGTGGTGACGGCGATGTCGGCCAGTTGGTTTTCGCTGGGGTTGGGGATGACGCCGCAGTCGGCAAGAAAGAGGTGGCCGTTGATGCCAAGGTGCTTCTGGCTGGTTTCGACAATAACCATGGAGGAGGCGGATTCGACGCCCTCCTGAAGGGGGATGACCTGAAAGAGGGGGCGCAGGCCGGAGGCCGCCGTGCTGGTGGCGCCGGCGACGACGGCGTCGGCGCCCATGGTCGCGAGCATCAGGGCGGCGAAGTAGTTGTTGTTGGCGACGTAGTCACGGGCTTCCTGGTCCTTGAGCCCTTTGAAGCGGCGCAGGCCCTGAAAGCGGGTGACGAAGTCGTTGAATTCGTCGGCGCGGGCGGGTTCGATGATGCGAATGCCGTCGAGGCGGAGATCCAGGCGGGCGGCATTTTCCTTGATGCGGGTGCGGT
>Ga0206873_1136_pt2 | contig 20127 bp, 21 predicted proteins | sample Alteio_BWOrgCont_11_FD_152631 | JGI IMG/M metagenome (GOLD analysis project Ga0206873, IMG submission 152631) | Enriched cells from forest soil in Barre Woods Harvard Forest LTER site, Petersham, Massachusetts, United States -... | ecosystem: Environmental > Terrestrial > Soil > Temperate forest >...
GTAGACGGTTTTCACCAAATGGCAAAAGGGAAAAATTCCCCTCCCGGGCATAAATACCGCCCGACGCTCCTCTTTTGAATGGAACTCCACACTCGCCGCTTGAGATTTTTGAATCCAGGTGGTATTTAGGGCTAACGTTCGCATCAATAAGTTCCACACCCTTTTTCTGTGCGCCTATCCCGACTCTACCTGCTGCTGGCCCTTGGCCTGACGTTGGCCTCACCCCTCCCTGCGACGGCTCCTTCCTACGCGTTGACCGACCTGGGTCTCCCCTCCCCCTACGCCGCCAGCCGGGCCGTCGCCATTTCCAACTCCGGGGCCATTGTGGCTGGCAACCTCATTGATAACACTGGCTTCCCCCACGCCTTTATCTACACCGGCGGCAACCTCACACTCCTTCCCGTGCCCTCGGGTTACGCCAGGGCTGAGGCGATTTCGATGAATAACTCCGGCGAAATCGTCGGCGACCTCCTGGCCAACAATGGCACCATCCGCGGCTTTGCCTACTCCAATGGCACGGTCAACATTCTCGGTGTCCTCCAAAGCGCCCCCGGCCGCAGTTACGCCAATGATGTCAACGATGCCGGCACGGTAGTGGGCGCCAGCACCCTGGCGACTTTCTCCAACGCGACTGTCGCTTGTGTTTTCCCCAGCACGAACATCACGCTCAAGCCCGGCTATTTTGCCGCTGCGGCGTATTCCATCAACAATTCCGGCCAGGTCGTCGTCGGCGAGCAGGGGACCTATGGCATCAACCTTTTCCTCTACGCCAGCGGCAACCTCACCAACCTTTCCATCGCCGCCGTCACCCCCGCCAGTGACGCCCGCGGCTACACGATCAATAATTACAACGAGATCATTGGCACGTTGCTCACCAACCACCACCCGTTTATTTACATCAATGGCAAAGTCACTGACTTGGCCGGGGTTGCCGGGCCCAATGCTGCGTTGCTCGACATCAATAATCCCGGCGCCATCGTCGGCGCGAATAACGGCTTCGCCTTCGTCATTCTCGGCGGGACCAATTACATTTTGGGCAATCTCACCATCACGGGTGGTTCCGGCTGGCCGCTGATTGCCGCCACCGGCATCAACGACTCCGGCCAGATCGTCGGCACCGGCATCAACCCCACGGACCACGCCCAGCACGCGATAATTCTCACGCCCACCGGAGGCAGCGGCAATCCGCCCGCGATCTCCACGCAGCCCGCCACCGTCAGCGCCCGCGTCAACGCCACCACCGCCTTCAAGGTTGTCGCCAAAGTCCAGCTCGGCACGCTCTTTCATTACCAGTGGCAGCGGCTTCCGGCGCTCTCCTCGGTCTGGGCGAACCTGGCCAACGCCGGTTCCTATGCCGGCGTTACCACCGCCAACCTCACCGTTAAAAATCTCACCGCCGCTATGTATGGCGACCAGTTCCGTTGCATCATCACCGGTTCGGGTGGGTCGACTACCAGCAAGGCCGCGATGTTGAAAGTCGAAGCCGTGCCGGTCATTTCCAGCCAGCCGACGGACACCTCCGTTTCCGCCGGCACCCAGGCCATTTTCACCACCGCGGCCAACGCCTACCCACTGGCCTCCTTCCAATGGCAGCGCCGCCCGGCTGGCGCTACCAGATGGGCCAAGCTCACCAATGGCCGCGTCTATGCCGGAGTCGATTCCGCGACCCTGCTCGTTAATAACACCACTCTCGTCATGTCGGGCGACCAGTTTCACTGCATCGTCAAAAACATCATCGGCTCCGTCACCACCGCCAACGTCACGCTTACCGTCACCCCCTGAGTAATCAGCCGGAGGGAAATTTGAGGACAAAGCTCTTTGGGTTGGCGCGCTTAATTCCGCGCCGTGCGACTCAGCCGTCCAATCAGCAGCGCCCCCGCCACAAACAGCACCAAGCTGTAGCCGAACGCCACCGTCGTCCCGAATGCGCTCCATAGCGCCCCGACGACCACGCTCGATAGAAAATCCCCCGCGCCGTTGGCTGTCGCCAGCACGCCAAACGCCATCCCGTGCTGCGCTTCATCTGCCATCTCGGCGCACAACGAATCCTCTGCCGTCTCCACCACCCCCATGTGCAGCCCGCCGAGCACAAACACCACCGCCAGCGTGCCAAACCCCAGCGGCGCCAGCATGATCACCAGCACCATCGCCCCTGCCAGCCCGTAGCCCGTCGCCAGCAAACGCGGCTTCGACACCCGGTCCGCCAGCCAGCCGGTAACGAACGAGAAGCCCGCATAAATGGCGTTGTGCACGATGTACAAAACGACCGCCGCGCTCGCCGCCTTGGCCGCACCCATCTGCGGCGCGAGCTTTTGCGTCGCCAGCAACAACAGCAACGTCGGCGAGAAATCCCCCAGCCCGAACAACCCCACCGCCAGCGCAAATTGCCGGTAGCGCCCCGGCAGCGCGCGCAAGCCCTCCCCAAACGACACGCTCTTTATCTTCAACCGCTCCCGTTCCTTGACCAGAAAAACCAGCCCGGCCACCGCCGCCAATCCCGGCGCCAGCGTGCAGAAAAACACCTTCGCGTAGTCGTGGTGGAACGCCAGCAAGAGAAAATACGCCGACGCCGGCCCCGCGACCGCGCCCACCGAATCCATCATGCGCTCGAAGCCAAAGGCCCGCCCGTAAGTCTCCCGTGTCACCGCCGCCGCCAGCATGGCCTTGCGCACGGGCGTGCGCACTCCGCGCCCCAGCCAGGCGGTAGCCCGCGCCAACAGCACCTGCCACGCCGCAGTCGCCAGCCCGAAACTTGCCGTCCCCAGCGCCGTCACCAGGTAGCCGACCACCATGACTGGCTTGCGCCGCGCCAGCCGGTCGGTCCAGTGCCCCGACGCCAGCTTGCCTAGACTCGACAACCCATCCGACACGCCCTCGATCAACCCCACCCACCCTGCCGCCACGCCCAGCGTCGCCAAAAATGCCGGCAAGATTGTCGTCGCCGTCTCATGCGACCAGTCGCTCAACAGCGACGCCAGCCCGATCCCCAATACGGTCGAGTTCAGCCAGTGGATCGATGGAGTTCCCTTGGCCTTATCCATTACGTTTCACTAGCTGTTCTCCCGTCGCGAGCAATCCTCCATTTTCCGCTTCATTCATCACCCCCGCGCTTCGGGATTGCCTCCGCCCCTGCCTGCGGCGATACCGTTACGGTTGCCCGTGTCCGTGCCGTCGAATGACTGCACGTGATCCGGTTGACCCCGCTCCATGCCCGCTGTATCCGCCCCAGAAACCCTCGCCCGCCTGCGCCAGGAGGCCGAGGCCTTGCTGCGCCCAGCGGAACGCCTCTCCAAGAACGAGCGCCTGCCGTCGTTCAAGCAATTCATTCGGCAGAACGACGACCGCCTGTTCCAAGCCCACCGCGCTGGCGCGTCCGGCCTCGAACTCGTCCGCGAGCGCTCGCTCATGATGGACGTGGTCATCGAAAATCTCTTCCTCTTTGCCATCCGCGAATACGAGATTCAGCACGGCCCCCTCCCGGTCCAGACCTGCGTCGTCGCTCTCGGTGGTTATGGTCGCGCGGAACTCTGCCCCTTCAGCGATGTGGACATCATGTTCCTATACCCGCGCGACGTTAAGCCCGGCGTCCTCGGTCCCGTGCAATCGTCTCTCACGGACGAAATCCTCTACCCTCTCTGGGATCTCGGCTGCAAAGTCGGCCACTCCTCCCGCGCCATCAACGAAGCCATCGAGGAGGCCAAGGCCAACATGCAGACCAAGAATTCCCTGTTGGAGTCCCGCCTCGTCACCGGCTCGGAAGGTCTTTTTCAGGTTTTCTCCCAAGCCTACGGCAACTATTGCCGCAGCGAGTCTCCCCGCCAATATATTCAGGCCCGCCTGCGCGACCTCGCCGAGCGCCGCAACAAGTACGGCAACACCGTATTTCTCCAGGAACCCGAGGTCAAAAACGGCGTCGGCGGCCTGCGCGATTACCACAACATCCTTTGGATGGCCCGCATCCGCCTGGATGTCGGCACCCTTAGCGACCTCGTGGATCGCCAGTATCTCCGCCAACCTGAGGCCGAAGCCCTACATACCGCTTACGATTTCCTCCTGCGTGTGCGAAACGAGCTCCATTTTTCCAATGGCCGCGCCAACGACCTGCTCGACATCGAGAAGCAACCCCAGGTCGCCTGGGATCTCGGCTACCAGCAATCGGACATCTTCCGCCGCATCGAGGCCTTCATGCGTGACTATTACCGCCATGCGCAAACCATCTACCGCCTTTCCGGCTTCCTTGAGCGCCGTCTCGCCATCGCCAGCGAAGACGCGCCGCCCCCCCGCTTCTCCTTCAAGGCTCTCATCGCCGCCCGCCGCCAGGTCCGTCAAAAGCACATCGAGGGCTTTGTCCTAACCGGCAACACCCTTGCCCAGGAAAACCCCAAGGTCTTCGAGGAGGACCCCACCCGCCTCCTGCGCGTTTTCCGCCTGGCCCAGCAACTCAACGCCACGCTCGATTTTGAGCTTACGCTCCTTATCCGCGACAGCCTGCACCTTATCACCCCCGAATTCCTGCGCGACTCCCGGGCCATCCGCAGTTTTCTCGCCATCCTCCAGGAAGTCGGCCAGGTCCACCCCACCCTGGCCCAAATGCACGAACTGGGCGTCTTGGGCAAATTCATCCCCGAGTTCGACGCCCTCACCTGCCTCGTCCAGCACGAGTACTATCACCGCTATACCGCGGACATCCATACCCTCAACACCATCAATGAGTTAGATGATGTTTTCGGCGGCGAAGGCGAGTTTGCCCCGCGTTACCGCGACGAACTTCGCGCAACCTCTTCTCCCTGGCTGCTTTACCTCATCCTGCTCCTGCACGACATCGGCAAGAGCCTCGGCATCCACGATCATCAAAAAGTCGGCGCCCAAATGGCCGAAATCGTCCTTACCCGCCTTGGTATCGACCTTAAAACCCAGGAAACAATTTTGTTCATAATTAAGCATCACCTCGAAATGGCACGATTCTGGCAAAGGTTCGACGTGGATGACCCGGACACTGCGGATAAATTTGCCCAATTGGTCGGAGACCCTGAAAACCTCCGCTACCTCTTTGTGCACACTTACTGCGATGCGCGGGGCACTGCCGTTTCCCTCTGGAACAGCTACAAAAACATCCTCCACGCCCGGCTCTTCACCCACACCCTTGAGGTATTGGAAGGCCAGGAAGCCACCCGCCTCAAACACCGTGAACGCAAGCAGATGATGCTAAAAGACATACTCGCCATTAACCACGAAGGCATCGCCCCGGAGGAAATCGAAGCCCACTTCAACCTCTTGCCCGAACGGTACTTCATCCACTGCAGCCCGCAGGAGGTCTACCTCCACCTGCGCATGGTCAATCAGTTGCTTAACAACATTTCCCAGGCTGACTCCCTGGGCTCGCTCGTTCCCGTCATCGACTGGCAGGACGACCCCGATCAGTCCCTGACTGTCGTCAACGTCGTCACCTGGGACCGCGCCGGCCTCTTCTACAAACTCGCCGGAGCCTTCACCGTTTCCGGGGTCAACATCCTGAGCACCAAGGCCATCTCCCGCACCGACCACATCGCCATCGACACCTTTTATGTCAGCGACCCCGGCGGCGGCCCGGTCCAAAATAAGCGATCCCGCGAAATTTTCACCCTGGCCGTGCAGGACGCCCTCCTCCACCACAAGGACTTCCTCCCCGAAATCATCGAGCAGGCCCGCAAGCACGCCAGCCAGCCTTACCTGCGCGAGCACGACCGCCTCCGCGCGCCCATCCCCCCGAGCATCGAGGTCTATAACGAGCTGTCCCTGAATCGCACCATCATCGAAGTTCAGGCTAACGACCAGATCGGCCTGCTCTACCAGCTCACCAAGGCCATTTCCGACCACGGCTTCGACATCACCTTTGCGCGCATCTCGACCGAGCGCGGCGTTGCCCTCGACACTTTCTACATCGAAAGCCTCAACCCCAACGAGCCCAATCCCGCCGGCCAGCTCATCGCCCTGCGCGACCGCCTCAACCAGATCGTGTCACTGGACAAGTTGCAGGCGGTGGTGTGAAAAGTTGGTGTTTCTGTCGTGCAAGAGTAGGCAAAATTAACTCTGCCAGTCCTCGACCGCAAGCTGGGGCACGCGCGAGAACTCCGCCGTGTTGTGCGTGACCAGCACGGCTCCCAGGCGCAAGGCTTGGGCGGCCAGCATCAAATCATAGGGGCCGATCAGTTGAGCGTTGGGTTTCAATCGCGCGAGATGGGCGCGAATGGCACCGTAAAACCCCGCATCAACCCAAGTATAGTTGGCTTCACTTGCGACGATTTCGCGAAGTCGCGTCACCCGCACACGCAGCACGGGAAGATCAGGCCGCTTGGACGCACCGTATTCCAGCTCGGAAAGGACAACTGAGGAAAGACGGCAAAAACGCAGGTTTACCTCCAGCTTCTCCTTGATTTGCACATCCTCCCCGCGGAGATAATGCGAAAAGACGTTCGTATCTGGCAGGTAAATCACGGCTCGGATAATACGAGCGGTTCAACCGCCGGAAAGTCCCGACACGAGCCGTATAATTTGGCGAGGTCTTTGACTCGTTTAGCTTCCACCTTCGGGTCGAGAATAAACAACCCGCGGCCGGTTTTTTCGATTTGCACGGTGGTCGTCGGCAGCCGCCAAGCCTTCGGCAATCGGATGGCTTGCGAATTACCCGACTTGAACACTCTCGCAGTGATGGTAGGCATGTGATTACTGTGTATATACGTGGCCATTTTGTCAATCCCACATTCGTATGCACGAATTGTTTCAGCATTCCGCAATCAGCACTCAGTAATTCTCTTCCTCACCCCCGCCACGTCAGCGCGTGGCACAGTGCTGCCGCCGCCGCGTCGGCCTCGTCCGTGGCCAGTGGCTCCTTCATCCCGAGGTGCTGCGCCATCATCCGCGCCACCTGTTCCTTGCTCGCGCGGCCAAACCCCACCACCGCCTGCTTCACCCGCAACGGCGCATACTCAAAGATCTCGAGCTTACGCACCGCTGCCGCCGCGATCGCCGCTCCCCGTGCCGCGCCGAGTTTTTGTGCGATTTGAAAATTCTGCACATAAATCGTCTGCTCCAGCGCCACGTGCGTCACTTCCTCCCTCCCCAGCGCTTCCGCCACCGCTCTAAAAATCTCTCCCAGACACCCTGCCAGCGACAGCTCCGGCTTCAACCTGACCGTCCGGCTAAAGAGCAGCCGCGTCGCATCCCGCTCCACGCGCAGCAGCGCCAGCCCCGTGCCGCGCAAGCTCGGGTCGATTCCCAGCACCACGCCCCGAAACGCCACCCGCATTCCCTCCGCCATCTGTGGCGTCCGCGTCTTTCCCACCGACACCACGCCATCGAGGGATTTCCCCGCCAGTTTGGCTGTCCACAGGGATCGACTTGAATTGCGTGCCATAAAAAATCGCGTCCCGAAAATGAAGTTGCGGTTGGACTCTAAACGTTCGACGGCGTTACGCGAGCAAACACCCCGCCCTGCACCCGCCAAACTCCCCAGCCTTCCTCCTTCTCCGCCGGAATCGTTGTCCCGCTGGCCAGTACTTGGGACACGTCCGCCGCCGCCCGCCAAAAGCCCGCTCTTCGTTCTGTGTCGAGTTCCCCAAGCACATCGTCCGCCAGCAATATGGGCTGCAATCCTGTGCACTCCCGCAACCACGCTGCCTGTGCCAGCCGCCATGCCACCACCAGCCCGCGCTGTTGTCCTTCCGACGCAAAGCCCTTCGCTTCCTGCTCCTCAAGTTGAAAAATAAAATCGTCCCGATGCGGTCCGTTTCGCGTCGTCTTGGCGGCCAAATCGCGCGCCCGGCTTTTCTCCCACAATTCCCGCCATATCTCTGGCGTGCTGCCCTCGGATTCCGGCGTATACCTGAGACCGGGCCGTTCGGTCGCCCCGGCCGCCAGCTTGGTGTACGCCTCGCGCAAATGCTTTGCCAAAGCCGCGCAGGCCGCCGCCCGCGCCGCGGTTATGGTGACCGCTTCCGCCGCCATCATCGTTTCAAAAGCCGCCAGCTCCGCTGCCGCGGGCACGCGTGACCCGCGCAGCAACGCGTTCCGCCCATCCAGCGCCTGATGGTAGCGCCGCAGGCTGTGGAAGTATCCCGCATCCAGCGAAGCCAGCGCCAGATCCAGCGCCCGCCGGCGCAACGGCGCGGCCCCGCGCAGCAATTGCAAATCATGCGACGACAGCGCCACCGTCGGAAAACGTCCGAGAAAATCCGCCAGCCGCTGGCAGCGCGCCCCGTTGATCGCCACCTCGCGTTTTTGCGGACGCAGGGTGATTTCAATTTGCGTTTCGCCGTCGCGCTCGTGCTCCACCTCCATCCACACCCGCGCCTCCGCTGCGCCCTGCCGGATCAGCTCCCGGGGTTCCGCTCCGCGAAACGACCGCAGCGCCCCCAGCAAGCCCACCGCCTCAAGCAGGTTCGTCTTCCCCTGTCCGTTGGACCCGGCGAAAAATTCCCGCGCCCCGCCCGGCTCCAGCCGCGCCAGCGCGATGTTGCGGAAATCCTGAAGGTGCAGCCGGCGCAGTCGCATCGAAATAAAAATCTCCCGGTTTCACGCTGTTCCATCCAGCGCCACTTGCGCCTCGGCCAGCGCAGCCAGCAATCCATCCCATTCCGCCATTGTCGTGTCCCAGCCCGCGGACACCCGCACGGCCCGCCGCGCCGCCTCCGGCTTCACTCCCATCGCCGCCAGCACATGCGACGGCCCGTCGCTTCCCGTCGCGCAGGCCGAACCGGTTGAGACCTGAAATCCACGCTTGTCCAACGCGGCCACCCAACGGGTGTTTTCGTGGCGCGGCGCGAGGAACATCACCGTGTTCCACAACCGCTCCGTGCTTGAACCTAAAATCTCCCCGCCCGGCAACGCTGCCGGCAGCGCCTTTTCAAAACGTTCCCGCGCGCGCATCCAGCTCGCTTGCTCCCGCGCCAGGCGCTGGCTCACTATTTCCAGCGCCGCGACCATCGCACATATTCCCGCCAGGTTTTCCGTCCCCGCGCGCCGCCCGTGTTCCTGCTCGCCGCCGCGCAGTCCGCGAAAAACACGGTCACTCGCCGGCACCTTGAGAAATCCCACGCCTTTCGTTCCGCCAAATTTGTGCGCGCAGCCGGTCAGGAAATCGCCTGCTGCCAGCGTGTCCGGCAGTAATTTCCCCAGCCACTGCGCGGCGTCGCAGTGGAACAGCACGCCGTGCGCCCGCGCCATTGCCCGCGCCTCGCGCCACGGCTGCAACACTCCCGTCTCGTTGTTCGCCGCCATCAGTGAAACCAGCGCGACATTCCCTTCCCGCAAGGTGTCCTCCAACATCTCCAACTGCGTCACCCCGCGCGCGTCACTTGGCAACAAGATCACGCGTCCGGCAAAACAGGCCTGCGCCGCTTCCAGCACGCTCGGATGCTCCACCGCCGAAACCACCACCCGCGCTCCTGCCTCTGCGATACTCGCGGCGTGCGCCAGCACCGCGTTGTTGGCCTCGGTCGCGCCGGAGGTGAACACGTAGTCTTTCGCGGCTCCGCCGACCAGCGCCGCCAGCCGCTCGCGCGCGTCCTCCAGCAGCGCGTGCGCCCGCGCCGCCGCCCGGTATGGACTCGACGGATTGTGCCAGGCCTGCTCGGAAATCTCCCGCTCGGCCGCGAGCGCGGCCGGGCTGGGCGGAGTTGTGGCGTTGTAATCGAAGTAAGGCATGGCCGACGCCGACGCGCGGCAAAATTTAAGGAATCTTCAAGACCTGCCCGGCCCGCAGCGCCGTGGGGGACTTTAGCTGGTCGCCATTCGCCTTGTAAATATCCTGCCAGCGCGCCGTTGACCCGTACATTTTCGTGCTGATGCGCGAAAGCGTGTCGCCCGCCTCGACCGTGTACGTGCGCGGATTCGCCGGTTTGGGGGCGCCATTCGTCGTCGGCGTGGTCGATGTCGACGCAGCCGCTCCGTTGGGATTCAGCGGCGTGGCCGCAATATTATCCGATGGCGTTGGCTTGACCGTGTCGAGCGAGATACCGCTCGCACGCGCAGCCGATCCGGACTGGACCGTTCCCAATTGGCGGTGCAAATCATCCACCTGGGCCTGCAAGGTTTTGATTTGTTCGAGCAGGTCGAGCCGGTCGTATTCACCGTGGTAGGGCTGGCCCGGCAGCGAGCGCGCAAACTCCTTTTTGGCCGTGTCGATCATCTCCTTCACCATCGGCGCCTGGTCACTGTTCGGCTTGGCCTCGAGGTATTTTTGAAAATGGTAGATCGCCTCGATCGGGTCCTTTTTGACCGACAGGCAAAGCTGGCCAGCCTCGATTTGCGATTCCGGCGCGTCATCCTGCCGCTTCTGGATCACCCGTAAAAACGCCGCCAGCGCCTCCGCCTGCCGGCCTTCCTTAAGCATCTGCTGCGCGTACTGGTACTGCTTTTCATCCGTTTCCGACACCACCTCCAGCGGTTCCCCATTGTGGTCGCAGCCCGACCCCGCCGCCAGCGCGGCCAGCGACAAAGCTGCCGCCAGCAGGCGGGCCAGGCGGTTCCACGGCGGGTTCCAGGATTTGGGCATGGGCGTGCCTGTGACTTCACGCGCCTGCGCCCGCGCTGGCAAATTATTTTTGCACGCCACGGCCTTATTCCCCTTGAAAGGTCAGGACCAGGCAGCGCTCATGGGGGGCCCGACGGTGCTCCCAGAGGAAAATCCCCTGCCAGGTTCCCAGCAGCAGGTGCCCGCCCTTGAACGGCAGCACCTCGGCTGTCCGCGTCAACGCCATCTTCACATGGCTCGGCATGTCGTCCGGTCCCTCCAGCGTGTGCGTGTAGCCGGGGTCGTTTTCCGGGGCCAGTTTGTCCATGAAATAATGCAAGTCGCGCCGCGCACTCGGGTCGGCGTTTTCCATCATCACCAGGCTGCAACTGGTGTGCTGGCAAAACACGGTGACCGTCCCCTCGCGCAACCCCGTCCGCCGCAGGGCCTCCTCCACGTGCGCCGTAATCTCGTGCGTCCCCTGCCCGGGCGTGCGGACGGCCACCATTTCAGTGCGAACGGGCATGTTTTAGAAATGAAAAGGGATGCCCGCTGTTCCACGCCGCCGCTTTTATTGCCGGGTGGAAATCACCGGTGGTATGACGGGCGGCGGGACGGAAGGGTTGCCGGCCGCGTCGGGAGCCGGCGCCAACGCGCTCCCGTTGCCACCCGGAGGCGGGGTCGAGCCTGGGGCGACGGCGGGAGCCGCCGTGCTGTTGCCGGAGGTCCCTGCCGGCGCGGGCGCGTTGCTGGGCGCGGGGGCGGCCGACGTTTCCAGCTTCATTTCCCCGACCTGCAGCGGCATCTCCATTTCCTTGCCGTCACGGCGCACACGTACCGTCACATATTGCCCAGGCCGCGCAAAAAATGCCATTTGGGTGATGTCCTGATCGGTGCTGATGGTGGTGTCCCCAATCGTCAGCAGCACATCCCCCACCTTCAATCCCGCCGTCGCGGCCGGGCCACCATACTCCACGTCGTCGATCAACATCTGCGAACCTGTTTCAGCCGTCACGAACTGCTTGCCGGAAAATCCAAAATGCCCGTACTGCACATGCCCGTGGTCAAGCAAATCCTCCCGCACCCGCATCAACGCGCGCGTGGGCAGCACCAGCGAGGAACGCGTCTCCGGCAGCGTCACCACCATCAAGCCCACCAGCTTCCCTTCCAGGTCAAACACCGGCGAACCGCTCTCCGCGCCGTCATCCGGAATGTTCGTGCGCAAATAAAGCGCCGGCAGTTTTTGATCACCGTATTTCGCGTTGTACCCCTGCAGGATTCCTGGCGAAGGCCCCGGCTCGTCCCCGCGCTTGCAGGTGACCGCCAGCAGCATCGTACCCAGCGGCGGCAGTTCCGGGCTGTCCGTCAAATCCAGCACGCCAAACGTGCCCGGCAATTTCGGCGCGCGCAACAGGGCGATGTTCGTGACGAGGTCCACTCCTGCCACGTCTGCGATATACGGCACCCCGTTATACTCAAAAATCACCCGCACGGCGTCCTGCAACAGATGCGCGTTCGCCGTGATCAGGTAGCCTTCCTTGCTGATGAAAAATCCCGTCGAGAGGTAGGTGATCCCGTCGGCCCCCACGATGTTGATCTTCACCACCGCCGACCGCGCCTGCCCCAGCAGGTCAATATACCGCCGCTGCAAAGCCAGAAAATCCCCACCTGTGACCGTGGATGCATTGCCCGGAGTTTTGTCCGCCGGCGCGGTCTGCCCGCGCAATCCCGCCACGCTGATAAAAAACCCCGCCAGTGCGAACACACTTGCGCGCATCGCCCGGGTTTGCCACCGGGTCCTCCATTCTGCCGGACCGCAGAACAACTGCTTGCGGGCCAAAATCATCACGAACCTCAATACGCCATCCCGCTCACGCGGGACAACATGGCCTCCGGCGCCAGCGCATCCGCCGCATAACGCACATCCGTGTGATCCGACGGCAACATCGTCGTCGCCGATACTGTATGGTCGTTCGCCGGCTTGGAAGAGTCAGTCAGTACCGCGACAACATACTGCGTCCGCGCGCCATCCAGCGCACTCGCGTCGAAGCTCGCCGCCGCTGGCGCTGAAGGCACATTCGCCGCCACTGCGCTGACGGTCTCCGCCTTTGCGGGCGTCAGGGCCGGTGCCGCCATCACTACGCGCGCCGTCATCATTCGCTCGGGCACCGGCAAAGTCATATGGCTGTGTAGAGTAAACGCCATTGCGAGGGCCGCCGTCGCGCCTGCCATCATCAAGGGTGCCGCCCGCGCCATCAAAGCCCGCGACCAGCGCAGTCCCCACGGCTCCGGCTGTACCATCACCCGCAACGCCCGCTCGCGCAATTCCCGGTCGAAACGCGCCCAATACTCCGGTGCCGGACGCTCATGGCGTTTCAGGCGCAGGAGGTCTTCCAGCGTGACTTTCGGCGGCTGGTTGGATTCGGGGTTCGGCATGAAATGAGTGGTCAAAATGATCGTGGCTTAACGCAGGTACTCTTGCATTGACGATTGAAGTTGTTGTTTGGCGTAATGCAATCGGGAGCGCACAGTGCCTTCGGAGCAGTTCATGACTTCGGCGATTTCCAGATGGCTGAGTCCTTCGATTTCGAAAAGAACCACCACGGTCCTATGCTTAAGAGACAGTTTTTGCAGTGCTTCGTTCAGTTTTTCCTGCAACTCCTTGGCCAACAGGCTCTTATCCGTCTGCAATCTCTCGGCCAAAACCTCCATTGCCTCCGTTTGGGAGACTTCCTGGTCCATCGTCTCAAAGCTGAAAAACCGCCGCAGCCGGTTGCGCTTCAAATGCGTCAGCGCCGCGTTTACCGCGATCCGGTACAGCCACGTGAAAAACGACGATTGCCCCTTGAAATAGCCAATCGAGCGAAACGCCTTGATGAACGCCTCCTGGGTCAGATCCGAGGCATCCTCCCTGTTCGAGGTCAAATTATAAACAATCGCGAACAACCGCTCCTTGTACTTGTTGATCAAGAGGTCAAACGCCTTCACTTCCCCCGTCTGCACGCGCTGCACCAGCGACCAGTCCGCATCCGCCTCCACGGCGTGCTCCGGGCGCACCGTCACCAGCGTCTTCGCCTTGGCAAAAAATTGCGACATTGTCGTGGTTTGGGAAACTTGACCCAGCCTTTCGTGGCCATCGTGCCATGCCCCGCCCCGAAAGCAATGGAAAAGAACAACTTTCCGAGGCCCCAAGCCCTCGCCGACTACCCGTTAAACCCCCGATTTCATCCCCATTTTTTGCGTCCTTTGCGTTTTTTGAGGTAAATCTCCGTTACTAACATCAATTCCCCTTGTTTCCTAATTGAATCCGCCCGGAAAAGCCCTTTACTTCCGCCTTACCCCTACCCCCTATGCAATACCGCTCCCTTGGCCGCACCGGCTGGAAAGCCTCCACAGTTAGTTTTGGCTGTTGGGCCATTGGCGGCAGTTGGGGGGGCCGTCCGCGACGACGAATCCCTCGCCGCCCTGCACAAGGCCCTCGACCTCGGCGTCAACTTCTTCGACACCGCCGACGTCTATGGCGACGGCCACAGCGAGCGCCTCCTCGCCCGCCTGCGCCGCGAACGCTCCGACAAGTTCCACATCGCCACCAAGGCCGGCCGCCGCCTCAACCCCCACACCTCCGGCGGCTACAACCGCCAGAACCTCACCGCCTTCATCGAGCGCAGCCTCAAAAATCTCGAGACCGACTGCCTCGAACTCGTCCAACTGCACTGCCCGCCCACCTCCGTCTATTACCGCCCCGAGGTCTTCGGCGTGCTCGACGAACTCGTCAAGGCCGGCAAAATTCGCTACTACGGCGTCAGCGTCGAGCGCGTCGAGGAGGCCCTCAAGGCCATTGAGTATCCCAACGTCCAGACCGTCCAGATCATCTTCAACCTCTTCCGCCAGCGCCCGGCCGACGTCTTCTTCGCCCAGGCCAAAAAGAAACACGTCGGCATCCTCGCCCGCGTCCCGCTCGCCTCCGGCCTCCTCACCGGCACGCTCCGCCGCGACAGCGCCTTCGCCCGCGACGACCACCGCGCCTTCAACCGCCACGGCGAATCCTTCGACCGCGGCGAAACCTTCGCCGGCGTGGACTACACCCTCGGCCTCGAAACCGTCGAGCAAATCCGCCCCCTCGTCCCCAAGCGCCAGACCCTCTCGCAGTTCGCCCTGCGCTGGATTCAGATGTTCCCCGCCGTCACCTGCTCCATCCCCGGCGCGAAACGCCCCGACCAGGTCGCCGAAAACGCCCGCGCCGCCGACCTCCCGCCGATCCCCGCCGCCAAGATGAAGGCCCTCCAGAAAATCTACGACGAGCGCATCAAGCCCGGCGTGCATCATTTTTGGTGATATAATCAGCATCCAATTGCTCCGCATGAAGTCCTTGTTCTCTTCGGCGATTCTCATGCTGTCGTTGTCTGGCTTCGCTCAGACCTCACCCAACACCGTTGCTTCTTCTCCCGCACCACCCACCGCGTCCTCTCCGACGGCGGCCAACCCGGACTTGGCGAAAATCAAAGCCGTCCTGATTGCCGGTAATGTCACCCTCCAGGACTCCAGCGGCGAACATCCTCTGACCCTCGGCGCCATCTTTGCCCAGGGTGCGAACCTCACCGTCGGTGCCGGCCCAGCTCAAGCCGCGGTGGCTTTTTCCAATGGCGCCTTCGTCCTCGCCTCAGCCAACACGAGTCTTTCGATCACGAATTTCGAACAAGCCCCTTACCCTGCCGCCATCTCCGGCTCCTTTCTTCACCTCGCCTCCCCTGACCCCAGTGAATCACTCATCCAGTTGGCTCTTCCCACAGGCACCTTGCTGATGGATATCAAACATATGAATCTCGATGAGGGCTCATATCTCAGAATAAATACTCCACTCGGCATCTTCGTGTTCAGTCCCGCTTTTTTTCGCATCAGCGTCAGCGCGCCAACTGGCCCCAATCATGACACTTCGGTAATCATTGATTGCCTCAAGGGTGGAGTCACATGTTTTCCATACGGTGAAATTAGGATAGGCGCGGGTTTTGTCCTGAATGAAGGTCAAGAGTATGTGCTAACTGGAAATGCTTCCTCCGGCGGTATCGGTCGGGCAGTCACCTCCGTTCGCGCCCTCACCCCCGCCGAAATCACCCAAATTACGAACGAGTTTCTTCAAGCCAAAACCGCCGCTCTCGCTAATTGATCAAGGCCCAAATGCCTTTACTTCCGTTCTCATCATTATTGGAAAGAATCCTTCTTCGTACGCGGCTTGGGCCGTTTCCTTTTTGTTGTTTCCGGTAATCGGCGTAAATCCTCCAAATCCTTGGCCCGGCCGGACGCCTGCTTGTTTCGCCGCAAGTGCGCTAAATCAATAAAGTTGATGTGCAAGTTCTTGGTTCGTGCCATGACGCGATGCTTGTAGCATTCCGCAAAGGTCACCCCGTCAATATCGTTGATCACCTCCAGTCGCATGGGTTCCCGCCCCATCCGCACGATCGTCCCGCGCTTGAGTAGTGGCTCGTGGGTGGCGTCCTTCGCCAATAGTCCAAATTGCCGCAAAACTTTGGCCACCGCCTGTATATTTTTACTCGATAGTTCCACAAACACATCCAAATCGCCCGTGTATCGTGGATACCCGTGATAACCCACCGCATACCCGCCTATCACGAGATACCTAACGCGGTGTTCGTTGAGCAATTGTATAAACTCGCGAAAGTCGCGTGGTAGCGGGATCATAATTGGCGTGGTTCATCTGGCGCAACGTTTCCACAATTTCCAAACGCTGGCCGGGTGTCATGCGCCGCCAGGCGGCGTTGTCCTGTTGTTCCGCTTCCGCATGGGTGGTCCGCGCCACCACGCTTCGATCCAGCCGCAATCGGTCATACAACGTCCGTGCCATGATGGCTGCATTCAATCATCCGGTCCCCATTCCCGCCAGTCCAAAAGTGCCTTTCCCCTCGCGTGCCATTCCCGTGACATCCCGCCCATCCGCTTGACACCCTAATTTCCCGCAGCTAAAAATCCTGCGTGCCCTCCCTTCAGTCCATTAAGCCGGCGTTGTTCTCGTACATCTTGCCCATCCTCGCGGTCTTGGCGGTCTCGTTCGCTTACGCGCAGACCAGTTCGTCCAGCGGCCTGACGATGTACCTGTGCAAGCAGCCCTACGCCCTCTGCACCTCCGCCGTTTGTGTGCCCGTGCCGGGCGATCCCACCAAGACCATCTGCTCCTGCGCGGTCGAGGACGGCGCGAGCATGTCCAGCGTCGCCTGCAACACCCTCACCCCCAGCACCGATGCCAACGGCATCCGCACCATTTATTCCACCTATTCGCTCACGCAATCCGTGCAGGGTCTCAAGGCCATGAAGTGCCCCGGCGGCACACCCTGGAGCCAATGCCTGAACAAGGTCTGCACCGTCGATCCCTCCGATCCCAAGAAAGCACTCTGCCTGTGCGATGTCGTGCGCAACCCGACAGAATGGATGACTCTCGGCGGCAATTGCGACACCTCCACTTGCTCGACCGCGTACTGGTCCGGCGCGACGGTTCCGGACGCCTATAGCGGCGGCGCGTTTATGACCAAGGCGATGGGCCTCGACAAGTCGCCCGTGCTGTGGTGCCCGGTGGCCCCGTAAAAGCCGGCTGCTTATCGTGAGTGCCGTTTTCGTGACAACGCGGCGGGGCACTTGACACCCCCGATTCCCCGGCGTTAGAAAACCACCGTGCGCTGCCTTAATTCGTTTAAGCCCGCTATCGTGTCGTGCGTCCTGCCAGTATTGGCGGTTTTGGCGGTTTCTTTTGCCTACGCCCAGACGACCACCAGCACGGCCAGCAGCCCGACGATGTATTTGTGCCGGCACCAGTTCGCTCTCTGCACCTCGGCCATTTGCGTGCCCGTGCCGGGCGACCCCACCAAGGCCATCTGCTCGTGCGATGTCGAAGACGGCCCCAGCATGTCCAGCCAGACTTGCGACTCGCTCAATCCCACCACCGACGCCAACGGCATTCTCACCGTTTATTCCGCTTACTCCCTCCTCCAGGCCCAGGCCGGACTCAAGGGTATGAAATGCCCCAGCGGCACGCCCTGGACCTGGTGCCTGAACAAGGTCTGCACCGTCGATCCCTCCAATCCCAAAAAAGCCATCTGCACTTGCGATGTCATGCGCACGCCGGGTGCATGGATGACACTTGGCGGCAATTGCGACACCTCCACCTGCGCGACCGGCTATTGGTCCGGCGCGACGATTCCGGATGTCGATAGCGGCAGCGCTTTTTTGATGAAGGGCTTGGGCATCGATAAATCCCCGCTGCAGTGGTGCCCGGTCGCTCCATGAAGCAGCTTCGCCACTGGGTTCCCGTCCTCGGTCTGCTGGCCCTGGCGGCCCTGTTCCTCAAACTCCCGGAAATCCCCGAGGTCATCCGAAGTTTCGCGTGCAAGACCTGCACGTCCAGCGAACCCTACCTGCCGTTGCTCGGCGCGGGCTACTTTTCGGTGCTCATCGCGGTAGCATTGCTTTTCCCCGCTTTTCCCGGTTCGCACGCCGCGCGCGGCGGACTGATCTGGGCGGTCTTGCTCGCCGGGGCGTTGACCTACCTCGGGTTGCCCGACTGGTGCCCCGCCTGCCTGATCGCCCACACTTGCCACATCCTGATGTGGACGATCTGGAAAACCGTCCCTCCCCCGCGGCAAGCTGCACCCGTCTCCGCGTTCCGCGAGCGCTTGTGCCTGGTGCTGTTCGCGCCCATTTCCGTGATCGCGCTGTTCAGTGCCCTCAATCTTACCTTCATGGCCTACGGCTTCAAGCTCAGCCCCGGCGCCCTGGCCTCGGGCCTCCAACCTGGCGACGCCCTGCCGGCCTTCACCGCCGAGACCGCCGCGGGCCGTTCCCTTACCAACGCCACTCCCGCGCAAACCACCGACACCATCCTCAACTTCGTCTCGCCGGGCTGCCCCTATTGCGAACAGCAGTTGCCCGTCCTCAACACCGTGGCCACGCAACTCGCCAAGGGCTCCTATCGCTTCATCAACATCAGTTCCGCGCTGCCGCCCGAGTTGACCAAGCTCGCCCCCGCCGCCGAATGGGTCGAGGACAAGGAAGGCAAGCTGCGCGAGCTTTTCCAAGTGTCCGGCTACCCCACCCTGTTTATCGTTGGCGCCAATGGCAAAATCACGCAGGTCATCCCCGGCGCGCCTGAACAATTGGAGGCCCGCCTCCTGACCAGCCTCGTCCAGCCGCCCTCACACTAGCGCGCTGGCCGATAAAACTATCCCTGCACCCGCGCCAGTTGCCCGCGCACAAAGCTCGCCAGGCCCAGCAGCCGCCCCGTTGGCGCCAGCTCGCCCCACTTCGCCAGCTCGTCTTCGCCGGCCCGCAGTTCCGCCTCGAAGCGCTCGCGCACGGCGGCAAACACCCCGTGGCGTTTCATCCGCGCCGCCAGTTCGCGCAAATCCGCCTTGCCCGTCAGCACCGCGTGGCGCAGCACGCCCGCCTCCGCCTCGGTCAGCCGCTCCAGCAGCCATAAGAGCGGCAGCGTGAACTTCCCGCTCGCCAGGTCCGTCCCCAGCGTCTTGCCAATCTTCCCCTCGTCGCCGCAAAAGTCCGCCACGTCGTCAAAAATCTGATACGCGATGCCCAGCTGCATCCCAAAGCGGCGCACCGCCTGCACGTACGCGTCCGGGTGACCCGAGAGCCGCGCGCCCAGCAGGCACGACACCGCGAACAATTCCCCCGTTTTCAGCGAAATCACCTCAAAATAATCCCGCACCGAAAACTCCGGGTTCCCGCGTTCGAGCGTTTGGTGGATCTCGCCCGCGCAGACCCGCCGCGTTGCCAGCGCCACGGCCCGGCACACCTCCACCGTCGGGAAATCCGCCGCCAGTTTCAATGCCTGAGAAAACAGCGCATCCCCCAGCAACACCGCCGCCTGCGCCCCGAATTTCCGCCCCACCGTCGGCAACCGGTGCCGCAGCGTCGCCTCGTCCAGCACGTCGTCGTGCACGAGCGTGGCCAGATGCACCAACTCCACCACCGCCGCCGCCCGCACATGCTCCGGCAAAATGCTCCCGTCTTCGTGCCAGCCGCCATAAAACAACAGCGTGGGCCGGATGCGCTTGCCCTGGTTCGCAAAAGTGTACCGCACCAACTCCTGCAACTGCGGCTCAAACGCCTCCACCTGCTCGTCAAAAAACCGCCCCAGCGCCGCCAGGTGCGGCTGCACATCGCGCCATAAATCCGCGCCGTCAGGCCCGGGGAATGGCAGAACGGGAGCCGGGCGTAATGCGGCGGAGGTCGGCATGATGATCGGATTTGCTTGGACAAAAACCTCCCTGGCCGCCAAAAACCGCTTGGCCGCCGGGGACGCGGAACCGTCGGCCACTCGCGCCGCCGCCTCGCCAAGCTGCCCTTTATCAAAACGAACGTTTCATCATGAGTCAAGACGACCCTCTCGTTATCTTGCTCGTGGCCGGCCTCGGCGTCTGGCTCTTCCGCCAGTGGCTGGACGACCTCCGCCAAGCCGAAGCGGGCCGCCCCCACCCCCAGGCGTGGCCCGGCGCAGCCCGCTGCGGCATCCCCGCCGTCGTCGTGGCCGTGGCCGGCTCGCTTGCGCTCCTCGCCTTTGAGACCGCAGGTGAATACCGCCTAGGCATTTCCGAACAGCAGAAAAACATCACCGCCCT
>Ga0206873_1150_pt1 | contig 20127 bp, 18 predicted proteins | sample Alteio_BWOrgCont_11_FD_152631 | JGI IMG/M metagenome (GOLD analysis project Ga0206873, IMG submission 152631) | Enriched cells from forest soil in Barre Woods Harvard Forest LTER site, Petersham, Massachusetts, United States -... | ecosystem: Environmental > Terrestrial > Soil > Temperate forest >...
TTTCACTATAATACTGTAACAAACACGCGGGACTTGATTGGAGGTGGATTTTGGGCAGATACTGCAAAAGTAACCACATGGACACCCGCAACAGTTAATATAACATATGATTCAGCTAACGTTACTCCCGATACTGTTTTGATATTATTCAGCGCCTGCGCATTGAACTCCGCATCTAATCCTAAAGCAGGTGATACCATGAATATAGATAACATGAGCGATGTGCTGACCGGTATCGATAACATAGAGGCGGAACAGGATAGGGTAAATGTTTATCCTAACCCGGCAAATACTAGTATTAATCTCGCCGTTACCGGCCATATTGAGGCTAACCGGGTGGAGATTTATGATATTACGGGTAACCTTACCGGCGCTTACACCATATATAATAACTTTCTGGCTATTAATACCCAATCGTACAATAACGGGTTGTATTTCTATAAGTTATACGATGACACCGGAACCCAGTTGAATGTGGGGAAATTCAGTATAGTCAGGTAAAACTGTTACATAGTTCTGCAATTATTTGCAGGCTTGGAAACCAAGCCTCCCGGAATACCGATAGAAAGATACTGAAAAACTGCGTCAGTATTAAAATAATAATTATCTTTGCACCCCTTTTTCAAAAAACAAGAAAAAGGAATGTATAATATAAACTAAATTATTGTGAATACACCGAGCTATAAAACATTGTCTGCCAACGCGCAAACGGTAAAAAAAGATTGGTTTATCGTGAATGCCGATAACCAGATTGTAGGACGCCTTGCTTCTGAAGTAGCGAAAATACTCCGCGGCAAGCATAAACCTTCCTTTACTCCGCATGTTGACTGTGGCGACCAGGTAATCATCATTAATGCTGAAAACGTGAAGTTTACAGGCAAAAAATTTACCGATAAAACCTATATCCGTTACACGGGCTTCCCGGGCGGACAAAGGTTCTCCACTCCTGAAAAAGTAGCTGAGAAAGATCCTACCCGGATTTTAAGACACGCTATAAAAGGGATGTTACCGAAAAACAAACTTGGTGACAGGCTGATAACTAATGTATTTATTTACACCGGCGAAAAGCATCCGCATGAAGCCCAACAACCCAAAGAATTAAAATTCAATTCAAAATAATAGTATGAGCGAAGCTATCTGCACTTTAGGAAGAAGAAAAACCAGCGTTGCCCGCATTTACCTGACAAAAGGGAAAGGGAAAATCACGATAAACGACCGGGATTATAACGAATACTTCCACACCGGAATATTAAGAACCATTGTTCGCCAGCCTTTTGGGATTATTACCCCCGAAGCCCTGGTGCATGATGTTACTGCAACCATTAACGGAGGCGGAATAAAAGGACAGGCGGAAGCCCTTCGTCTTGCCATTGCACGCGCTTTGGTAAAAGAAAATCCTGAAAACAAGCCCCTGCTGAGAGCGGCAGAACTGCTAACCCGTGACCCCCGCATGGTGGAACGTAAAAAGCCAGGACAAAAGAAAGCCCGTAAGAGATTCCAATTTACCAAACGTTAAGATTATATTTCTATATTCATAATTCATAATTCATAATTTTTATACATGCCAAGAACCTCGTTTGAAAACCTTTTAGAAGCAGGAGCACACTTCGGACACCTGAAAAGGAAATGGAATCCCAATATAGCTCCTTATGTTTTCGGAGAAAAAAACGGTATTCATATCATTGATTTGAATAAAACCCTTATTAAGCTGGAGGAAGCCTCTAATGCAATGAAACAAATTGCGAAATCAGGCAGGACAATCCTGTTTGTGGCTACCAAAAAGCAAGCTAAAAAAATCATCAGCGATGCATTGAAAGAAGTAAATATGCCCGGAGTTACTGAAAGATGGACAGGAGGCATGTTAACCAACTTTGCCACTATCCGCCGTTCTGTACGCAAAATGTCGGATATGAACAAAATGGCTACCGACGGTACACTGGATACTCTTTCGAAAAAAGAAAAACTCCAACTCTCCCGCCAACGGGCAAAATTAGAACACCAATTGGGCAGCATAGCTAACATGACCCGTTTGCCTGCAGCTATTTTTGTGGTTGATATTTCAAAAGAACACATTGCCATAGCCGAAGCTCATAAGTTGAACATCCCAACCTTCGCTATTGTAGATACTAATTCCGATCCTAACAGGGTTGATTTTGCTATTCCGGCAAATGATGATTCCTCTACCTCCATAAAAATTATTGTTGATACTCTTGTGTCGGCTATAAAAGAAGGCATGGAAGAAAGGAAAGAAGCCCAATTATCAAACAAACAGAATGATAAGAAAGATGAAGCTGTAATGGACGAGAGGGAAAAAGAAGTGATACAAGAAACTTCATCGGATGAGGAGGCAAGCGCAGAAGAATCTGAATCGGAAGAAGTTGAAACAGAAATACCGGGAGACCATGAAGACCGCGGAGAAAAAAGTAAAGGCCCTAAAGGCAACAACTTTAAAAAAAGCGGCGGAGCCCCCAAAAGATCACCAAGACCTAACAGATAATAAACGTTTAAGATTATATATAACTAATGAACATCACAGCAACTGATGTAAATACATTACGCAAGCGCACAGGCGCCGGCATGATGGATTGCAAAAAAGCGCTTGAAGAAGCCGGAGGCGACTTTGAAAAAGCGATTGACATACTAAGAGAAAAAGGACAGAAAGTAGCTGCTAACAGAAGCGACAGGCAAGCCAAAGAAGGCAGTGTTATAGCCAAAATTTCTGCCGACGGCAAAAAAGGCACCTTGACATTACTGAATTGCGAAACAGATTTTGTCGCACGCAATGAAGAGTTTATTAAAGTGGCTGAAAAGATTGCTGAAATTGCCCTAAACGGTAACTTCAATTCACTGGATGAACTGAAGGCTGCTAACTATGGCGATGGCTTGACCGTTGACAAAAAGATATTGGAATTCGTCGGCAAAACAGGCGAAAAGATGGAACTTTCAGCATATGAAGTTATTCATGCAGAGAAGGTATTTGCATATAACCACCCCGGTAACAGGCTGGCAAGTATTGTTGGATTCAGCAAGGCTAATGCCAACAACCTGAATGAAGTGGGCAAAGAAATAGCTATGCAAATTGCAGCTATGGCTCCCATTGCAGTAGATAAAGGCGACGTTACCCAGGATACCCTTGACCGCGAAATAAGCATTGCAAAAGAACAAGCCCGCCAGGAAGGCAAACCCGAAGCCATGCTCGAAAAAATTGCGATTGGCAAGCTGAACAAATTTTACAAAGAGTCTACTCTGTTGAACCAGGACTTTATTAAAGACAGCAAGAAAACGGTATTGCAGTTTATACAAGACAACGACAAAGAATTAAAAGTAACAGGATTCAAAAGAATCGTAATCGGATAAATTTTTTAAGTCCCGCAGTAATGCGGGATTTTTTTTGCTTATTTTTCGCCTATGAAATACAAAAGAATACTCCTTAAGCTAAGCGGCGAATCCCTGATGGGGAGCCAACAGTTCGGTATTGAGCAGGATGCGCTTGTTCATTATGCCGAAGAAATAAAAAGCGCCATTGATATGGGCGCCGAGGTGGCCATCGTAATTGGAGGAGGAAATATTTACAGGGGAATACAAGCCACGGCCAATGGGTTTGACCGGGTGCAGGGTGATTATATGGGAATGCTTGCAACCATCATCAACGGTATGGCTTTGCAATCGGCATTGGAGAAAGCGGATATTGAAACCCGTCTGCTCACTGCCATTGAAATGAAAGAAATCTCTGAACCTTTTATCAGAAGACGAGCAGTGCGCCACCTGGAAAAAGGCAGGGTGGTGATATTCGGGGGTGGAACAGGCAACCCTTACTTTACTACCGATACAGCAGCCAGCTTACGCGCTATAGAAATTGAAGCCGATGTAATTATCAAAGGCACCCGTGTAGATGGCATCTACTCTGCTGACCCGGAAAAAGATAAAAATGCCATCCGTTACGACAGGCTTACATACGATGAAGTATATTCCAAAAACCTGCAGATAATGGATATGACAGCCTTCACGCTTTGCAAAGAAAACAAATTGCCTATCCTTGTTTTTGACATAAACAAAAAAGGGAATCTCAAAAATTTACTGCTGGATTCGAAGGTAGGAACGTTGGTGGATTCGTAGTCAATTAGGAATTAATAATTAGGAATCAAAGTCCGGAATGGAGGTTTCTTGTTGTTGAATATTTTATTTTTTGTTAAGAAATTATCTATTTTTAGGTATAGAATGCTTTTTGGAAGATAACAGTAAATAGTAGAAAAGAACAAGGGGAGGTAACAGTAAAAATACCAAAGAAACAGTCGTAAGCTATTTTCTTAATAAACTGAAATCCATTTGTTTGCATTTTTATTTCCTTGTTAATAACAAGGTTAAACAGTAATTTATAGCAAAGGTTAGTAATTATTTTTTGCTGGATAGTAAAATCTATTTTGCTGTTTATGGATGTGGTTCTTCTAATCATAATACAAAGATACATCCCTAAAAAGGATGTTTTAAAAAAGTCAATGACCGTTTTTAAGAAACAGAAGAGGTTTTTGTTATCCGTCAGTTAAACCATTGAAATGGTTCTATTGTTTTCATGTTTGTCTTAGCCCACGATTTAAATCGTGGGCTAATAGCCTCCATTAGTAATTAACTAATGCAGGGGTTAAAAAGATTATCAGAAGGGGCATATTCTTTAGGCAAATAATGATTGTGCGGATAGGGTTTCCCATCTTTGAGTGATACGAAAACGAGATGCGCATCGCATATCTTTTCAATCTTTCCATATTCATCTTCCTTGGTAACATACACAAATACGTGTATAGATGTTCTGCCGAGCTTGTAAATCGTAGCTGTCAACTCAACAATGTCCCCAAGCTTGGCAGGTTTCAAAAAATCGACCCTGTCAATGCTGGCGGTAACTGCTGTATCACAGGCGGTATTATATAGCATTCTGCGAACAGGCGTCAGTCCCGCAATATCAATTTCCGATAATATTTTACCCCCAAACAGGGCACCCTTGTAGTTCAAATCATCGGGGAAAACAGTGAAAGAGTGTATAGAGCTTTTATTTTTCAGCTCACGTTTTCCGGTTTCAGCTATTGATTCAGTTTCCATAAATAGGATATATAAAAAGTACGGTAATGTTAATTAAGAAGAAGAGAGAGAAGTAAGAAAAGAGGACGAGAGGGCGCTGCTTAACAAATACAGCAGCAAGGCTTGGGCATACAATGGCACCAACATATATTATGATGATGTATTATTATTATTGCCTTCATGCTCTTGCTAGATAATTGTAAAAATTATGACGCAAAGATATAACAAATTTATGCTTCTAAACGAAGCGATTAGAAAAGATAACAAATTTTTAATAGGGGGGATTTACAGAGTAAGCACGGCTTAGTTGATATGGGGGGATGACGATTCCAAGTTCTCGGAACTTTGATTTTCTATCTTATTTAAACCTGGACCCGGACCAATACAGTGAATTATTAACGAAATTAATACCATTGCAATAACTGATATTACAATAAGAAAGAAGCATAAATAATACCATAAAATAATTAGCCATGCAATTAGAAACAACGAAGGAATTGCTATTGCAAAAGTAGGCACGTCACCTGCCCAACTATATATTTTCCCTTTCAGATATGTTTTCTTCCGGTCAAAAAATATTCTATTATGCATTTCTGCAACGTTTTGTGGTATTTGCGGGTTTGTACGTTTTACTACATTATCTGTATCGTCATCTCCCATTATTTTACTATCACTCATATAATTTCCAATTTGTGCTAAAGTATTCCATGCCCTAATTCCATTCATTAACCAAATATAACTCATTAAAATTCCTATTAAACCAATAACTGCCATAGGGATATAGCCATATTCATCCTTTTCTTTACATGCAAAAAAAGCTTCAAATAGAATGGCATGAAATATCAAAAACCAATCCGTTCTATTACTTACCCTGTCAAGTTCATGGAAAAAGGTTTCTTTAACATATTCCCTTAGTTCCGTTTTCATGTTTTGATTATTTTCTTGCACCTACAGTTTTGTTTTACGGGATTTATTTGTAGTACCGTATCCTTATGTGTTATAAAAGTATAATTATTTATTGCTAATTTGTATTTTTTTCCAATCAGAAAGAATGTTATATTTTGCAAATGCTCCATCAACATTGATATTATTTTTATATGACATTGCTTTCATATCTAATATTAAAGTGATGTCGTCCATATTTTGTTTGTAATACTGCAATCCGCTATAATAACAATTTATTGAACTTGCAGTTCCATTTGAACCTGATGTAAAATAAAAGTGCTTTATACTATCTGGCGCCCAATTTTTATAATCACCTGAAAGTAATGTTACGTTCGATGAACTATTTGATGCTTCAAATTGATTTTCTGGTTGCCATTTAATATAAGAAATACAAGAATTTGAATTAGTATGTATTCCTGTTTCATTATCAACTACATTATGCCATTTGTAATTTATCGTACCGTAAAAATTAAAACCGCCATCAAAAGTATATTGTGATATATTTTGAACTTCAAATTCAAATTCAAAAACACCTCCGTCATTTCCGTCTTGTGCTTTTCCTGCGTCATGCAAATAATTACTTTTTTCAACTTTAATGATTTTAAAGTATTTGCTTGTAGTTAATTCTGTTTGCATAGGAGTTTTGTTATGTTGGTGATTGTGATATGACTGAGCAAAACCTATACCTGGACAAAATAAAAATAGTGCAGCAAGTAATTTTATCATATTTTATATTTTCAATGTAAGCTAATGGGTAAATCTTTTACAAAAATAATAAAATATAAATAGATATTATATTAACCATATATTATATCGCCCCAGGGCTTAAATACTTTGCATTGCTATTACGCAGGGTTTCACCCTGCGCTACCAACATATAGTCCTTGCGGGGCTAAGAACATATTTTATTGATTGAAGAGATTCCTCACTTCGTTCGGAATGAACTGTGTTTAAAAACAAGTTTTTTGTAAATAATTTTCATTGTAGAACATCCCTTTAGTGGCCACAGCGAAAATTTGTTTCAATAACTTATTGGCTACTGCTATCAAAGCCAGTCTTTTAGATTTGCCTTTTGCCACTAATCTTTCGTAAAGCTCTTTACACGCTTTGTTGCATTTAATGGCGGACCACGAACAGACATAAAGCATGGCTCTTGCCCGGCTCATTCCCATTTTACATATTCTTGCTTTTCCCTTCACGCTGGTTCCTGATAGATATATCCTGGGACTTAATCCAAGATAGGAGCTCAACTGTTTAGCGTTTTCAAACTTGGTAAATCCTCCACTGACAACCACCAGAAGTAATCCTGTCTTTTTACCTATACCGGGAATACTCTTTACCTGTTCAAACATTTCTCCATGATACCTTGTTATAATAGCTTCCATTTTCTTTTCTGTTTCTTCCATCTGCTTTTCGGTCTGTTTTATTAGCTTCACTAACCCCTTCTTAACGTCTGCTGAATGAATAGGACTTTGATGGAAAGCCTCTAGCTGGTTGATAAATCCGGTGCGTGTTTTTTCAAGAATATCCACATACGCCTGCATCTGTTTGAGTTCCATAACGTAAGTCTCTTCTTCTTCCCATGCTTTAGGGTTTTCTGTTTTCCCATACTCTGCTATCATGACAGCATCCTTCTTATCTGTCTTAGCCCTTGTCAGGCGCATCTGGCAGAACCTTTTAATCACCAATGGATTTACCACGCTCAGCCCTATGTGCTGTTCCCGTAAATACCAGGCAAGTTTTAGATAATAAGGTCCACTGGCTTCCATAACGCACCAATACTCCCCTACATTTATTACTTTTAATAATTCTTTGAATCCAGCTCTATCATTGCTGAATTTGTAATGATGATACCGCTTGTCTTTTTCAACCGCTACATCAAAACTACTTTTTGAGATGTCAATTCCAACGTAATTCATAACTTTGTGTTTAGAGATTATTTCTTTGGAAGAAGACACTGCTTTGACTTATCTATCCTGCATACAGGCTCACGGCCTAATGAACTGTTCAAGTTCTTAGCAGTAAAGGGAAAAGGGATTAGCATTCCGAACGGTCTTGATGACCAATGACAATCGATAATCTTTCTCTTCTCCCTTTCTTCTTCTTTTATGTTTTCTGCAAATGTCATCTTTTAAAATACAAACATAGGATGACAAATTCGGTATAGTATTTAGGGGGAGGGAGGGTGCGGGCGAAGCCCGCACCCTCCCTCCCCCTATACTCCACTAGATCCTGTCATTCCGAACGAAGTGAGGAATCTCCATTTGTGGCAACCTGTCCCTAAAACTCAAACTCCGTCATCACCGGGCAATGGTCGGAGTGTCTTGCTTCGGGAAGGATATAAGCCATTCTCATAGCTTTTTCCATGGGAGCGCTTACAAGATTATAATCAATTCTCCAACCTAAGTTTTTAGCTCTTGCATTGGCGCGGAAACTCCACCAGGTATATTGATGCGGGAGCTTATTGAAATGCCGGAAAGAGTCGATGAAACCGGATGTCATAAAGTTATCGAGCCACTCCCGTTCTATAGGCAAAAAACCCGGGGAATTAGCATTACTGATGCGGTTATGTATATCAATAGCCTTATGGCAAACATTGTAGTCTCCGCAAATGATAAGGTTAGGTCGTGTCTTTTTAAGTTCGTTCATATAATTTTGAAAATTGGCTAACCAGTTCATTTTAAAAGTCAGCCTTTCTTCTCCCGAAGTACTTGATGGTATATATACGCTGAAAACAGAAACATCACCATAGTCAGCTCTTATTAACCTTCCTTCTACCCTATCAAACTCGCAGCCATATTCTACATAGTCTGGTTTTTGTTTACTGAAAATAGCCACTCCGCTATATCCTTTCTTTTGCGCCGGATACCAATAGTGATGAAATCCTGCATCGGTAAATTCCTGCAAGTTTAGCTGGTCGGTCTGGGCTTTAATTTCCTGAACGCATATAATGTCGGGGTTCACTATCTTTACCCAATCCAGCCAGCCTTTAGACATGGCTGAACGGATGCCATTCAGGTTATAGGTTATAATTCTTTTCATAATGTTAATCACAAATGTATTGTTTTTGCGTTATTTTACGACATTAGTAGTTTTCACCGGGTGAATAAAATCCTCCTTTTATTGCTTTTATGTTGCCTGTTCATCCCTCATAAGGGGGATGCCCAACAGGTATCTAACCAGCGTAAGAGAGTTATCCCGATAGCTATCGGGACCAAAAAAGCTGATACGTTACAGCTTGACACGCTTAGTATAATACCCGGCACGCTTCATCTTTCCATTCATACTATTCCACTGGATTCAACAACGTATACCGCTTTGTCCGAGGATGGTAAAATTGTGTTGAATAGAACAACATTGAAAAGCCTGGGGGTTAAGGCAGACACACTCGTCTGTACATACAGGGTGTTCCCTTACCTGTTTTCAAAAACATTGCAGCATAAGGACAATTCCATTGTTCATCCGATTATGTATAACAGCCAGGCGGCTTATGAGTACGAGGTAGGTGCCAATGGCAACAATTCCAACGACCCTTTTGATTTGGGAACATTGAGCAAAAGCGGAAGCATTTCAAGAGGAGTGTCATTTGGGAATAACCAAAACCTGAATGTAAACTCAAGCCTTAACCTGCAGCTTGCAGGCAAGCTCACCAATAACGTAAATGTATTAGTAGCAGCCACTGACGATAACTTACCTATTCAGCCGGAAGGCAACACCGCCCAGTTGCAGGATTTTGATAAAGTGTTTGTAAAACTATATAACCAGCACACCAGTTTGATTGCGGGCGATTATGAAGTGGGAAGCCCCGAAGGGTATTTTATGCGGTTTAATGAAAAATCGGAGGGAGGATTATTTGCCACTGAGTTTATGGTCAAGCCCGACAGGGACAGTAACAAGGCGGGGATAATGCGGGTTACTGTCGCCGGCGGCGTTGCCAAAGGGGAATATGCGGAAAACAACGTAGCCGCTATTGACGGAAACATGGGACCCTACCGGCTTACAGGTGCCAACGGCGAAACCTTCATCGTAGTTCTTTCGGGCACGGAAAAAGTATTTCTCGATGGGCAATTAATGCAGCGCGGACAAAACAATGATTACACTATTGACTACAACGCTGCCCAGGTTACTTTTACTCCTAAACATCTTATTACCGCATCTTCTCAAATTGTAATAGACTTTCAATATACCGACCTTAGCTATGAACGTTCACTCATTCACAGCGCCGTGGACTATCACCAGGACAAACTTTCGCTACGCTTTAATATTTATTCGGAGCAGGATGCGAAGAACCAACAGCTCACACAATCATTGTCTGCCGAGCAAGAACAGTTTCTTGCATCGCTTGGAAACAACATACAAAATGCATTTGTTCCGGGTGCCGTTGGCACAACATTTAACAGCACACAGGTATTCTACAGGGAAGTGGACACAACCGTAGGAGCCATTACCGATTCGGTATTTGTTTATTGCACCGACTCTATCATAACCATTCCAAAATCTTCACCGACTCACTTCACGGTGAGCTTTTCACAGGTTCCGCAGGGCAAGGGCGATTACGCACAGATTCAGTCTTCGGCCAATGGAAATGTATACCAGTGGGAAGCCCCGGTTAACGGCGTACACCAGGGAAATTATATTGCTGAAGTATTGCTGGTAACACCCAAGAAAAAACAGATGTTGACAGCCGGAGGCGATTACCGTTTTTCTAAATACACATACATTACTTTGGAAGGAGCACTGACAAATAACGATGTAAATACCTTCTCCAATATTGGCAAAGAGGATGATGTTGGTTATGCGGGAAAGTTTTTATTTCATAATATCACATTTCTTACGGACAGCACAAAAGAAAACAAAGGCAATGTATGGGGTTTGCAAACCAACTTAAGTTATGAAGGAGTGCAGAAATATTTTTCACCGATTGAAAGATACCGCGCTGTTAATTTCGCTACCAGCTGGAACCTTACCAGCGACAGCATTTTAGATAACCAGAATATTATGGAGGGTAACTTTCTTTTCGGCAATAAAAGAGACCAGGTGGGTTACGACTTCCAGGCATTTTTGGAAGGAGGCGAATATAATGCAACCAAACAAAGCGCAACACTCAAATTAAATGAAGCAGGCTTTATGACCAATTTCAGCGGTTCTCTGCTTCAAACCAAATCAACGGAAAGCACCAGCAATTATTACAAGGAAGATCTTACCGTTTCGCACAAATTATTTTACTGGGTTGCGGGCGCAGGGGAATCATCGGAAAAAGATTTATTCCGTTCCCGTTTAACGGATAGTATTATTGGTACTTCTTCCACACTGTTTGAACAGGCAAGCAATTATCAATTTTACCAATGGAATGCTTTTATAAAAACACCTGATACCGCCAAAAGAAGCTACGGAATTGATTATTCTGAGCGTACCGATTATGGAGCAGACCTCCAGCAGAATGAAATGGTACGATCTCTCTATACCCGGAACCTGTCTATAAGTGCGGCATTTCTCAAAAATCCCAAAAGCCGTTTTAAAGCCAACGTAACCTATCACATCATGCAGGTTTTGGCAGACTCCGCCGTCACGCAAGGGCAAGTTCCTGTAGATGCCCTGGTTGGGCAAGCTGAATATGATGCAGTGCTTTTAAAGGGAGTGATTAACACGAACACTTATTACCAGGCAGGGTCGGGCTTGCAGCCGAAAGAAGAATATACGTACGTGCAGGTTGCCCAGGGAACAGGCGTATATGCATGGACTGATTTTAATAACGATGGCATTAAGGAGCTGAATGAATTTTATGTGGCTCCTTTTCCCGATGAGGCCGATTACATAAGAGTATACACACCAACCACTAACTATGAAAAAACGTATACGAGTGGCGTTACAGAAACATTTAACCTGCGCCCTGCGGCTATATGGTCTTCCAAAAAAGGAATCCGGAAATTGGTTTCCCGGTTCTCGGAACAGTTAGCCTTTCATACTGACCGGAACACCACTTCCACCAATCCGTGGAATGCATACAATCCATTTATTCAAAAGACAGGCGATACGAATCTGATCGGATTAAATTCTTCACTGCGAAACACGATCTATTTTGATCAATTGAATCCTCACTTTGGAATGGATTACACCTATAGCTCTACCGCTAATAAAACAGTGTTGGAAGAAGACGGTACACAAGCAAGAACAGCCACATACCAGGATTTGCATACACGTATAGGGTTAAGCAATAAATGGATTGTGGAGGGCGACGGCAAGATAGGTTCGGATATAAGCAACTCCGAATTTTTCCCCACCGAAGACTTTGATATTAATTATTACCAGGTGGAACCCAAGTTAAATTATCAGCCCAACACGAGTTTCAGGATAACATTTTCCTTTACTTATTCGGATAAAGTTAATGCCATGGCAGATGGAGGAGGTACTTCGGAACAAGATAACAGCGGACTGGAAGTAAAATATAATGTGCTTACCAAAGGAAGTCTCACGGCCAACTTTAACTATGTGAAAATAGCGTTTGACGGGGATGCTTCTTCTCCCCTTGGGCTGGAGATGCTACAAGGGCTTAATACGGGAAATAATTATACCTGGGGCATTTCATATCAATGCAACCTTTCGGGAAATATCCAGCTTAATCTTTCGTATACAGGGCGCGCCGAACCAGGCTCTCCCATTGTGAATACCGGGAACGCTTCGGTAAGGGCATTCTTCTAAGGTGATGAAATAAGGTATTTATTAGTTGAGTATCTTTTATCTACTAAGGTTAGAAATACAAAGATATTTTGGTATATACCGGAGTTATACTCCAATTCGCCGAATATATTTTTGCTGCAATTCAAAAAATAGTAGATTTGGGCTTTACAAACATAATTACAGATGTTAACCAGAGACCTTATCAGTTTAACTATTCCGCCCCTAACCGTTCATGACGACGGAAAGAAAGCGCTTGAATGGATGGATGAATTCAAGGTATCGCACCTGCCGGTAATTGATAAAACACATTATATCGGCATTGTTTCAGATGCTGAAATAATAGATTTCGTTGCCCCCACAGAACATTTGGGGAAGTTACGAAAGACACTCGGTAAGCCCTTTGTTTTTGAATACCAGCATGCATATGAAGCGCTGAAACTTTATTCCATACTTAAAATTTCACTAATACCTGTATTGGACGAACGGGAACGCTATATGGGCGTGATTCCGCAACAGGAACTGCTTACTTATTTTGCTGATATGACCGATGCAAAAGACCCTGGCAGCCTCATAATACTCGAACTAAGCCAAATGGATTACTCGCTTTCGCAGATAGCTCAAATAGCTGAAAGCAACGGAGCAAAGATATTAAGCCTTTTTTTAACTCCTCACCGTGATTCTACCGAACTGGATGTTACCCTTAAAATCAATCTGCAAGATGCTTCTGCCGTATTGCAAACACTGGAGCGATACGGGTATAAGATACGTGCATCATTCACACAAGGCAATTCAAAGAAGGATCTGAAAGACCGTTATGATTCGTTTATGCACTATCTAAATATCTGAAAAACGGGTAATGAGTTTTTGTCGCCGCGTCAATCTTGCTTTATTCCTCGCGGTAGTATCGTGGGTATCGCTGTTTGCTCAAAATAACGATTCACTGCACGGGAGAAAAATAATAGTTGCAGCTATTACCATTGAAGGCAATTATATAACAAAAAGAACTATCATTTTGCGGGAGCTAACCTTTAAAAAAGGAGATACCTTGCCTGCGGCAGACTGGGCGGTGATATCAATGCGTTCCAAAAATAATGTGCTGAATACCTCTCTTTTTAATTTTGTGGATATGGATACCGCAGCAAATCCGGGCGGGGGAACAAATGTTACCATAACGGTGCAGGAACGATGGTATATATGGCCTGTTCCTATATTACAGCTGGAGGAAAGAAATTTCAATACCTGGTGGAACCAGGACCATCGCAACCTGGATAAGTTAGATTACGGTCTCTACTTTTCCGATAATAATGCATTGGGTGAGAAACAAACTTTAAAAATAAAATTGCAACTTGGCTATACACAGCAATGGGGAATTACATACGATATACCCTATATTACCCGGAACCAGGATTTGGGATTACAGTTTAATTTCACATCTTCACAAAACAGGGAAATACCCTATACCTCTGTCGGGAATATTTTAACTTACTTGAGCACTCCTGAATCTCCTCTTCAGCAACAATATAATGCGGTCGTTGACCTTACCTACCGTCCGAAACTATATGAGATACATTATCTCGAATTGAATTTTTCAGCGTGTTATATCAACGACACCATTTTAAAGCTTACTTCCGATTACTTACCCTATAACCTTACGCACACAGCCTTTTTTGGAGGAAAATATTATTTCCGCCGCGACCTGCGTGATTATATACCATATCCTTTGCATGGGTATTATTTTGATTTGAGTATTAATGATTATGGCATGGGTATAGCCTTGCCCCAGCAGCGGGCCTTTAATATTCTTTATGCCCAATCTTCCATACACAAGTATGGGAAAATAACCGATAAATTATTTTATTCTGCTGAAGCAGAAGGAAAAGTATCGGGAAGCAGTGCACAACCCTACTATTTGCAAAGGGGCCTGGGTTACGCGAATGATTTTGTGAGGGGTTATGAATACTATGTGATAGATGGAAATAATTATGCTTTGGCAAAAGGTGAAATTAAATACCAGCTAATAAATATACCGATTATAAACTTGCCTACCCAACAGTTGCCTTTTTTGCGGGAAAGGCAATTCAACAAAGCTACTTTCGCTTTGTATCTCACCGCATTTTCCGATTGGGGATATGTAGGCAACGCAGACCCTTATGTAGAAAACAATTTTTTAGCTAATAACGCTCTTTGGGGCAATGGCTTTGGACTTGATATGGTTACCTACTATGGTATAGTGGTACGTTTTGAGTATTCGTTTAACCAACTGAATCAAAGCGGATTTTTCCTCCATTTTTTAGCAGATATGTGAAACTTTATAGGCTCTTTTTCGTATACTTTAAGGAGGCCTTTTTCCAATTATGAGAGGAATATTAAATATTGCTTATATTTGTAAAACTGAAGGCCTGTATTTTTAGTAATTACTGATACATTGATACAAAAGATGAGAAGATTAAAGTTTTTTGTTGTTGCATTATTATTCGGTACTGTTTTGGCGAATGCCAATCCTGTTGCGGTAAATACGGCACAAAAAGTGGCTGCCGGTTTTTATAGCCAAACATATCATTCAACTCCTCAAACCCTTACTTTAGCCTATACAGAGCGTTCTTCGGACGGGCAAGCCGTGTATTATGTTTTTAATGTCAACTCAAAAGATGGCTTTGTTATTATATCGGCTGAAGATGCAGGACATCCTATTATCGGCAGTTCCAATACCGGACAATATGTAATTCCAACATCTAGTAACAATATTGGATTTTGGATGAACAAGCGTAAAAGTGAGATTACATCCATGAGAGCCAATAAACGCATAGCAAGCTCCGATGTTTCCAATGAATGGAGCATGTACATAAACAATACGAGAAACAATACCCATGCCGCAACAGCGACAGGCGTTGTTGGTCCCCTTTGCAATAGCATCTGGAACCAACCTTCTCCCTTCAATGCTATGTGTCCGGGAGGTTCCGTTACCGGATGTGTGGCAACAGCTATGGGTCAAATTATGAAATACTGGTCATATCCCGATGTTGGCTTAGGTTCGCACTGCTATTATGAGGATACGGCTATAGGAGACTACGAAAACTACGGTGAACTTTGCGCTACCTTTGATACTTCACATTATATTTGGTCCGCTATGCTTGACACTCTTACTTCTAAAAGTGCGGCAGCTTCTATAAGTGAAGTTGCCAAGCTGATGTATGATTGCGGTGTAAGCGTAGATATGGACTACAGCCCTTCCGAAAGCGGGGCGTATGTTTTTGGTCCTGCTCCTTCGGCGCAAAATGCATTCGTTAAATATTTTAATTACGATGCATCCACTATAAAGGGGGCATACCAGTCCCGTTATTCCGCGTCATCATGGCTTACATTGATAGAGGGGGAAATAAACGCTAAAAGGCCTGTAGAGTATCAAGGCACCGATGCCAACCAGGGCGGGCATACATGGGTTTGCGACGGATATAACTCCAATAATGACTTGCACATGAATTGGGGATGGGGCGGACAGGATGATGGGTTTTATTCACCCTCGGCACTAGATGCTGACGGATATGATTTTAGTGAAGATATAGGTGCCCTTATTGGGATAGAACCCCCTTCTTACGCATTAGCCGTTCCTCAAATATCAAATAGCCCGACTATTAAAGTTTACCCCAATCCAAGCAATGGCATATTTACTGTCGAACTGGGAGAAGTAACCGGTAATACGCAAATCAGTTTTTATAACATGCTGGGACAAGAAATTTATTCCACTCCGCTCACCACTATTAAAACAAGCCTAAACCTGGGTACCCAGCCTAAAGGAGTTTATTTGTACAGGATACTGAACGAAAATAACGAATCTGTTTCAACAGGCAGGATTGTTATTCAATAAAGAAATTTTTATTTATCGTAATAGAGAAAGGGCTTAAGCCCTTTTTTTATTTTATAGCTGTATCCTGCATGGCGTGACTTTTCTTCACCAGGAAATAAACAGGAATGCCTATGATAACAATAATAATTCCCGGCCAGGTGGTTTTTGGAATTTCTATGAGCAAGTCTGTACAAATTGCAAGAGCAATGATAACATAAATAGCAGGTAAAACCGGGTATGCAAATACCTTATATGGTCTCTGCGCATCGGGTTGCTTTTTACGCAGGACAAAAACTCCCGCAATGGTGAGAGCGTAAAAAAGCAGGGAAGCAATCGTAATGTAAGCAAGCAAGTCGCTGTAAGTGCCCGAGAGGCACAAAACGCTTGCCCATATACATTGAAAAATGAGCGAAGTAGCAGGCACTCCTTTGCTGTTGAGCTTCATTGCCTGGCGGAAAAAAAGTTTGTCTTTCGCCATAGCATAGTAAAGGCGCGCCCCGGATAACACTATGCCATTGTTGCAGCCAAAGGTTGAAACCATTATGAGAGCAGCCATAATATAAGCAGCCCCGCTGCCCAGCATAACCGACACAGCTGCGGTTGCCACCCTGTCGTCTTTAGCGAAAGCTATACCGTTACTCATAACATCGGTCCCAAGCGGATTGCCATGAAGCGGAAGTATAGCAAGGTAGGTAATGTTGGATAGTATATATAAAGCGCCCACTATCAGGGTTCCTATCAATAAAGCCAAAGGGATATTTCGTTCCGGCCTTTTAATTTCAGCGGAGATAAATGTGACATTGTTCCATGCATCGCTTGAAAATAAGGGGCTCACCATAGCGACTCCCAAGGCTGCAAGCAGGGCAAAGCCGGTGAGCGGGTTTTGCAATGCTTCTCCTTTCTCATTGACAGAAGAAGCTACCCACATATTGTGAAAATTACCGGAGATAAAATGCCCATTGAAAGCGACATACAACCCCACAACAACAAGCACTGCAAGTGCTAATATTTTTGTGGAAGTAAAAATACCTTGCACCAATTTACCATATTCAATTCCCCGTGTATTAATAAAGGTGATGAGAATAATTACCACTATGGCAAATAATTGCCCGGCAGAGACTTTTAAAAAACCCATATTTAAAATGATGTTGCCTGTTCCCAATGCAGGAAAAAACACAGCGGTGAACTTGGCAAAAGCCACCCCCACCGCTGCTATAAAACCTGTCTGAATAACAGTGAAACAGGTCCAGCCATAAAGAAATCCTACCAACGGATTATAGGCTTCTTTCAGGTAAACATACTGTCCGCCGGCCTTGGGCATCATGCCTGCAAGCTCGCCATAGCTAAGCGCCGCTATCAGGGTGATAATGGCGCTTGCCACCCATTCAAGCAATATATACCCGGGAGAGCCAAGCTGCCTTGACATATTAGCGGTTACTATGAATATACCCGAGCCTATCATAGACCCCGACACTATCATGGTCGCATCAAAGAGGGAAAGAGACTGTTTAAATTGTGAAGTACTTCCAGGATTATTCATGCTTACAGGTTTACATCCATTTTCCGGTAAAAAAACAATACTACAACAATTAATATAATTGACAATACTAAAAATGCGATTGAAAAATATTGGCCGGGTCCGCTGTTATTAAAATCATTCATCAATAACAATAATGTTTCTTTGCCCGAAAATGCAAGTATGAAAAGATGCACTCCCCATTTCTTCATATACCAGATGCCAACGCAAGCAATAAATTCAAGACATATTACAAAGCTATATAGCGCAGGATAGAATTCACCCATTTTTTTCACGGCAGGAGAAAAAGCATAAACAAAACTCAGTACTACCATTATCCAGCCAATGATGCACATTATGCTGACGATTACCGGTCTCTTTACTTTAATACCTACCATTAGTATGTGGAGCGTATAGCTTCTACAGGATCGAGTTGGGAAGCGGTGTATGCGGGAATAAATCCGGAGATGAGACCAATAAATGCAGATAGGGAAAGCCCAAGCATTACATTGGAGAATGTGAGAATAAATTCCATGCCAAGAGAATTGCCTATAAGAAGTGTGAGAACAAATATCAATAATAGTCCTATGCTTCCTCCTATCAGGCACAACACAATAGCTTCGAGGATAAATTGCGTTAATATGAAATAGTTTTTAGCTCCCAGTGATTTTTGAATACCTATAAGTGAAGTTCTTTCTTTAACAGAAACAAACATAATATTGGCTATACCAATTCCACCCACCAAAATGGAAAATCCGCCAATAACCCATCCGATGACTGCTATTATATCGAACAGGGAATTAAAGTTTTTACTTACCATGCTCGATTCATTAAGGGCAAAATTATCTTCCTCTGCAGGTTTAAGTTGCCTAATGGGACGTAATATGCCTTCCACCTCGCTCATAATTTGTGCATTGGTAACACCGCTTTTCGCCTTTACAAGTATTACCCGCGGAGCCCAAATATTACGCGCATCAAAAATAGTTTTCATATAATTATAGGGCACCAATACCGAAATATCCATATTGATATCGGAGATTTTACTTTCGCCTTGCTTCTTCATTACAGCTACTACCACGGCCTTTTTGCCTTTCACTTTAATGTATTTACCTATGGCTTCTTCGTTCTTGAATAAACCACTTGCCACATCGAACCCTATAATTGCCACATTGCTTCCATATGTAAATTCGGTGGGAGAAAAATAGCGCCCTTCGCCTATTTTTACCCAGTTAACCACCTTGTCATAATCTTCGCTAATGCCATTTACACTTACGTTATCAACCGAACTATTCTGGTATTGAATAGTAGAGTTTCTGCTGAATGTATAGGCAACCGCATCCGCATCCTTGCATTTTTTTTGAATTATTCCCATCTCGTTTATAGTCGGCTGGGGACGAACCCAGTATTTCCACCAGGGATAATCTTTGCTGAATGTCCAGGGCCATTTTTCCACATACACCACATTACTTCCAAGATTATTCACATCTTTTTGAAGACTAATTTGCAAAGAATCGATAAAAGTAAAAACAGCTACAATGGAAAATATGCCAATGGTAATGCCAAGCAACGACAATATACTCCTCAGTTTATTTTGAACTAATGCCTGGAAAGCAAACGAAAAAGTTTCACGAAATAACCGTCCTGAAAACATACAAGGCACTTTATACAAAGGTAAGATAAAAGGTGAATGGAAGAGGGCTCGTGCTCCAGGTGTGAACAGAATTTAAGTTATTTTTACATCCTGAAAATTAACTGCAAGCAAAAGACCATTAGCTTTGCACGAATGAAAAGCAGTTCTGTGCGGTATTCCCATATCTTCCGGAGATATATCCTGTTTATAACGGGCATCGTAATGACGATTTCATTTTTTTCATGTAACTCCGTCAAAAAGGTGCATGACGGACAGTACCTTTTAAGCAACAATAAATTTATTTACAGGCTCCGCTCACCGCAAAAAACCAAAGGTTTTAATACTATAACCAATATTGGAAAAGAAGGCATTCAAGAGCTTGAAATATCGCGTCAAATTGTTCCTTCGGAGATACTGACGAACGTTAAGATACAGAAACCCAAT
>Ga0206873_1172_pt1 | contig 19947 bp, 17 predicted proteins | sample Alteio_BWOrgCont_11_FD_152631 | JGI IMG/M metagenome (GOLD analysis project Ga0206873, IMG submission 152631) | Enriched cells from forest soil in Barre Woods Harvard Forest LTER site, Petersham, Massachusetts, United States -... | ecosystem: Environmental > Terrestrial > Soil > Temperate forest >...
TGTGGCAGTACCTCCCTGGGCGAACACTCCTGAACCAGATAATGTTATACCCATCACGATAAGGACTTTGTTTATTTTCATGTGAGGCTGTGTCTTGGTTATTAAGTTCAAATATAAATTATATACGTATTGTCTGCGAAAATCTAACAGCATAAATTATTTACCCGTAATTGTTAATAACTCAGCTTAAATCAATTTATTTCATTTAAAAGAGGCACAAAAGAAAAGTTGCCAAAATCTTTTATATCATATTCATCATTGCCAATTTTCCGTATTTGTTTCATTGCCTGTACACTTTCATTACCTACAGGAATCACCAAAATTCCACGTGCCTTAAGTTGATGCAAAAGAGATTCCGGCACATAGGGGGCTGCGGCTGTTACAATAGCACGGTCATAGGGCGCAAATTCAGGAAGCCCTTTGTAGCCGTCTCCATAAAAACATTTTACGTCGCATTTTAGTTTTTCGAGCATGACTTTTGCTCTTTCATGCAATTTTTTATTTCTCTCTACCGAATATACTTCCGCTCCCATAGCGCTTAGCACAGCAGCCTGGTATCCTGAACCGGTTCCAATCTCCAGGATTTTGTCGCCCTTTCTTACCTCCAGTAATTCCGTTTGGCGGGCAACCGTATATGGCTGTGAAATGGTTTGCCCCTCCCCTATCTGGAAAGCTTTATCATCATAGGCAAATTGCAGGAACGCACTATTGAAAAAGAAGTGCCTCGGGATTTTTTCCATAGCCTGTAGCACTTTAAAATCTTTTATCCCGCTTTTTTTCAAATGCGCAATAAGCTTTTTGCGTAATGCCTGGTGTTTAAATGAATCTTCCACGGGGCAAAATTAATTATTAGTTGCCAGTGGTCAGTACTTAGTTATATCCAATATTAACAACTGATTGCTGACAACTGACCATTTAGTGCGGATTCTTGTTAATTTTGTGCAAATTTTGAAAAATACAGTCAATGCTTAAAATAGGAGTGCTTGGAGCAGGACACCTGGGAAAAATTCATCTGAAGCAGATAAAAGAAATTCCCCAATATGAGCTTGCGGGCTTTTTTGATTCTGACCCTGCTGTGGTTAAAGCAGTAAGTAGTGAACTGAATGTGCCCGCGTTTCCATCAGCTATTGAACTTATAAAAAATGTAGATGTGGTGGACGTTGTTGTTCCCACCATCGCCCATCATGAATATGCTACCATAGCCCTGCGCCAGTTTAAACATGTTTTTATTGAAAAGCCTTTGGCCGGAACTGTTGAAGAAGCCAAGGCGCTTGTAGCACTGGCACGGGAGGCCAATGTAAAAACACAGGTAGGGCATGTGGAACGGTTTAATCCCGCCTTTCTTGCTGTTAAAGACCAGTGTGAAAACCCGATGTTTATAGAAGCTCACAGGTTGGCGCAGTTTAATCCAAGGGGAACCGATGTATCGGTGATTTTAGACCTGATGATTCATGATATAGATATTATCCTTAGCCTTGTAAAATCAGACGTTAAACGGATAAGCGCCAGCGGGGTATCCGTTGTTAGCGATACGCCCGACATTGCGAATGCCCGGATCGAGTTTGACAACGGCTGCGTTGCCAACCTTACCTCTAGCCGGATCAGCCTGAAAAACATGCGAAAAATAAGGATGTTCCAGAAGGATGCGTATATATCGGTGGATTTACTTTCGCATAAAACGGAAGTAGTAAGAATTAAAGAAATGGGACAGGATGATGATGAAGGTATGTTTTCCATGGTGATTGACCAGGGAGCCGGCAAACCTAAAAAGCAGATCTACCTAGAGAATCCGCCTGTGAATCCTAATAATGCTATACGCATGGAACTGCATGAATTTGCCCAGTCTATTATTAATAACAAGCCTACGATAGTAACTATTGAAGACGGAGCCAAAGCCCTGGAAACGGCAGCCAGGATTATTGAAAAAATCAACTTCATACAACCCAAATAAGTCCCTCGTCTTAATTGTCATGCAATAATGTACTTTTCATTCCGTTTTTATCCTATGCTGAAATTAACCCGGGTATCTTGTTTAATACTGCTCTTGCCAACTTTATTTGCCATATCATCCTGTAGCAGGTTTGATCCGCCTGTTGTTGTTCCGGCATACGGGCATATAGACAGCATACACTTCTCCGTACCGGCTGACAGCGCAAATAAACAAGGCTCAGCCTCTGCCTTAATTCCTTATGCATGGGTTTACCTGGATAATAATCCTGTAGGAACTTTTGAACTACCCTGCACTTTTCCCATGATTGCCAGTAATGGAATGCACAACATTTCCATTTATCCCGGAATAATTCCTGCAGGTGTAAACTCGCCGGCAGGTATTAATCCTTTTTATCAGTTTTATTCCTTTAATGTAAATATACAGCAGGGCTCTACATACAAATTTAAGCCTACATCATCCTATTACAACTGGGTAAAGTTTCCCTATATGGAAAGCTTTGACGAAAGTCCTATCAATGGTCCGCCCAGGTATATCATTAACTACCATGGCGGCGGTAATCTTTCTGCCGCCAGCGATACTACCATGATGGTTATTAATAAAAAGGGGCTGGCATACCATGTTAATTCGGGCATGGTTATTGTTAATGCAACTCACAATTATTATATTGGCATGACGTGGCCCTGGGATTCGCTACCTACCAATGGTTCAACACCTGTTTATATGGAATTGAACTACCGGGCAACCGCTCCCTTTGCCATAGGATTATTTGAAAGTGATACTGCTACTCAAATACAACCGGCTGTGATTGTTTACCCCAGTTCAACCTGGACAAAAATGTATGTCGTTTTTCAACCAACTCTTGCAGTGTATTCCATTCAAGCATACAATATCTATTTCTCCATGAGCTATGTAGCGGGCGATGGAAGCGACACCCTGCTGTTAGATAATATCAAAATATTAGATTAACTCCTTGAACCGTCGCCGTGAAATATCGAAGTATATTGTTGCAGATTACCTGTGCTCCGCATTAACATGGGCTGCATTTTGGATTTTCAGGAAAAAATATATTGAGTCGGAAAAATTTGGCATCCAGGTATCTTTGCAGTTTGATGAAAAATTCTTTCTCGCCCTGATTATTATTCCCTTATTCTGGATTTTCCTTTATTTATTATCCGGTTTATATGCCAATGTTTACCGTAAATCAAGAATTGCAGAAATCAAACAATTATTCATTACCGATGCAATAGGAGTATTAATACTATTTTTCACCCTCTTGCTGAATGATGTTATCCTGAACTACAAAACCTATTATTTCTCCATTTCAGTGCTCTTTTGCATGCAGTTTGGCTTATCAGCTTTGGCCCATCTGCTGATAACTACTATTACCAACCGGAAAATACATAACCGGAAAATCGGGTTCAACACCATTCTTATAGGCAGCAATAAAAAAGCAATGCAGCTGTATACTGATATGCAAAGCCAGCACTCTTCATCGGGGAATAAATTTGTGGGCTTTGTTCATGTAGATTCCGGTAATGGATTTTCTCCTGAACTTACTAGTAAACTAAAGCACCTCGGCGAATTTGAAAATATTCACGACATTATTATAAAAGAAAAAGCCGAAGAGGTAATAATTGCCATTGAATCACCGGAACATAAGTATGTAGAAAGTATCATTAACAAGTTAAGCGATACGAAAACGGTTATAAAAATCATACCCGACATGTATGATATCCTATTGGGTTCTGTAAAGTTTTCTTCTATTATTGACGCCCCTCTTATAGTTGTTTCAAAAGATGTTCTAGAACCTAAGCAGGTAATTCTTAAGCGTACTTTCGATATTGTCTCTTCTTTGTTTTTTTTAATTATTTTCTCACCTGTATATCTGATTATTGCTCTGATAATAAAACTAACCTCCAAGGGTCCGGTATTTTATTCCCAGGAAAGAATTGGCTTACATGGGAAACCCTTTACCATTTATAAGTTCCGTTCCATGTATCACGAAGCGGAAAAAGATGGCCCGGCTCTCTCCAGCAAAGATGATGCCCGTATTACCAAATTCGGGAAATTTATGCGTAAAGGGCGCTTAGATGAATTGCCACAATTTATTAATGTATTGGCCGGAAATATGTCCGTAGTAGGCCCTCGCCCCGAGCGTCGTTTTTTTATTGAACAGATAATCCGGAAAGCCCCGCATTATACACATCTTCATAAATTAAAACCGGGCATCACATCGTGGGGACAGGTGAAATATGGCTATGCTGAAAACGTAGACCAAATGATTAGAAGAATGGAATATGACATCCTCTATCTTGAAAATATTTCCTTCCTGCTCGACATGCGCATTATTATATACACCATATTAATCGTATTACAGGGAAGAGGTAAGTGAGTGAGGCCTAAGAGTGAATAATTGAGCTATATGAGCTTTTTTAAGCTATTTTTGTACCTGAAAAAAGATATTCGATGAATCCGATAAAATTTGGTACTGACGGCTGGAGAGCCATTATAGCAGACGATTACACTATAGATAACGTAACAAGGGTATCCCAGGCAACCTCTGAATGGCTGCTAAAAAATTATAAAGCGCCCCTTGCCATAGTATGCTACGATTGCCGTTTTGGGGGTAAATTGTTTGCTGAAACAGTTGCTAAGGTTTTTGCAAATAGCGGAATAAAAACCCTCCTGTCAACCGGAATTACCTCTACACCTATGGTTTCATTGGGTGTAGTAAAACATAAAGCCAATGTCGGGGTGATAATAACAGCAAGCCATAACCCAGCCGATTATAACGGGTTCAAACTAAAGGGAGAGTACGGAGGACCACTGCTGGCTGATAAAGTAAAGGAAATTGAAGATAGCATTCCTTCATCCGCAAGTGTAGATACTTCAAAGCTTAGTATAGAAGAATTTATTAAAAAGGGACTGATTGAATATACTGACCTCGAAACGCTTTATTGCAAACAGGTTGAAAAGCATTTTGATATTAAGCTCATTAAAAAATCGGGCATACGCATAGCTTACGATTCCATGTACGGAGCCGGGCAGAATGTGATGAAAAGACTTTTTCCCGATGCCACCCTGCTGCATTGTGTCCATAATCCGTCATTCGGTGGTGTGGCTCCTGAGCCTATTGACCGCAATCTCGCTGAATTGAGGACATACATCAAGAAAACAAAAACAATTGATGTTGGGCTTGCGACCGACGGCGACGCTGACCGCATAGGATTATATAATAGCAGCGGGCAATTTATAGATTCCCATCTAATCATTCTTATCCTGATAAACTACCTCGTTCAGTATAAAAAAATGAAAGGCAAGGTGTGTGTGGCATTTTCAGTTACTGAAAAAGTAAAAAAGATGTGCGCTCATTATAAACTCCCTTTAGAGGTTGTAAAGGTTGGGTTTAAATACGTTTGCGATGTAATGCTGAATGATGATGTTTTATTGGGCGGAGAAGAATCGGGCGGTATTGCCATTAAAGGGCATATTCCCGAAAGAGACGGTATATGGATTGGGCTTACCATAATAGAATACATGGCAAGAACAGGAAAAACGCTGGATGAACTGGTGAAAGAAGCGATTAAAATAACGGGGAAATTCGCTTACAGGCGCATCGACCTGCATCTTACCGAAGATATAAAACAAGAAGTGCTGAAAAATTGCCGAGGGAACAAATACAGTTCCTTTGGGAAATATAAAGTAAAGCGAATTGAAACCATTGACGGATTCAAATTCTTCTTTAGTGATGACGAGTGGCTGATGATCCGAGCATCGGGCACCGAGCCTGTTTTAAGGACCTATTCCGAAGCGCCCACGGCTTCCATTGCCGATGATATCCTGGAATCGGCAAGAAAAGCAATAATGAAATAGTTATAAGTTATGAGTTATAAGTTATTTGTACGATTCCTAATTATTAATTCCTAATTCTTGTTTTGTGGCTGATTCAAACTTTGTTGACTACGTAAAAATTTGTTGCCGTACCGGTAAGGGCGGAGCAGGATCAGTTCATTTTTACCGCGATAAAAAAATTGCAAAAGGCGGCCCCGACGGTGGAGACGGAGGCCGGGGCGGAGATATTATTTTGCGTGGCGACAAACAGCTATGGACATTGCTCCATTTAAAATATCGTAAACATATTATGGCGGGTGATGGCGGAAATGGCTCTTACCAGCTGATGAAAGGAAAAGACGGGGAAGATAAAATTCTTGATGTGCCATTAGGCACCATAGTAAGAGATGCTGAAACAGGCGATCAGGAACATGAAATAACAGAAGAGGGTGAGGAGGTTATTATTGTAAAAGGCGGCAGGGGCGGCTTAGGCAACGACCACTTTAAAAGCCCAACTAACCAATCGCCACGACATGCACAGCCGGGAGAGCCGGGACAAGAGAAATGGAAAATATTGGAGCTTAAACTATTGGCTGATGTTGGATTAGTAGGGTTCCCCAATGCGGGGAAATCTACCTTGCTATCGGTGGTGTCGGCTGCCAAGCCGGAGATTGCCGATTACCCTTTTACTACCCTTGTTCCCAACCTTGGCATTGTAAAATACCGCGACTCCCGATCATTCATTATGGCCGACATACCCGGTATAATCGAAGGGGCATCGGAAGGAAGAGGACTGGGATTGCGATTCCTAAGACATATTGAACGTAATTCCGTACTGCTTTTCATGGTGCCTGCTGATGCTACGGACATAACTACCGAATACCTCACTCTCTTATCGGAACTGGAAAAATTTAATCCCACCTTAATAGATAAAGCAAGGATACTCGCTATTTCCAAATGTGATATGGCAGACGACGAACTCTTAGGAGAACTGAAAAAAGAAATAAAAGCCAATAGTAAAAAACTGAAAAAAGTACCCGTCGTTTTCTTCTCTTCCATTACCCGTAAAGGGATTCCCGAATTGCTCGATATGCTTTGGAAAACGATTAACGGATAATATTTGCCGCAGGTAGAAATTTTTATAAATATAAAAATACATCCGAATAATGGCTAATCACAGGAAAATAAGTTCGATTCTTAAAGCGAATAACGACACAGGATTCAGCAACAAAGCAGATACCGCTACCAGCCGGTTTGTAAATAAAGATGGCAGCTATAATGTGCGCAAATCGGGGCTTGGCATTATAAAAAGGTTCAGTATTTTTCAATTCATGCTGACTATCCCGAGATGGAAATTTATGGGAGTCATTCTTACATTTTATGTTATTATCAATCTCTTGTTTACATCCATTTATTTATGGGTTGGGACAGATCAGTTACAGGGAATGGTAGGAGCAACCCCGTGGGTAAAATTCAAAGAAGTATTTTATTTCAGCACTCAAACATTTACCACCGTTGGATATGGCAGAGTAAACCCGTTAGGAGACGGGGTAAATATTGTGGCTTCCCTTGAATCGCTTATGGGGTTGTTGTCGTTAGCCATTGCCACCGGTTTAATTTACGGGCGGTTTGCCAGGCCCAGGGCATATATCATATTCAGCGATCATGCCCTCATTAGCCCCTACAAAGATAAAACGGCTTTGATGTTCCGTTTTGTAAACTATAAAAACAACCACACCCTTAGTAATGCAGAAGTGAAAGTAAACGTGGGGCTAACAGTCCAGGAAGATGGAGAAACAGCATACAAATACTATACCCTTCCCCTTGAGAGAGATAAAGTAGAATTCCTGCCCATGAATTGGACCGTGGTTCATCCCATAGATGAAAACAGCATTTTCAATAATTTTACAGCTGAGGATATGAAAAATGCTGATTTGGAAATATATGTTTTAGTCAGGGGTTTTGATGATGTCTTTTCCGATATCGTTCAGCAACGTTGCTCCTACACTTATCATGAAATACTTTTTAACCGCAAGTTCAGCCGTATGTTTAGAGAAAGTGAAGACGGGAAAACTACCATTATTGAACTGGATAAGTTAAGTCATCACGCTGCTGTATAAAAATATCAAGTGCGTTTATTCAACACTTCATCATAAATAGTAATCATAGAAGCGAGGTTATCTTCCCAGTTATAAAGCTTTTCTACCCTAATTCTTCCTTGTTTTCCAAGTTTATTTCTTAGTTCTTCATCCGTCACTAATTTCTCAATGGCATCAGCAAGCTTTTCAGCATTTGCATGCGGTACAACCAATCCCGTTACCCCATTTTCAACCACTTCGGGCAAGCCTCCCACATCCGTAACAACAACAGGTTTCTCACATGCCATGGCTTCCACTGCAGCCACTCCAAAACTTTCACTATCGTCTATGGAAGGGAAAACCGAAATAGTGAGCATATTCTGGTAAAATGGAATTTCAACAGGCTGTATGAAACCCGTGAAAACCGTGTCACCGGCAATTCCTAAATTTTTCATTCGCTCTTTCAACTCATCGTTAAGGCTTCCCTTGCCTACAATTAATAACTTCAGCGGGTATCCCTTTAAGCGTTTCAGCAACAAGGCAAAAGCATCAATGAGATATTCAATTCCATATTTTTTTTCGAGCGCTTTAATCGTTCCTATTACAATGGTGTCCTCTTTAAAAACGTGATGGGCATAAAACGGTTTAAATACGTTCAAGTCTATTCCAAAGGGAATTACAGAAATATTTTTGTGAGTATATTTCTTTATTTCTTCTTCCATGATGTGACTTGTGGAGCAAATAACATCAGCTTTATCTAAGTTGAATTTGAGTATCCGCTTATATATGGGGCCTATTTTTGGAAAGTCAAATACATCGCTGCCCCATACCGAAAGAATAAAAGGATGGAAACCGGATAAAGCTCCTAAAAAACCATAACTTGAAGCATAGTGGGCATGAAGAATGTCCGGCTTGAATTGTTTTATTGTTCTTTTTAATGCAGGCAAGGCAAAAGGGAATAACGCCTTTGAAATTGCCGGGGGAATATTGGCGTTATCCTTTGGGGTATATAAAATCGTGATGTTTTTTTTATCCTTAAACCAATCTGAATTTTTTTTATGAAGGCTGAATAAACCTATCTCTACTCCTTTTGCAGCCAATGAGACAACCCACTTTTGAATATGGGGAGAATTAATATCGCCGAGCAGCAGGACTTTTTTCATCTTATTATTGCAGTATCTCCTTGAAAATTAAATCTAAAGTAACTTTTTAGCGCCACACGATATGCTTTCCTTTTGGCTTTAGATGTTTTATTTACCAAAGAAAGTACGGTGAATACAACGAGCCTGCTGCAAATAAAAGCGAGGCTAAGTATATTTACAAGATAAAATTCAGGTTTTGAATTATGTTTTTTTGAGAACTTTATCCGTCCCATTACTTGGTTAGGTATGGTGACCGAATAGTTTCCAACCGAACTCTTTCCTCCGTGATGAATTATTTTTATCTCCGGATTCCATATTATCCTCCCTCCTGCTTTATGAGCCCTGTAACAAAAATCTACATCTTCCATCCAAAACATATTTTCATCCAGTCCGCCAATTTCATTTATCAGCGATTTCCTGAAGATCAAAGCCGCTCCTGATGCTGCCTCAACCACAACAGGTGAAGAGGGCTGTTCCGGTTTCTTAGTTCTATGCAGATAGAATAATTCAAGTAATAATTCTTTACTGCCCGGATAATTCCAAAATGAAAGCTGGAATGAACCATCCGTGTTTAGCAGGCATGGAGCCATTATGGCTGTTTGCGGGTTCGCCTCCATAAAATCTTTTGCCCGATGCAAAGCAGTTATTTCTTTAATCTCTGTGTCGGGATTTAACAGCATCAAGAACTCTCCCGAAGCCTCCCTTATTCCTTGATTATTAGCAGTAGAGAACCCTACATTAACTGAACTACTGATAAATTTCACATCCAGATATTTCGATTTAATGCGCTCTCCAGTACCATCAGTCGAACCATTATCAACTACAATAATTTCAACAATAACATTCTTTTGAGCTAAAACAGAGTCAATGCAATTACACAGGTATTCCTGCACATTATAACTTACTATTATTACACTTATATCCGGCTTTACAGCAATCATCCGTATGGAAACTATTTATTCATACCTATTATTTATTAAATAAACATTCTGCAACGTTTCAGGTTCGCGATATACTTCCTGTTCATTGCATTTCGGTCCTGCTTTTTCCCCGCAGAATTTATGTATGATGTTCATTTTCGTTGTATCGTCATAGCCTTTCAGGTATATGATAGCCTTTTTATTTTTAGAACAAAATTCCGCTATTGGTATGGTTTCATTCCAATAGGTTACTGTTTGTGAGCCGTACCAATATATGTAAGTATTTGGATATATCTTCTTCAGAAACACGGCATACTTATCCTGGAGGCCGCCGGAATACATATATCCCAGGTATAGCGCGGGTTCGACACGCTCACACTCCAGCCCACTTTCAATGGAGATTATAAGGGGCATGGTTTTATAATTGTAGATATAGTTATTAATACTAAGAGATTTGGGATGACGTGAGGGTATGTACCTGATTTTTTCAATAATCAAAAATAGAATAACTAAAGTAAATATACCATACAAAATCTTTTTCTCATATTTCTTGTAATTTTCTATGAGTGGGACAAAAGAACCTGAAAATATTTTGTAAGATACAGCCATTCCCAATGGGAAAGAGCATTCGGAAAAAATAAGGTAATGGAAGTCGCAATGTTTAGCTACTAATAGGATAAGCGCAGTAATGGAAAGCCATACACCCAAAATAGTACGAAAAAATAGAATATTCTTTTTTCTTATCCAGCTCACTATAGTTATCAAAAATGCAAGGGTGATAATGCAATAAAGAGAAGTAAAAACAGTATCGGTTAAAAATAAATCTTTAAGATTTTTACTGAATAGAGACGGATCAATTACTCGCTCCTCTCCCTTACCATATATTCCATCGTGGGTGGCCAGATTCCATACCCACTGAAACATAGTTTTAATTTTGGGAAGGGCAGGGATAATAAAAATGAAGAACGACGCTATTGTCATTCCTATATAAGCCAGCCTGTGTTTGTTCCTGTCCAAAATAAACAGGACTAAAATGATAACAGGGGCACAGGTATATTTGGACGCAATTAAAAATCCTGAAAATATCGCAAATAAAATAACTGTTTTATTAGTAATCTGCTTATTTATATACAATTTATTCTCCGGTGCGTTTACAAATAAATAAGCCATAAAGAAAGGAGCCACTATTATAATGAGTGATTCCGGACCAAGCACAATAGCTCTCTGTACAATATTTATATTAATCAAAGGCGTTATCTGAAAAAGCATGGATAATCCAATACTGCCTGTGTGGCGTAAGATATAAGCTCCTGTAAAATAATTAACACATACAAATAAGATGATCAGTACGATGCTGCATGTGTATAAATAACTTTCGGAGTTCATTATTACATCCTGGAAAAGCGGCGTATGGGAAGAAGTAAACAGGTGTTTTATGTAAAAAATTACAGCAGCAAAACACTGTACAGTTGTGCCGGGATGATCAATATGGCCTATTTCCATGTTCCCGCCTGCTAAATTCATACCATTAAATAAATAACAGTAGCAGGGGTCGGGCTGACTCAGGTAAAACGGTGAAAATTTATTAAGAAAAATGCAAGATAAAATAACAGCATATAGCGGAATAAGTAATAACAACAAGCGTTTCCCGGAAAAAGCAGAATTCATAAACTATATTCTTTTATTGATTGCCCACATGAGGTATTAAATAAATACTTTGCAATGTTTTTGAATCTTTGTATATATTTTGCTCACTGCATTTTTCTCCTTTCACGTTCATATTCCTTGCGCAAAACTTGTCTATAAAAAATTTTCCGGCTGTATCATCATATGCTCTCAGGTAAATAACCGTACTTTTATGGGTAGCAAAAAATTCAGGTATTGACAGTATTTTATCCCAGTGTATCAATACATCTTGGCCATAAAGGCATAGATAAGTATCGGGGTATGTTTCCTTAAAAAACCGGGTATACTTTTCCCGGAGGCTACCGGCATGTGAATTTCCCATAAAAAGGGCATATTCTTTACGTTCACACTGCGTTCCAACTTTAGTTGCAATTATAAGCGGAATAGTTTTATACTCGTCGAGATAGGTATTTATGCTAAGGGGTTGTGTGTAAATGGAAGGAGTGTACCTAACTTTCTCCACAATCAAAAATATGATAAGCAGGCTAAAAGTGGAATATAGAATCCTCTTCTCATATTTTTCATGGCCCTGGATAAATTGGAAGAAAGAATCATGAAATACTTTATATGATATGATAAGCCCAAAGGGAAGACAGCACTCAGCAAAAACAAAGTAATGGAAGTCACAATGTTTGGCGACCACTAATATAAGCGCAGTAATGGAAAGCCATATGCCTGAAATAGTACGAAAGAATCGGATGATTTTCTTCCCTCCAATTCGGTTCACCAAGGCTATCAGAAATGCAATTGTAATAATGCAATAAATAGAGGTAAAAACAGTATCCGTTAAAAATAAATTTTTCAGATTTTTGACAAATTGGGAAGGATTAATTATCCGTTCTTCACCGTTACCATATATTCCATCGTGTGTAGCGAGGTTCCATACCCATTGAAACATATTTTTGATTTTTGGAAGAGCCGGAATAATGAAGATGAAGAACGATACTATCACTGTTCCCATATATAATACTCTGTGCTTATTTTTTTCGAGGATGAACAGGACTAAAATAATGACTGGAACACAGGTATATTTGGAGGCAATTAAGAATCCTGAGAACATTCCAAATACGATAATAGTCATATTATTAAGCTGCTTATTTATATACATTTTATTCTCCGGCGCTTTAACAAACAAATATGCCATGAAAAAAGGAGCCACAATAATAATAAGAGATTCCGGTTCAAGTAAAATGGCCCTCTGTGTAATATTTATATTAATCAAAGGTATTAACTGAAAAAGCATAGACAATCCAATATTGCCGGTATGGCGGAAAATATAAACTCCTGTATAATAATTAACACATACGAACAGTAAAATCAATATTACACTGCAAGCGTATAAATAACTTTCGGAGTTTACTATAACATCCTCAAAAAGCGGAACACTGGAATGTGAGAAAAGATGCTTTATAAAGAAAACCGCAGCAGCAAAGCACTGTATAGTAGTACCGGGATTATCAGTATTGCCTACTTCCATACTTCCACTGGCTAAATTCATGCCATTAAACAAATGGATATAAGTTGGATCCGCTTGACTCCAATAAAATGGCAACGAGTTATTAAGAAAAATACAGGATAAAACAACAATATATAGCGGAATAAGGACTAACAGCAAACGTTTTCCGGAAAAAGCAGAACCCATAAATTATATTCTTTTAGTTGTGTTCTCCATTCCGCACCGCAGAAATTAAATGTCTGTATCGTTCCTTATGTTTTAATAAATATTCAGGAAAAGTAGTATCAACAGGTACGAATTTGTATTTGAAATTTCTGCCAAAAATATCCTCTCCTTTCCCCAGCGCCTCTTCAATTTTTTCCGGGTCCTTGTACTGCTCCTTATTGTATTCGGCATGTGCGAATGCCTCCAGCTTTTTAATGACCATTTCCACGCCTCCCAGGTAACTGAAATGCCATCCACCATTTTCAATGCTCGTCACCCTCTTAAAATGCGCCAATCTCCACCACAGAAATTTATATTTAGCATACATACGCGATAAAAATCTTTCAGCAAATGTTCCTGCATGAAGAATGCTTAACTCCCTCAATTCCGTAGGTTGAAGATGGTAATCAAACCTGCACATCACTGTCCCGTCCCATTTATAATTGCTGCCGTTGCTTATGTTCAGGCAGTTGATAAAATAATAATACATGTTCTGTCGAAAAACAAAAACACCCGGTTTATCTTTATATGCCCGTATTGCTTCAGGATTTGGAATTTCATCCACATCTGAAACAAGTATAATATCGCCCTTCGAACAGTTCTTCCATCCCCTGGTAATCATTTCACGCTGGTATCGTTCCAATGTCCATGCCGATTTCCCTTCATACGGAGGATAGTCATCAATAACAATATGAATAATTCTATCCGCAAACTCTTTATACCTTCCTTTATTTTCTTCATAGTAAAGGGGCTTTTTTTTTCCCTGATGTGTAAGCGTAGCTTCAACCAGTACAAATTTATCAACCACATCTTTTAATATATTAAGCCGAATCTCAAGAATATCCAGTTCATTAAAAAAAGTGAAGCAATCATATATCATTACACTAAAAATTTATTTTGTAATAAAATGGTAAATATACAAATAAGAAAAAAAGAATCTATTGCCGGGGATGTGGCACATTTTTAAAAATCGTTTAGCATTTACTTTTTAAATATTCTTCGCAACCGAACCATTATCTTCACCACACTCAAAAAAATAAGACCAAAAAAACTTTGCCTGCTGGTCACAGCAATTCCGGGATATTTTTTACCAGTAGTCGCAAATTTTTGCTGATTTTCAGGAGTTGAGTGCAATGATTTTTCATACGATTCGCGAACACGCAACATAAAGACTAACTTCAGTTTTATTTTTAGTGATATGGGAAGTGCTTTTCGGAAAGGAGCAAAAAAAGTTGCATAAAGAAATTGATGCAACATTATAATAGGATCTAAGTGCATTACTTGGTAATATCTTTCCGAAATGTTAGACGACGATGCTGAGCCTTTATGCACCCTGAAATAAGTGAGTGGCTGCGGAATATATTTCACTCCATAATTACAAGCTATTCTCAAAAAATATTCAAGATCACATACCTGGATTAAATCCGGATTAAAAACTCCGAGCTCCCGGGTAACCTCCTTTTGGAACATAATTACAGTCGGTTCTCCAATAAAGTTCATCCAAACATTTTGCACTGCCAGTGATGAAATTTTTTCAGCCGGGATAAAGACAGGTACTTTAGAAATAATACCGAACCGCTCAAATGTCAGTGTTTCGCTAATGGAGTAAGTTCTTGTTGACTCATCAAGAGCCTCATCTAAGATAAGCCTGCGGGCGGAAGTAACAATCCTGTCATTCGGAGAGAGGGAATTTATCATTACTTCAATACAATTGGGTGCAAGAGCATCATCCTGGAAAAGAAATTTTATCCATTTTCCCTTCGAAAGTTCAATGCAATGATTCCAGTTAGGAACCAACCCTGCATTCTTTTCATTCTGAAATAATCTTATCCTGGAATCTTTCGACGCATATTTTTTTGCAATCTCATATGTATTATCGGTCGAACAATCGTCCACAATAATAATCTCAATATCCCGGTATGTTTGCCCAATAGCCGAATCAAGGCAGCTTTCAAAAAACTTCTGACCATTGTAGGTAGGTATACAAATGCTTACTTTCATTTATATTTTCACTCTTTTTTTTATAAACATATAGGAAGGCCTTAACAAATTCTTTATGTGATATCGTACTATACAATAATTCAAATTACAGTAGTCACGCAAGATGTTTACACTATTCTTCAAACTGCTGGGTTGACGGATACCCTTAAATATTTCATTAGTACTATCTTCACTATGATTCATTTTTTTTATCAGGCTAATATAATGATTCGGGAATGGATCAAAGCCATTTAACGCTAACTCTTCCCGATTTGCATCACCATATTCACGAATAATAATTTTCTTTTTAATTAAAGGCATCCCTTTTTTAATAAGCTCTTTAACTCCTATCCAGGAAGGATCTATTAAATCTCCTTTTCTTTCTAATGGATAATATACTTTTAAGTGCATATTCTTTTTTAGTAAAAAATTACAAAGATTGATCTCATAAATCTTTATCACATCTTTTATATTCTTTACAATCCCATTTTCATTAAAATACTGTGCAAGAAATGGAATTGCTCTCTTATTTATTATAATGAAATAAGATTGTATGTGGTAACCGATACGATAACAATCTGTAAAACCACTATAATCTGCTTCCTGTTTATCCAACCAGTTGAAGTAAAAATCAAGCTTATTAAATAATATGCAGGAATCATTCACTAGTCCGATCCTATCATATTGCATAACGTCATACTCCTGGAAAGCTTTATACCACATTCCAAAATCAAATCCTTCATTTTTATATAACCTATAGGGAATATTATTAGAAGCCAGGTACTGTATATCCTCCGTCGGTATATTTTTTTCATTGGTCAGAAGAATGACCTCAGAAAAATGCCTTTTCAATTCATTGAGGTAGAATTTAACGTAGCCTGGAATGTTTGTGACGGTATAATAGCTGCTGAAAAAGCAAATAGATTTCATAGGTGCAATTCTTGTCATTTAAAACAGTCTATGCTTGTTTCTTTCCTGTTTGCCATTGTAAAAGTGGCCGCACCACTCCGGGAAAATCAAGCGTATAATTACCGCGCGCAGAGTCTCCCTGCATATAATCTCTCACAGTAAACCGGAGCGCATCCATTTCATGAAAATAAATGTAAAACGGGTTTATCCTTATAATGGCAACACTCACTGTATGATTTCCTTCTGCCAATAAGTTACCCGGTATCCACATAGTAGTAGTATAAACGCCCTTTTCGCATATTTTGTTTGTTGCCTCAAACTGTGTGTCATGCGAACTGAACAGGTGAATGCTATCCTCATTATACACATTAAAGCTATGTGTAAATTTTTCCCCGTCTTTTAAAACCTCGTAGTCCATGCTTATACCCACAGGCTTAGTAATATCATAATTCTCCTGAATCCCGAAATCTTTATCGTGAACCCGAGTTTCAAGTAATCTTACCTCTTTATTTTCTCTTTCCTTTGGTTCCTGAGACCATATTCTGCGGGCCGATGTTCCGAAATTCGAGCGATAATAGCTGTCTACCACTTCTTCTACATTCCCCCAAGCATCTATTTTACCTAAATTTAACAATATCGCTTTATTACAAAGTTTCATAACGGTATTCATATTATGGCTTACCACTATAACCGTTCTTCCTCTACCAGAAATTTCTTCTATTTTAGCCAGGCATTTTTTTTGAAAAGCTGCATCACCTACAGCAAGAACCTCATCAACTATGAGTATATCGGGGTCAAGATGTGCAGCCACTGAAAATGCAAGCCTCACATACATTCCGCTACTGTAACGCTTAACAGGGGTATCGAGAAATTTTTCAATTTCAGAGAAAGCAACAATCTCATCAAATTTCGATTCTATTTCACTTTTACTCATCCCCAAAATTGCCCCGTTAAGGAAAATATTTTCCCTACCCGAAAGCTCCGGATGAAATCCTGTTCCCACTTCGAGCAAACTTGCAACTCTACCCTGGATAGTTACATGGCCTGTGGTAGGCTCGGTAATCCGGCTTAGTATTTTAAGAAGCGTAGATTTACCGGCACCGTTACGCCCGATTATTCCAACTCTTTCGCCCTGGTTTATTTCAAAAGAAACATCTTTTAATGCCCAGAATTCTTCTGAATAATTATTGGCTTCGCCTTTTTTTTTGCCCGATAAAATCGATTTCACGCCATCTGAAATCATATCACGCAAAGTCACATACTTTTCCTTAGTATGATGGCTAAGAATATATTTCTTACCTAAATTTTCGATTTTAATTACCGGCTCCATTATATTACATCTGCAAATGACTTTTCAACTTTCCTGAAATACCAAATACCCAGGAATAAAACCAAAAAACATACGGTGATAGACAATAAAAATCCCGGCATATATAAATCAGTTTTACCTCCCAAAATACACCATCTGAACCCATCAATCACACCCACCATAGGGTTAAGGGAGTAGACAAACTTTAATACTTCGGGCACTTTTACATTTTGATACACATACTGATCGCTACTAAACCAAACAGGTGAAATATATAGCCCAAACTGCACAATAAAGGGAACAATAAATTTAAAATCGCGGTATTTTACATTCAATGCGGCAATATAGATGCCGGCACCCATGGAAATCATAGTTGCCTGGAGAAGAAAAGCCGGAAGCAATACTATATTCCATGCCGGAACATAACGGTAATAAATCATAAAAACGAACAAAAGGCCAAGCGATGTAAGAAAATCTATGAGAGAAACAATTATAGTGCTTGCAGGTACAATTAGTCGAGGGAAATAGACCTTTGTCAGTAAATTAGAATTTGCCAGGAGGGAATTGCTCGATTCACTAAAGGCAGTAGAGAAAAATTGCCAAGGAAGAATACCAATGCATACAAATATAAGCCTGGGAACTCCAAATGGTACAGCAGTATGCAATACTCTCCCAACTACTGCAAATATCACTACAGTGAGTAAAGGCTTAATCACACTCCAGGCAATACCAATTACAGCCTGTTTGTAACGAACTATTACATCCCTCCATGCAAGAAAATAGAAAAGCTCACGGAATTTCCATAAATCCTGCCAATAATTTTTTCCTTTGGCCCCGGGCTCTATTATTATGCGGCTATTCAATTGTATGATATTTTTTAAAAAATTATACAGGACTAAACTTAGAATGGATAGGCAAAATTACATATATAACTCGTATTGTGTACATTTTAATAAGAACCCCGTTCAGCTTATATTTCATGCACATTTCATGGCTATTTTTTTACATAAGGGTTTCCAAAAATACTATTCCTAATTCCCAACACTATTTTCTTAACAGTAGGACTTTTAGGGAATATCTTTTTATAAAAGAAATTTACAAATGGTCTTTTAATATAATAAATTATAAACCGCTTGCTAATATGCCTTATAAAAAGTATTGTCCCCTGTTTATTCTGTTTTATCAGGATAAAATATGATTTTCCCAGATACTTATATGCCGCAGGTTCTGATTTCCATGAATGAAATACCGGGGACCATTTCGACTTATTATAAAATTCCATTATTATTTTCTTTTTTTCGCGTTGACTAAATGCCAAATGCTCACTTACATATTCAATTATCCGACTATATTCATAAAGCCCCAGACCGGTATATTGTGTTAAACTACGAACACTGCTTTCATGCTTTCTAAAATAATTGAGGTTTTTTGCAACAAATGCAAGAGTTGAGTTTTCAATTAGTTTTATCCAGAATAACCAATCGCCATTCAGCCTGAATGTTTCATCAGCCATTCCAATAGCCTTCATCCTGTCCTTCCTGAACAATACACCGCTGGCGTTGGGAATGCAATTAATATGTATCATATATTTTCTTATCATTTCATTGCCGGACATAAAAAAGTCGCTTGTCCACCTATCTGCATCGAGTTCTTTGGTATGGTAAAACCAATCGCCAATTATATCTCCCCTTTCATTAATTTCGTAAGATTGGGCATATACCAATGCAATACCAGGGTCATTGTCAAGAACCGGTACCAGGGTAGAAAGAAATTTATTATCGGCAATATCATCACTTTCCGCTATCCATATATATTCCCCCGTAGCCAGTTTCGCCCCTTTATTCCATTGTTTAAAACTACTGCCTGAATTAACTTCATTAAATACTATCTTGACATTGGGAACTGAACGATATGTTTCCAATATTTGCCTGCTGTTATCCGATGAATTGTCGTCCATCAGGATAAGTTCAAAATCTCTGAAAGTTTGAGATAATATGGAGTCTTTTCTTTTTCGCTGGCTTACATTTTTTAAAAAACGTTTTATCACTCCTCTTGCAGTTTGTTTTTCAAGAGTTCTTATATAGCCTCGCTGCAGGGTTTTAAAATAAGTATCAACATATACACTACATAGGTCGCGGGCTTCATCACTGCTTAATTTAAAATTAGAAGTGGAAACAAAAACGCTTGTTATAAGCCTGTAAACGTCTAGCAGGCAGGGAGCTAAAAGGCATTCATCAAAATCGTTTACATTAAAGTAAGCTACCCTGTTATCGGCTTTGTAGCTGCCTAAATTTTCCAGATGCAGGTCACCGCAAATCCATGCGTTAGGAGCATTTAATAAGAAAGAATCCCGGGCAATATCTTCATAAAAAAGATGAGTGGTGGCCCTCAGAAACCTGAATTTATCAGCCCGCATCAGCTTATATTTGATCCTGAGCGTTTCGGGATAACGCCCACGGTTGAAGCTTTTTATTTTTTCGT
>Ga0206873_1168_pt1 | contig 19856 bp, 15 predicted proteins | sample Alteio_BWOrgCont_11_FD_152631 | JGI IMG/M metagenome (GOLD analysis project Ga0206873, IMG submission 152631) | Enriched cells from forest soil in Barre Woods Harvard Forest LTER site, Petersham, Massachusetts, United States -... | ecosystem: Environmental > Terrestrial > Soil > Temperate forest >...
GTCCATCCATTGAACGGGCGGGAGACCATCGGCAGAGCCGGATAATTCAAATAACTTATCTTTACATCCGGTGGCGGGATAAATGAGTCGTCACGATTTCCATGACTTCGGCTAACGTGCTTGAGCAAGGGCGGAACTGCGGCGGTGGGAAAGAAGACCTGTAGATCCACTTTGCGAGCCATCACGCGCAGCGTCTGGTAGACAGATCGGCCGTCTGTGGGATTAGCTGCATTGGGAAAGTGAGCAGTAACAACAGCGATTCTATGCATGACTATCCGGCCTGCGAAATGAGCTTGCTGACTGGCAATTGCGTGCTGACTTCGTATTGCTCCCGGAAGATGGAGTGAAGCAAGCGCGCATACCGCACCGCGAGAACCTTGCGTTCATACTGCGCGATTTTCTCGCTGTCAGGGCGATACTCGCCGGACGAGGGCTTGCCACGTTCCGCAGCGTCCAGAAAGAGTTGGCGGATGCTTCCAACATCCTGACTGTCCGCCCACCATCCGGCCCGAAGATTTTCAAGCATCATTCGGACATCGCCATCGGGATGTACGCAGCCGAGAATGGGCTTGCCGGCACCGATATAGTCGTAAAACTTGGCGGAGACATTCAGGGGATCGTGAGAAATCAGCAGGGCATAATCGGTCTCGTTCATTGCAGCGAGCGCTTCGTGCTGGGGAACGTGCCCTTTCAGTTCGACCATGTCCCCGAGCTCCTGGAGGGAAGCGCGAAAACGCGACTCCTCAATGCGGCCGATGAAGCGGAATACGAATCGGGACAGCACTTCGTGTGGCAATGATTGCAGGGCGCGCACCAATGTAGTGGGTTCCGTGGAGCCGTATACCGAACCTAAATACGTAACGACAATGGGGCGAGCATCTCGGGGTGACGCCGAGGGCTTTGACACCTGGAGTTTAGTCCCGTCCCATCCGTTGGGGATGAGTTGAAATTTGCTGTCAGGTTCCTGCGGATACCTGGCTCGAATCTCGCGCCGAGCGGCCTCGGACACGGCAACGATGGCAGTAGCGTTTGCTACGCAGCGCTTTTCAGCGTCTACAGCAACTCTTAGTGCGCGCTCAGTTTTGCTGAAGCTGACAAGGTCGATTGTGGTGGATAGCCATTCATCCCGGAAATCGACCACGATGGACAATCCCGGAAATTCTTTGCGAAGTTTTTCGACTAGGAGCACGCTTGAGAATGGCGGCACTGTAATGAGAACCAGATCAATGCTTCGCTTCCTGACAATGCGACGCGCCGCGCGAGCGAGGATTGGAAGCCATGTGACTTGCGGGTCGGGTAGCAGATTATCCTGCAGCATTTTTTCCAGCAAATTCGGTTTGCCTTGCGAAGTAGATACAGAGGCTTTCTTTGCCGGCAGTTTGCCACCCGAGATCAGCCTCTTGATCGTCTTCTTTATGCCGAAAGGCAGGTCGAACGTCACTGTTCGATGAATGCTGACCTCAGCAGGAATCGTTTCGAGAAGCGAAGCGTCCGTGCCAACCGCGGATGGATTGCGCGCAGTGAGTACATCGAGCCGGATTTCCTCATTGGGCAGATAACGCGCGAGGCTTGCTGCGCGCAGCACTCCAACGCCCCCCGCGGGCGGAAACGAGTACGTGACTAATAGTACATTCAACTGACTCAATAGGTGGCCTCCGCAGACGAGAATGCAGGCTCTGAAACCGAGTTGCTCGCATGAATGAGAGCGTTGGCCGCCTGATACATCTGCCAGGCGGTGGCCCAGTGGATCTCGATATCTCTTCGGTCTGCCTCTTCCGCGAGCCATCGGTACAGATTGCTCAGCCCGCCATTGAGCAAGGGTTCAAGATTCCTCTCTGTCGCGCCATGAGTATGGAGTTTCAGAAAAACATCTTGGCCGATGGAAGGTGCGAGATCGAACCACTTGTGAATCCGGGAAGGAGTTGGCATGTCGTAGCCTGCTATCTCTCCAGTTTCCATGCGCGGCATTAGCCGTTCGCCAAAGCGCAGACCCAGGGGCCCGGTGATCATCAAAAGGTCGCCTCTTCTGCCGCCGCCGACGGTGGCCTCGATTCCGCGATCGAAAGATTTCGGGCGATCATCGGGATTGTTCGTGCACCAATAGATCTGGTTCACTAATCGCCCCTGGGTCGGCGAGGGGAGAGATGGCATGGTGAAATCTGCATAGCAGCCAAGGTCGCGCAGCAAAGCAATTTCACCATTTAGACCGCATGCTTTGCCATCCGGATGCGAGTTATCCAATGCCCAGTTCCCATGGATGAAGCCGAAGACAGTGTGTCCATCTTGCCGGCGAAGAAGGCCGTGATCATCAGTGAGTCGCGAACAGTATTCAGTAATTTTCCGGATGAAGGAGTTACGCTCCTCTTTGTCATGGTGCAGATGCACTTCCACGTCGCCAACACCGAATCGCACCATTTCCGCTATCCCGTCAAGCAGATCGCGCCGGTATTCCTCCTGCGGGTAGAAAAAGCTGTGCTGTGGGCACTGGCCAGTGGCATCGCGTGGGGCATCACTGGAGATTCGTGGCCATTTGTCGCGCCACTGCGCCACCCGAGCCGACGCAATTGGAACGGACGCGCCGGTGCCCATTGGCTCGTAGTGATCCGTGATCGCCACCCAGGCTCGCTTGGGCTTTGTTTGCCGCGCGGCTTTGCGAAGCCGATCCTGCAAGTAGGGCAGAAGCCAGATTTCTGCGTGTCGAGGGAGCTTCATAGTTATCGATCTATCCTTTGCGTTTCGGGACTCACTACTGCGCTGTTGAAACGATACCGCCAGCGTTGAAATACGTGATGACTCATTTAGGGCTGCCCCATCGATCATTCCTTCTCTTGTTGCTTATGGAGATATTGAAAGTTCGCCGCCATCGCATCGTAAGTCGTGACGAGTTGACTCCATCCCAACTGATGCAGCTTGGAGTTGCTAAACTTATTCCCACCCCAGGCCGCTGCCGCTTTGTAGCGAGTGATAATTGCCGGTAGCTGGCCCAGAGAATGGCGATGATATGCCTCCAGCAGCCACGCCAGGAGCCGGACCGCGAAGTACGGCATGCGAAAGGAGCGTATTCGCCCGACATTCCTCTTGTATTCACGCAGATAACGTGAGGCCGTTGGCAGATCGTCATCATGCACGTTGTAAACCTGCCCAGCGGAATCAGGATGAATGCCAGCCACTACAATTGCTTCCGCGCAGTTAGTTACATACGCGAGAGGGAGCAGATTATTCCCTCCCATGTGAAAGAACACGGGCCCGATCTGCAAGCCTACCCGGTTGGAGAAAGCTCCACCGCCCGGCCCATAGATGACCCCAGGGCGCAAGACAACCAGCTCATAGCCTGCCTTTCGCTGATAGTCCCAGAACAATTGCTCTTGCCTCAATTTGGAATAAGAGTAAATGTCCCTGCGCTCAGGATGATCTTCCAGGGGTGTTCTTTCGTCGACCTGTACGCCGCGCCCCAGTGGCACTACCCCATATACTCCGAAGGAACTTACAAGAACAACCCGAGCCTTTTGTCCGAAGGAATCGTCCCGTGCATTCAGTGCATCAAGCAAGTTTCGAGAGGCGACCACGGAGTCGGCAAACAGCTCAGCGGCCGAACCTTTCAATCCCGCGGCGAGATGGAAGACCAGGGAGACATCCGCCAAGGCTCGTGCGCAGTCGGATTTCGACCTCAGGTTTCCGTACGCTAACTCAAGTTGCGCGCCTTGATGCGAGGCAGACAGTTGAAGGAGTCGATCCGCTTTGCTGCTGTCACGAAGAAAACATCGGATGTCTGTGTATCCATGGGCGAGCAGACGCTCGACGACATGAACTCCGAGGAAGCCGCCCGCGCCGGTAACCAGGACTTTCATGCAAATACCTCGGGGTAAACCTGCTCAAAGATTCTCTCCATCATCGAGGAGACACGCAGAATCTCGCTGTAGGCGATGGGGGGCGGAGAATCTCTTTCAATGCTCAGATAAAACTCCGTCAGAAGCCTGCGCATTCCATCGAAGTAGTGGAAGCGCGCATGCGAGAAGCTGTTTATATTTTTCAGCCCTTGGCGCAGGTAATCCGTTGCTACAAGAAATGGAGGCGCCAATCGGCCAAGGGCAGAGGGAAAGCCCTGCTTTCGATCGAGAACAAGCGTGCGGGCCGCGAAGTCGACATGGGCCGTGTTTTTGGTTCCATAAACGCGCAGGCTATGGCCGACTGGACGGGCATGCGCGCTGAAGGTCGCATAGGCGCTCACGTGCGCGCCCTGCAGCATCACGCGCAACTCGTCCAGCAACTGACCTGGTCTAGCCTCGGTCCCTTCGCCGTCTCCGCAGTATCCGATGGTTTGGATCAAGGGCTCTTCATCTTCCAGAAACGGGACGATCTTATTCAACACATGATCCAGAACGTTCTGGAACAGCCTTCCGGGAAGCCGGCGTACCCAATGTTCCGGATCTCGCTTCACCGCCATTCCGTATTCGCCGGCGAGGTCATAGCCGTAAAAGCTTTCCACGTGAACAGCACTACCGAGCGCTCCCGTCTCAAACAGGCGGCGTAGCTCGAGGGCCGGGGCCTCAAAATTCGGCCAATAATTCACTGAGAGTTTTCGCCCTGCACCCGTTGCCGCAGCAATGATGGCCTGTACGTCGCGGTGAAGCAATGCGACTGGCTTCTCGATGAACACATGGCAACCGGCCGCAACCGCTTGCCTAGTAAGCGCGAGGTGCGACTGCGGGGGCGTTGTGATGTGCAAAACATCCGGCTTTTCCTGATCAAGCATGGCTGCTACATCGAAATACCAGCCGGGGATGGAGTAGCGCGTTGCCAACTGCTCGGCCATAATCGGCTCAAGGTCGCAGACAGCGCAAAGTTGGACCGAGGGAATTTTCCTGATCTCCTCAACGTGCGCGTCCGCGATCTTCCCGCATCCCACAATCGCTATCTTCGAAGTCATTGTGCTTTCCTGGTGAACAAATAGTTGGCCGACGCAATGAAGCCTGCTGTCGTACCTAAGAGGTTTCGATTATTCCATCGCTCCGATGGTGAGCAATTGTTTGCGGACTTTCTGGATGGCCGTGGGTCCGTATTGGAAGCGCACAGGCAAATTGGGTCCTGAGACAGGCATGCTTGTTCCGGTGTTAATCAGCGACGGCATGGGAGCAAAGGTCGTGAGGTCAAAGGGGGGCGTCGAGACACCGATCAAATTGGCGATGCCTGCTGTATCTGCGTTGTTGCCGGCCCCCTGGAAGGCATACTTTGAGGTTGCATTGGCCAACCCTGTGCCGTCACCGCCGGACATCTTCCCGGTGCCCCAACTGGAGTTGATGACATTCTTTCCCAGGCTTGTAAACTGGTTTGCTTCACGATTCCAGGAGAAGTACGGCTTGGTTGGCGCCCCCAGCCAGATGGCATTATTAAAGGCCTGAATCTGCGGCCATTCGATCTCGGGGAAGTCGTTGCCGCCGCCGCCCGACGTATCGAACATCGACCAACGCCAATTCGGACAGCCGTTACAGGTCGGCTCGTAGAAGCTGTTGTTGTAGAACCACAGTGTTCCGATGCGGTCGTCTTCGAGGCTGCCATGATCAGTGGAGTAATGAATGGGGACACCGGCGGTGGAATTGACAAAGGTGTTTCCATATACGTAATCCCCGTGATGAGCTTCGGCCGCAGCGCCGAGCAGATCGGCTGTGTAAGTGTCCTTTGGATAAGTCGAGTGAAATGGCTTCGATCCTCCAAGATATCCTTCGAATGTCGTATACGGACCTGCATCCTGGTTATCGATCATGTCCAGCTGGCGCGCAGCGCCATCGCCAAAGTAGTTGTACCGCACAACCTCAGGGAAGCCGCGGCCCTTGAAGTTCGAACCCTGCGCTCCGCTCTGATATTGGTCAACGATGTTAAACTGCGCTACTTCGTTCCACCCTTGAATATAGAACTGATGATCGAGATACGAACCAGCCACGCCATTGTTGTGCAGGTGATTGCCTTCATACAAAGTGTTGGCCACTGCCGCGAAACCATTGCCTGCATTGAAGTCCGACATGAGGCCGTTCCCGCAGTTGTAGGCGTCGATTCCTCTGACTGCTGTATCCATGCTTCGAAATAGACGAACGCAGGCAGCCGCTCGGTTCCACGCCGTACGCGCAACGCCCGACGGAGTGGTATAGGTGATGGCGGGCTTTGCATTTTGCACCTTGAGGCCCTCCACAATCAAATATTGTGGTCCATTCCATTTCGCTCCAACGTAAGGCCCAGCCCAGCCAGTCGCACCGATTCCAATTGCTGCGTATCCGGCCGAATAACTGCTCACATCCGAACGTCCGGTGGAATCGCCGGCATCGATTACCGGCAGGTTGCCACTTGAATCAGGGACGCCGCACACGCGGACTGGTTGAGTGCGTGCCGCCTGCGTCGTGAGCTGGAAATATTCGTGATACGTTGTGGGGCTGGTTCCAGACGTGTCTTCATTGTGGATGCGTACCGTGGAGCCGGGTTTCAGTGAAGGCCATGGAACCGATTGGATCGTCTTGTGTTTCTGCGACGGGCCTACGTCGATGCTCTCTCCACTCAACGCCGGATCGACAGTGCAGTCTACCGGCATTGTCTTCGATAGCGTCACTTGATAAGGCATCTTGTGGCCGGTCACATAGACAGTGGCCGTGTTTGCCTGGGAAGGGTCCGCCAGACTGGTGGCGGTTAATGTGTAACGCCCTGCCACAGAGGCTGAAAAGGCTGTGTCTTCGTTCCCGGTGTCGTCAATTTTGCCATCGCCGCCACTTGGCTGGGAAGTAATCTTCCAAGTCACATTGCGGTTGGCCGATCCCCAGACGAATGCCTGAATGTCAGCCTTCTGCTCGGAATAAAGAGTGGCATAAAACGGAACGACATCGACCTGCACGACCGCTTTGCAGACATTGATGAGGATAGATGCTGTAGCGCCTGGGTTCTCCTGCGACGAAGCCGTAAGTTTGAACCGCGCGGATGATGTGACGGTATAGCTTTTCTCGTCACCATTGATGGAGCAACTGCTGCCCACGGCCGGAGCGGTCACGTCTATCCAGTTGCCAGTCCGGGAGGACAGCGTGGCGCCTCCCGTTACAGACCAGCTGACCGCATTTGTTTTTCCGTTCGTAACCGCTGCGTAAATTCGGCGGATACTGCCGGGCAATACATTAAAGCCATAGGCGGGCTGTGTGATGGCGATAGAGATCGGAGCAGATGTTGCCGCGTCAATCGCGCCCGAGGCTGCTCTCGCGTTCATACTTGAACTCTTACTGCACATCACAAGAGTCAGGAGGATGAAGAATCCAAACCGGCGCGCATAGTGAGGATGCCTATTCATGCGAGCCTTTCTCTTTCACTGCGATCGCAGGTAATGCCGCAAAGGGCGCATAGCTAACACTTTCCGGGCGGATCAGCAGCGCCAGGACACCGTTTGCGGCTCGAGCCATCCGCTTGGGCAGCATCCGGATCAGGGTATTGAATCTGTCGCGATCCTCTGGTTCCAGCACTCGCATTAGATAGAAGAGGCTGAAGACTACGATCAGAGCTGCGCTGCCGCCCAGGAGAATGCCCCACAATGGTGCGAGCTCGGAGGCTATGTAACACGCAGTGAGCGATGCCAACACGCTGATGAATGCTACCTTGGTAACCAGCCGCCAAGGGAGTTTCACATTGTAAAGGTAGATTCCAAAGCCCCACATCATGCCCACAGCAATGACCTGCGCTGCGCCGCTGCCGATGCATGCGCCGACGGCTCCCTGTGCAGGAATGAGGTACGATGCCACGCCCAAATCGACGACGCCTGCAATCACAGTGGACAGGATGACAAAGCCCTGCCGCTCCATGCTCTGCAACAGGCTCTGCATCGGAGCCATGAAAGCCTTTGGCATGCACAGCAACGGAGCCAGGGTGACAACCATGGCCGCGCCCCTGTACTGGTTGCCGTAAAGAAGCAGCAGCGCCGGGAAAGCCAGAGCGGCGGAGATAAAATGCAGCGGGATCGCGGTCATCGCAAGATAGCGAAACGTGGAAGATGCAATGGCAGGAAGCCGGGACTTGTCACGCCCATACTGGGCAAAGATCGTTGCGCCAGTCGCCGAACCGAAGACCACAGAACTGATCAGTAGGCGCTCCGCCATGCTGAACGCCACAGAATAATATGCGATCTGGCGGATGTCGGCGGAAAGGTATTTCAGAAGTATGATTTCCGACCGGTTCCAGACGATCAGCGCCAGTATCATGCTGGTGACGCTTTGCCAGGCGAAGGCCATCATCCGTTTGGGCAGGCCCAGCGGTTGAACGTGGACGTTCTCCCAGGCGAGGATACGTTTCATTGTCGGGATGAGGCGCACCAGAAAATCGATTGCGCGCATGCTTAGCATTGAGATTCCAACACCGAGCACGCCCCACTTCAGCACCACAGTTGCCGTGATTGCCAGGAAGAATATAAAAGTTGAAATGATCGAGGCAGGCAGGTTCGTTGAAAGCTCTTCGGTGGCAACATTGGCCTGGGCAGAAACAAAATTGACCATCGCCGGCCAGATGCTGAGCACCACGAGTACGGAGGCGACTCTGTACTCGGTATTGGAATCCCGGAGCACCCAAATCAAGAGGCCGCCCGTCGCCACTGTCGCCAGAATCATCTGAAAGATCAATGTGCGAACGTAGATATATCTCGCCGTCCCTCGATCTCCCTTGCCCAGAAACTCCGCCATGTATTTTCGCGTGGTTTCAGGAATGCCCATTCCGCCCAGGGTGCTGACGATCGACGCAATCCACATGACATAGATGATGTAGCCCATCTTGGACGGCCCAAGAGTGCGCGCAATCGCGATCGACGTAAACAGCGTTACGACAAATCCGATTCCGTTTTCGAGGCCGTACCAACCGGCATTGCGGGCGATAGTCTTCGTATTGGTCATGTCGATTTCACTCTTGGTTTAGGAAAAATGGATCTGCTCTTCAATCTGTATCTGTCAGTTAACTGGCGCCAATGGGCAACCGGGGCCAAGCAGTCCCGGCACCTGGCTGCCCACACATTGATCGCAAACTAACCTAAGCCCTGCAGTGCAACGCGCGCGTCCTTTGCTGCCGATGAATCGGGAGACAGCACTATGGCCTTCTTGAGATGAATAGCAGCGTTGCTTTTGTCTTGAAGTTTGCCGTATACCATCCCCAGGTGATATTGCATGGCAGCACTGCCTGGATCTGTCTTGGTCGCGCCCTCCAGGAGGTCGCGAGCAAATGCATAGGTTCCCTTGAAGTAGTAGGCCCACGCCAGTGTGTCCGCGGAGTTCGGTGAGTTAGGCATGCCTTGACGGGCGGTTTGCGCAAGCGTCAATGCCACATCCACGTTGCCGCCATTCTGCAGCATCAGATAAGCAAGGTTGTTGGCTGCGATTGCCTGTTGGGGCTGGATTTGCAGAGATGCCTTGTAATAAGCCTCGGCCTTGCCCTGATCCTGGCGTGATTCCTCGAGAGTTCCAAGAATCGCGTCGGCATTCGCATCGCTGGGGTGCGTCTTCAACCACTGTTCCCATGCTGCAACGGCATTTGCTGTTTGTCCGCGCTGAACCTGAACCTGTGCGAACAACATCACCGCCTCGCCATCTTCGGAGTTCAGTTGGATGGCCTTCTGAACCGAGGCGGCAGCCTGGTCCATATTCTTGTTCTGGATTTGCAACTGCGCGAGAAGATCGTAAATGCCGCTGTTGTTGGGGCTCTTCGCAATCTGTGCGTTCAAGCGGGCTGAGGCCTTGTCCGGCTGCTTTTGAAAGAGGTCATAACCCACCAGCAGACGCAAGGCCTCGATGGAGTTGGGATCGTATTCCAGAGCCTGATTCAGGAGTTCGGCTCCTTCAGGAAAGCGCTTCTGCGAAAAACGGAGCTTGCCGAGTTCAAGATAAGCCTGCGGGCTCTTCGGCGCCACATTCATTGCGGCCTTCAGATCGTCTTCAGCCTTCTCGGGTGAGTTCCGGCTGATCTCTACCACGGCACGCCATACATAACCGCCGGGAAAACGCGGCGCGGCGGCGATGGTCTTGTCAGCCACTTCAAGCAGTAGATTCATGTCACTGCGCTGCGTGGCGATGCGCGCAAGTTCCTCATCCGCATCCAACCTGGAGGGATTCAGCGTCTCGGCCTGACGGAGACTCGTTTCGGCAAGATTGATATCGCCCTTTGCCAGCGCGGCGTTCCCCAGCCAATACTGCAAAAATGCGTCCTTCGGGGAGTCCTTGACAGCCTGCTGAAGCGCATTTACGGCATCGCTCGCTTTACCGCCGTTGAGCAGCACGATTCCGTTCAATCCAGCAACTTCGGGATCCTTGGAATTCTTCTTCATCAACTCGGCCACCACGGTTTGTGCGGTGCCGTAGTCCTTTGACTCGAGAAGAATGCGAATGTATCCCTCTTTCAACTGAACGCTCTTTGGATACTTCGCAACGAGGCTGGCGAATTCGGCCCTGGCCTTGTCCATCTGCCCTGAGCCCGCATAGTAATCCGCCAGCATGCTCACTCCCTGCGGATTATCGGACAGATCTTGCGACGCCTGACGGAGCACTTCTTCGACCTTTGCCTGATTGCCCTGTTTGAGAAACACATCGGCAAGAGCTGCCCGGGCAGAAAGGCTCTTCGGATCCACGGCGACCGCATCACGGCTCACCTGTTCGGCTTCCAGCCAGCGACTGTTCTTGATGTAGAAGGCCGCCAGCAGAAGCTTGGCATTGATCGATTTCGGATCCAGAGCAACAGACTTTTTCAGCTCTTCTTCGACAACAGGAGCCTTGGCTGGATCAGCTGATTGAAGAAGCGCCATATCGTCATGAAATGCCGCCCGGTTCGGATCGAGTTCGAGAGCGCGCCTGAGTTCGGCCAGAGCCTGATCCCTTTGCCCATGGCGAATCGCAATCGCGGCAAGGAGGGCATGAACATCCGGATTGTTCGGCTGTGCCGCCATCACTGCATTCGCCTGTACCAGTGCGGCATCGATCTTTCCGCCGGCGAGCAGCAGATTGCCAAGATCCATGCGCGCCGCGTAGTTTGCCGGCTGCAGGTCTACCGTGCTGGTGAGTTCCGCGTACGCCGCGCTCGGTTCACTCAGATGTTCGTAAACCTTTGCCAGCGCATAATGGGCATCGGGAAAGTTCTTGTCGATCTTCAGCGCATTGAGAAATTGGATCGCAGCTTCCCGGTATTTGCCTTCGCTGCTATAGCGCTGGCCGCTTTCGAGATACTTCTGCCTGCGCACGCTTGGATCCCCATGACAGCCGCTCACCAGAGCAGCCGCAACCAGGAGCATCATCACCCAAAGAGACTCTCTTCGATTCATTTGCCACCACCCGCCATTGAAACTCGATTGAACTGCCTTAAACAAACGCTTCACCATCTGCCACCCTTGTTGGCTGCCATCTGTTCGATTGCAGCCTGAAATCCTTTGCAAGTTCCGTTGCATGTTCCTGCTCCCATTAAGCCGCTCAGTCCGGAATGAATCGAGGGAGCATCGGCGCAAGCTGCGCGGTAAACGCTTCGGCGCGGACCTTTGCCTGCGCCGTTCCTTCTTTGGCGCCGATGGGCGTTATCACGCGAACCAGTGCGCCATCGGTGCGATTGAGCCGCATTGCGTCGCTCACCAAATACATCTTGGCCAGGTATTCATTGGCGACACTGCGCCCATGCGCCTGGTACCAATAGATGACGAACTGCCGATCTTTCCCGTCGGAAATGATGTATTCGCCTACTCGATGCGGCTTGCCGTTCGCATCGCGCAGGTCGACGTACTGCGACGATTCAAACGTCCAGCCCGCGCCCGGCAAGCAGTTTTTTGGAGAATGAATGGTAACGCCCGTTCTCTGCGTGGGGAAATAGCCGATAAACAGGCCGATTGGAAGTGTCTGTCCTGGGTGGCTGTAAAAACGGGAAAGAAAGTCTCCGGCCCCCAGAACATCGAGTGTCTCTTGATCGATTGACACATCGCTGCCTTGCCATCCCTCGATGGCGCGCGGGAACTGCGATAAGGGCTCGCTCGCTGGAATCACATCGCTGTTTCCCCGACTCTGCAGCAACAGCATCGTAATTACCAACAAAAGCGCGACCGTCCAGTAACGACCACTCTTCATGCCGCGCTCCTCTTGAACGTGAATAAAAGCATGATGCGATGGACAATAAAGAGGCAGCCGAGCGAGACAAGGAACATCACCCAGCCGGAAAACTCGTGAAAGAAACCCATGGCCTTATCGGGATCCCAGTACTGGACGCACAAACCGGTGCCAAGAATGCGCACTGCGTTGGCTGCAATCGCAATCGGGATGCTCGCCATGGCGAGCATGGCCCGCCGAAGAAATGTCTTCTCCATGAAGTATCCATAAAAGATCGAAAGCGTGAACAGGCTCATCAGGGAGCGAATACCACTACAGGCCTCCGCCACCTCCAGGCTCATCAATGGGAGTTGAATGATGTTTCCCTCCCGCAATACCGGAACGCCGAAGAGAGGGAGCAAATCGCTGGCAAGTTTCGAAGCGAGCATCTGCAGCGGCAGAGTGATTTCATTGAAGATGATCGAAGGAATTGGGATGGCAAGAAGTAATACCAGCAGCGCGAAGCGCAATTCCTTAAGAAGTTGATGCCCGCCAAAACCAAGCACAAGTCCTGCGAGCAGGATCACGAGCGATATGCGTGACAGGAACAACTCTGCGCCATAAACTCCAAGGAGCAGAACCGCCAATCCGAATGCAACGACGACAATCCCGTTCCATGTGGGAGCAATTTTTGTCGCTATAAGGGTTGCCCTCTTCGCCCACACTACGTATGCGGCAAAAAAAGGAACCAGGAAGCCATGGGAGAAATCGGGTATGCGCCACCAGTCGATTACCAGTTTTCCAAGGACACGATAATAGACCGCGACGATGAGTAAACAGATAAGCGCCGCTCCCCATGCGGAGGAGGTGTTCCGTAGAAACCGGGGGTTCCTACCGGTCGCTTGCGCCTGTACGTCTTGGACCAAATTCTCCATATTCTCCGTCTTGGCTTCCTTGCAATGCCGTTCGCTGCCTACTTCCTAGCAATCGGAATGCCGAAAACGGAATGGGGCATTCTATAGGTATTCCCCATTCATTGCCGGGGACGAGGAAGCCATTCTCCCGGACGAGTGGAAAACGCTTTCCACTTTCCTTGAGCATGAAAGTCCTATTTTGCTCATTCAGAGGGAAATTTAATTCCCTCCCCTGGTCCCGATGTAGACCCGAATGCACGCCAAGGTAAGGAACTTCCGCGTGGAATGCCCATTCCGCATTCTGTCCTCAGGTTTGGTACACGCATTGCTATAGAAGGCTCGTGAATCAGGCATCCTTGATAAGCAGCAGTGGAACGATTCAAGACGCAAAACGGCAAACCAAGTCGTTCGCGCTTTCCGATGTTTATGCTCAGCGCGCTATTGCAAGGATTGCCGAGAGCGACTGCCCAGTGCTGATCGTGGGCGAGCATGGTGTTGGTAAGCGCTCAATTGCTGTGCAAATCCACGCGCAATCGCATCGGTCCCGCAGTCTCTTTACGGAGATTCACAGCGCCGATGCCGATCCTCAAACTCTTGTGTCCGCCTTATCTACCAAGGGGACTGTTTATTTGACCGAGATTGGGGGCCTAAGCCTTTCACTTCAGGAACTGGTCATCAGCAGCTATTTTCGCTCCGACCGAATGCAAGGCTGCCATCTCGTTTGCAGTGCAAGCCACGATCTGCTGGAAGAGGTCAAAGCGTGGCGAATGCGCGAAGATTTCTATTATCTGGTTGCGGTCATTACCCTCCGAATTTCGCCCCTGCGCTATAGAAAGTCGGAGATTCTCTCCATCGCAGATGAGCTCTTGACCCAGTACTCGAAGCAGTTCGACCGCCCCAAGCCAGTTCTCCGAGAGGAGATCATCGGGTATCTCATGGAGCATACATGGCCCGAGAATCTGCCGGAACTTCAGACCGCGATCAAGACATTTGTGGCCATCGGCGACCAATCCATCTCACTCGCCGCGCTCAAGGCAGCGGCGCCAACTGGAAATCGAAATGGGAACGGTAGACCTCTATCCCTGAAGGAGGTTACGCGGGCAGCATCGATCCAGATCGAGCGCCAGTTGATCTCTGAAGTTTTGATTAAGACCCGCGGAAATCGCAAGCGCGCTGCATCGGAACTGGGAATCAGCTATAAAGCGCTGCTCTACAAACTCAAACGGGACGGAACGGAAAGACCACCTGCGTCCAACGGGAACGGAGTCGCACTATGAGATCAGCAAGACCATCTATCGTGGCATTTTTTGTTTTCGCAACCTTTTGCCAGGCGCAGGACCAAATGCCCGCTGGCAATCCCGCCCAGGGGACAGCGCCGGCTCTGGCGGCTTCATTGGCTCCGTTGACCGCGCCAGGTCCAACCGCGGCGGACACTTATATTGTCGGCCCATCCGACGTACTGGCCGTCACTGTCTGGAAAGAACCGAGCTTTTCGGGTAGTCTCCTCGTCCGGCCCGACGGCATGATCTCGATCTCTCTGGTCGGCGACATTCAAGCTTCTGGCTTGACGCCGTTACAACTGGCGGATCAGATTGCCGCAAAGCTCAAGAAGTTCGTCCAGGATCCTAAAGTCTCAGTCGAGATTAGTCAGATACACAGCAAAGTGGTCTACCTTCTCGGCGAGGTTGCGAAGAAAGGGCCGGTCGACATGACGCCCGGAATGACCTTGCTGGAGGCCATTGCCAGTGCCGGCGGGCTCACGGACTTTGCCAATATGAAGAAGATCTATATCCTGCGCAACGAAGCCGGAGATCACCAGACCATCGCGGTGCATTACAAGGAAGCCCTGAAGGGCAATGCCGCGCTCAACCTGGTGTTGAAACCTGGCGACACCATTGTGGTTCCGTAATCCGCCAACTATGAAAAAAACTCTCACATCATTCGCGTTCCTTCTGGCGATCTGCTCCCGGGCAGGCGCGCAGGTTGCGCCCGAGGCGACGTCGGGCGCGGCTCACATGGACTACAGCTTGCGCTACTCTCAGACCGCGGAATTCGGCGGCAATATAGGCAACTGGCAGACCGCTGCGGCATCCGGTTTAGTCGATTATGCGAATGGGAGCGAACGCCTCCCCTTTAGCCTTACCAATACCGGTGGCTATACGTTCACCTTTGCCGGTCCATCCTATACCACTGGACTATTTGAGCACCTATTGATCTCGCAAGGAATCATTTGGCGCAGATGGAGCGTCACGGCCTCCGACAATGTGAGTTATCGTCCCCAGGCGCCAACCACCGGCTTCTCGGGTATTCCTGGCATAGGAGAGCCAATCGGCGCACCGAGTCCGACTCCTCCGTCCAGCGAAACTATTCTGACGGTGAATACACACGTCGTGGACAACCTTGCGACCGTCGAATTGGACGATAAGTTCAATTACGCAACAACCGTCACCGCCGGGGGCAGTTCGGAGTTACGACGCTACCCTGACGGCAATGGATTGAATGTCAATACGCAGAAGGCTAATGCTGGACTCAAGCGGCGTCTGAACGCTCGAAATTCACTCACCACTGACTACCATTTTTCTTATTTCAGCTACCCCGACTATGGATTAGGCTTCAACACCAACTCCGTGCTCTTTGGCTTCACGCGCCTTTGGACTGCAAAGATCTCCACAGACCTTTCGGGCGGCCCAGAGTGGGTAAGCAGTTCAAACAGCGCTGATTTCCCCTCATCGACGAGATTCTCAATCAGGGCGAGTGCGCTTTATACGTTTCGGTTAACGTCAGCGGAACTGAACTACAACCGCGGAGTGAATGATGGCGGTGGGTACCTGTTTGGTGCGGAGTCGGATACAGCAACCTTCGTCCTATCGCGGCAATTCAGAACGGGGCTGGACCTCGGATTGCACGGATCGTATCGGCGCACATCCGGGCTTGTGAACAACGGAGTGACCGACGGCAAGGTCGCTGGAGTACAGGCAAACCGGCGCCTGGGCAGGTTCTTCAGCGTATTCGCAAGTTACACAGCCACCGATCAGTCTTCCAGTTCAACGCTCCCTGGCAATACCTTGAACAACCTTCTGCAAATCGTCGGTTTCGGTGTGAGCTATTCACCAAGGGAACGACGCATCATCCAATAAACCTTCCAAGGAGTCGTATGCTCGGGCATCGTGAATTGACAATGGAAGACTACACCAGAATGCTTAAGAGGCGGTTTCGCCTGATTCTGGTTTCCACGATAGTTTTTCTCGCTGTTGGCGTAGGCCTCAGCTACATCCTGCCTAAGATATATGTGTCGCAGACGCTGGTGCTCATCGAGCAACAAAAAGTTCCTGAAGACTATGTAAAACCCGTCGTCGACGAAGACCTGAGCGGACGGCTGGCTTCCATGAAGGAACAGATCCTGAGCCGGTCGCGCATTGAGCCGATCATTACGAAATTCAATCTTTTCGCCGGCAAGCGCGATATGGACGACCGCGTCGATCTTACCCGCAAGGCCATCAAGGTAACCCAGATCAAATCCGAGCAATCGAATGCGACGAAAGGGATGCCCGGCTTTTTTGTATCGTTTGAAGCGCGGGACGCGCGAACAGCCCAGCAGGTTTGCGGTGAAATTACCTCACTTTTCGTCAGCGAGAACTTGAGCGCGCGGGAGCAATCCGCGGAAGGCACGTCTGACTTTCTGAAACAGCAGCTCGAAGACTCGAAAGGGAAGCTCGACGAGCAGGATGCGAAGCTCGCAGACTTCGAGCGTAAGTATATTGGCAGGCTCCCTGGGCAAGAAGCAACAAACAATAACACGCTCCAAGCTCTGACTACCCAGCTTGATGCAGTAACGCAATCCGTGAATCACCTTCAACAGAATGAGACTTTTCTCGAAACCATGGTTGCTCAGCAGACGCAAAGCACACAGGGCACAGATGCAGTCTCCGGAATCTCAGCGGATGAGCGCAGGGCGCAACTCAAGACTCTCACGGAGCAAAAGCAGGCGTTGGATGCGCTCTATACGCCAGATCACCCCGATGTGGTCGCGATTTCACGCAAGATTACAGCATTGCAGGCACAGATCGATCAGTCGCCTGCCGATTCAGCCCCAATCAACAATGTAGTTGTGCAAACTGCCTCCCCTCAACTTCAACAACTGAGGGCTCAACTTCGCGCCGCGCAACAGTCCACCGCGGCCGAAAGGCAGGAACAGGTTCGGATCAACAAACAGATTAAGGCCGACGAGTCGAAGATTGAGGCCAGCCCGGTCGTCGAAGAAGAGTATAAGCAGATCACCCGCGACCATGACACGGCATTGGCGTTCTACAACAGCCTGCTCACCAAGATGAACGAATCGTCCATGGCGACAGCCCTTGAACAGCGCCAGCAGGGCGAACAGTTCCGGGTTATGGATGCTCCCAATCTTCCCGACGCGCCGCGATTCCCTAACCCTCTCATCTTCGCCGGCGGCGGGCTTGCCGGCGGCCTGTTTCTCGGCGTCCTCATCGCTGCGTTTCTCGAGTATCGGGATACCGCGCTACGCACCGAAAGCGATATATGGGCCTTCACCACGCTGCCCACTCTCGCCATGCTCTCCCACATTGACGGCCTACCTAAGCCCGCTGCAGATCCCAAGCGACGCTGGAGGCTCTTTTCACGGGCGGATAAACCCATCGAAAGTGCTGGAAGCTAACTATGTACAAAGCCTATTTCGGTCTTCGCGCGCTGCCTTTTGGCGCCAGCCCCGATCCGCGGTTTCTCTACCTTATGCCGCAGATTCGGGAGGCGCTTGCCAGCCTGCAATACGGCATTGCGACACGCAAGGGTTTTGTCGTCTTGACCGGAGAAGTGGGTACCGGAAAAACCACTCTTCTCAAAACTGTTCTCAGCACTTTCTCCAAGGACCGGGTTTCGTCGGCCTTCGTCTTCAATCCATGTCTCGATGTGCTGGACTTTCTTGAATTTGTTCTCACCGACTTCGGCATTCCCCCTAAAACACGCACCAAGTCCGGCATGCTGTTGCAGCTCAATAGCTGGCTCATCGATCGCTTCCGCGTTGGGGGCCTGTGCGTCATTGCCGTCGATGAGGCGCAGAATCTGTCCTGGGAACTCCTGGAAGAGATTCGCCTGCTTACCAATCTGGAAACATCAACGGACAAACTGCTGCAAATTGTGCTCTCGGGACAGCCTGAGCTGGAAGAAAAGCTGCGTAACCCAAATGTTCGCCAGCTTCGCCAGCGCATTTCAGTGTGGTGCAGAACTCATGCGCTGACTGAGGAGGAAACACAGGCTTACATCGCAGAAAGATTGCGCATTGCGGGCGCCACCCAGACCATTCTGTCTCCTGAAGCCGCGCGGCTAGTCCATCACTATGCAAAAGGAATTCCTCGTCTCATCAATCTTATTTGCGAGCATTCGATGATCAGCGCCTATGTGGAGCAAATCATTCCCATCCCGGGGCGAATCGTCGAGGCAGTCGCCGTCGAGCTGGATCTGGACGACCAACCATTCATCATCTCGTCCATGGCCCTTTCCACGTTGCCGAATAACCTCTTCCCAACTGCAATATCCAGCACTGTTAACCCCGTCGGGGAATTTTTCGATCCCCTGAAGGACCCTCAACCATGAGCCGAATATACGAAGCACTTCAAAGAGCAGATCGCGAACGGAAGACGGCGCAGGCCTTGGAAGACGACCCAATTGTCGAGCCGGCGTTCATTCCAACTATAGAGGTACCACCACCGGACACTACCGGCGTGGCTTTTGAGAGCTTCAATGAGCACCCGTGGCAGCCATCCATCGCTTCCCTTCCCACGCTCGCGGACCGCGGCGCGGGTGTCGAGCAGTTTCGCAGTCTCCGCTCACGGATCTACCAGGCACGCTACGAGATGCCGCTGAAGACAATCCTTGTTTCCAGCGGCATGCCGTCGGAAGGCAAGAGCTTTGTGGCGGCGAACCTCGCAATGTGCCTGGCACTCAATACAGTCAATAACATCCTGCTCATTGACGCCGATCTGCGCCGCCCCACTCTCCACGGCCTTCTGGGCGCTCCCAACACGCCTGGGTTATCAGAGTATTTATCCGGACTTTCGGAATTGAATGCCATCATGCAGCGCGATGCTCGTCTGAGAAATGCCGAGCCGGACCATGTGAGCGGGATTCCCAACCTTACCTTCATTCCCGCAGGCAAGCACGGTGACGACTCTTCCGAACTCGTCACCAATCATCGAATGGAAGAGCTCATTGCGACTGTTTCATCGCATTTTGACTGGATAGTGATCGACTCCCCGCCTGTGCTGGCGGTTACCGATGCGGTGGAGCTTGCCCATGCGGCAGATGCCGTATTACTTGTTGCCCGGCAAGCAAAAACGCCTTACGGCGCCGCTCAACGCACTCAGGCCTCTTTTACCAACACCCGCATCCTTGGCTACGTGCTCAATGACGTCAAAGACGCTCCACTCCGCGGTTCTTATTCTTACTACGGCTACTACGGCGCACCGGAAACCGCGGGCCCTGCCAAGAGAGTCGAGGACAAACCGGAATGATCAGAATTTTCAATGTTTACTATCCGACCCGGACTCTGGTACTGCTTCTTTGCGAAGCGCTTCTCGTGAGTTGCTCATTTTTGTTGGCCACCGCATACCTGGCCGGGCTTGATTCCTATATTGCTCTGATCTATGAAAACGGACTTCTAAAGATCGTAAGTATCACCGCTCTCACTTTACTGCTCTCCTATTACTTTGATCTGTATGCACCGCAACGCATCTTAGGGCACTGGGAGATTTACTTTCGGCTGCTGCTCGTCCTCAGCGTTCTTTCCTTTTTTCTCGCCGGGCTCCTCTATTTTTTCCCGGGGATGGACATCGGTCCGAATGTTCTTGTGGCCGGCGTCTCTATTCTTACGCTT
>Ga0206873_1173_pt1 | contig 19719 bp, 18 predicted proteins | sample Alteio_BWOrgCont_11_FD_152631 | JGI IMG/M metagenome (GOLD analysis project Ga0206873, IMG submission 152631) | Enriched cells from forest soil in Barre Woods Harvard Forest LTER site, Petersham, Massachusetts, United States -... | ecosystem: Environmental > Terrestrial > Soil > Temperate forest >...
AAGTTTGTTATCTATGGAATCATGTCTTGGCGGATCGATTGCCCAATACTTGGCCGATCCGTTATCATTGGCTAAAGAAGCCTTTTCAAATCCCACCATTCCCATGGATACGAAAAGCAATTATGCGAATTTACTGAAAGAGTATTTTGATAAAGGAAACAATGATCTAGAACACGAGACTTTTAAAAAGAATGTTGAAAACCGAATCGCCACTGAAAAAGAGGCCAGTCGGCTAGAGACTCAGGCTCACATCCACTACGGGTTAAATCTTATTCCCACTGGAGATGAGGGCTCACCTTTCGTCTTTCACGGAACGTTCACCCGTGAGTTTGTCCTACTCAATGGCCGCGGGGCCCAAAGCCAGGACACTGTTTTGACGCCTCAAGAAATTATCAGCTCTGCGACCCTTGGTGCGGCCACCATGATGGGTCTCCAAGGTTCCTTGGGATCCATCGAAGTGGGTAAAGTCGCTGACATGCTCTTGTTGGACGCCAATCCCCTCTCTGACATCGCCAATGTGAGGAAAATGACGAAGGTCATTAAAGGTGGCAAAGTGGTCAACTTCTTAAACTCACCGAACTAAACGTAAGTGCCCATTCACTTCTTGTTCTGGGAGCATGACATCCCCGTCTTCGCTCAGTGCCGCTAATTCCACAACAGGCCTTTCAAATCTCACATTCAAATGGCCCATTGAATAAATAAGCGCCCTGTGGAGACCACTTGCAATGGCCGTTCCCTTCCACATTCTTTTTCCGATGATCAACTGAATCGTACAAAAGATTTGATGGCCAGTGCCAATTTTCTCAAACTTGACATAAAAGAAAGCCGTGAGATCGTTGAGGGATCCTCCTTGCAGGGCTCTCCATTCTCCAACCCACTGGGCGATTCTTTTATGTACGAATTTCTGCACTGATCGTAAGTGAGGAACCTGAATGAACTCAATTTCTCCATCGATTGCGTATTCCATAACACTGATCTCCTTTTATTAGTTATTAAAGCGGCGCCTGATCGATTCAAGACAGAATCCGTCAAAGCTGACGCTGGTTTCCTAAAGTTAATACTGGTCGGGATCTCACCATCCATGGCGAGGCCCGAAGCCGAGCTCCCCGACCAGTGGGAAAGAACAACGACGGCGAGGAGGCTCCAAACCAACAGGGGGTAGGCTGTTGCCAGGATTGATTTGCTGCTTTTCTTCATAAACTCCGTCTCCGTCATTGTTTGAACCAATGTAACAGCGAGGGTTTAAAGGAGTATGAAAACGGGATTAAACCTTTTTAATTCTGATGGTGAAAGTGCTGCCGTCGCCGCGGTTTTGATACGTGATGTCGCCACCGTGTATCTCCGCGATTTGCTTGGCAATTGAAAGGCCAAGGCCAGAGCCTGTGACGTCAGGCTGACGACCCGGCGCGCGATAAAATCTTTCAAAAATTTTATCGCGATCTTTTTCTGGAACCCCTTGGCCATAATCTTGAACGTCTATTTTATAATAATCGTTTTCTTCAATAATCGATACTTCAACTGACTTTCCGTTGGGCGAATATTTTATCGCATTTCCGATGAGCTCACCGATCATGCTCGAAAGAAGATACTGGTCACCACTCACTGTGAAAGAAGATTCGGCTTTTTCATTTCCACTTAGATTCATTTTAAGAGTGATATCTTTTTGGCGCGCGAGCCCCTCTAACTTAGAAATGGCATCTAAAGTAATTTCATCGACACGAACAGGAGTTTTCGTAAGAAACGCGACTCCCGCATCAACTCTAGCAAGTAAAAGAAGATCATCGATGATTTTTGAAAGATGAAGAAGTTCTTGAGACATACTGGTCATTAGAATTCGAGTTTCGGCAGGCGATCTTTCTTTCTTCATTGAGATATCGAGTTCTCCTCTGAGAATCGACAGGGGTGTCTTCAATTGATGTGAGGCATCTGCAACAAATCTCTCTTGACTCATAAACATTTTTTGAATTCGATCCAGAAGTTCATTCAATGTCACAGAAAGGGCTTTAAGCTCATCATCCACAGGCGGAACCGGCAACCTCTCATTTAAAATTTTTGGGTCAAATGATTTCGCTTTCTCGATTATGAGTTGGATAGGCACAAAGGCCCGGCCAGAAAGATAAATTCCACCAAGCATTGAAATGAGAACGGCGATAGGAATGGCGATATAAAAAAGCCCCAAGAGATTTTGACGCTCTTTTTCCAAAAATGTAAGGGGGACGGCGATTTGAAGAACGAAGGTGGACTTTATTCCGGGATTGACGACGAGATTAATTTGTCGGTAGCGCGTCTGGTTTCCCTTTAAAGCCACCGGAAATTTTTCGGGCGGTACTGAAAGAAAAGTATATCTATTTTGTGTCACACCACGAAGCTCATCTGGTCCCAGGGGCAGTGAATCAGTTCCCAGATCGCGAGATTTTCCGATGAGAGTTCCATCCATTCTTGATAATTGAATAAAAGAGCGGCCGACAGCAAAAGGAAAACTCTTTCCGACGCCTAAAAAAGAATCGATGTCATATGAAAGATCACCAAAAGCTCCGACGTTGATTCCGTGGGCCACGTCGACAGCATAATTATAAAGAGATCGGTCAAATTCGATGGCGCGAGAATTTGAAAATTGGCTGTAGACAAGAATACTTAAGATAGAAAGAGCAAATGTGAAAATTCCGACAAAAAGGGCCGCCAACCGAAAACGAATGCTCTTAAGAGGAATACGTCTACTCTTCCTTGAGGACGTAGCCAAAACCCACCACCGTGTGAATAATCTTTTTACCAAAAGGTTGGTCTATTTTTTTTCTCAGCATGTTGACATAGACATCGATGACGTTACTCTCGCTATCAAAATGGATATCCCAAACATGCTCGGCAATCGACACTCGTGAAATGGGGCGATTGGCATTTCTCAAGAAATATTCTAAAAGAGCAAATTCTTTCGGAGTCAGAATGATAGGAGTTTGAGAACGTGTTACCTGGCGCGAAACAAGATTCATTTCAAGGTCAGAGAATCTTAAAATCGACTCAGTTCCTGATTCACTTTTGCGACGAAGAAGGGCTCTCACCCGAGCTAGAAGTTCGTCAAATGCAAATGGCTTAGTGATGTAATCGTCAGCGCCAGCGTCGAGACCATGAACTTTATCTTTGGTGCTCGAGAGAGCCGTCAGCATAAGAATGGGCCCTGTGTAGCCATCTCCTCGCAATTGACGGGCGATATCCATTCCATTTTTATCAGGAAGCATCACATCTAAAAGAATGAGGTCATATATATTTTCTGAAGCGAGAGTTTCTGCAGCAGCACCACTCTCGGCGACGTCGACAGTGTAACCAGATTCTCCGAGACCCTTTTTTAAGAACCCGGACATTTTTTTTTCATCTTCAACAACAAGGAGTCTCAAAGAACATATCCTAAATTTACGTCGCCCTGAATAGCGCCACTGACGGGACCCAAGCCCCGCAAAAAGAGACCCTCCGCTCCCAACTGGATGTTAAATCGATTCCACATCCATTGATAGCCACCTCTTGCGCCCAATTCCATCCCAACAGGAGTGGTTCCGAGCTCTTCCACTGATTTTTCTCCTTGAACATAATACGCGAGGGGACCTGCGTACCAACCTGATCGAAAGGGTTTTCCGTTAAAAAATTTCATCGTGTTGATACCAATGGCATTAACTGTAAAATTAAAAAGCCCGTAACTTTGAGGGTAATGAAAAAATGATAACCCAAACGTCCAACCGTGCCCGACAGGGGCGTCTACCGCCAGAGAATAGCCTCGCTCTAAAATCGAAAAAGCATCAAGGCGCACATTGGCCGTTTTTCCAGCCTCATTGGCGGCATGATATGAAAGTTGGTCAAGGTCCATGGACGCGAAAGCAGGTGTTACAAATCCAATGGTGAACACTATCATTATTAAGTTTTTTAAAAGCATTGTAATCATCCTCCCTAGGTCCCCAAAGAGAATTCTTACTCGTCTACCTCTATTAATCCAATTAAAAAATTTTCATCTGCTACTTCTGTTACTGCGGCTGCAGATTCAATACAGAACTGTTAGAGAACAGTCCCAAAGGCTGTTGCTGACTATTCAATGGAATAACACGGAAATAGTATGTGCCCCATGTCGGCAAATTCTGGGCAGGCGTCAGTGAGAACTGGCCCGTAGATCCCGGATTTTCGGCATATAAAAGACGCGTAGGATCAGGCGCATTCCCATTTGGATTTACAAAGGGCATGTTCGGTCGACTGATTTCAAGATACACGAGGGCCACATTGCTAAATCCACTCAAATCATAAGAAATGGCAATGGCTGTTGCTGGATTGGTTACTTTTATTTGAGGCTGTCCAAGTAAAAGGGGCTGAGGCGCGATCCCACTTGTTGGTGTAGGCGTCGGTGTTGGAACCGGAGTGGGCGTTGGAGTTGGCGATCCCCCAAAAGGTGGTGGCGTCGGAGTAGGTGATCCTCCAAAAGGTGGCGGCGTCGGTGAAGTAAGTGGCCCATTATAAATGGCCTTCATCGCTTTATAAGCGTTGACTCGACCACCATAAGAAAGTTTTCCAGACATCGAAGGGATGGGATCAACATTTCGAAGAAGGGCCAAAAGAATTTGACTATAAGACATATCAGGCCGTAGAGCCATCATTTCAGCGACGACTCCGGCGACAAACGGAGTCGCCATGGAAGTGCCACTCATCAATTGGTATTGGCTGCCGTTCATGGTTGAAATGATATTAACCCCTGGAGCGGCCAATTGAACTGTAGATCCATAATTTGAAAAACTTGCCAAATTGTCATTTTGATCGGAGGCCGCTACGACAACCATGTTGGCCCCACCGCACCTTGCAGGGTATACGGGGGTCGTGTCGTTGTTTTGTCCCACGCCATTTGCATCTCCGTTTCCAGCCGCGGCCACGAAAACAATTCCTGCTGAGTTCGCAAGAGAAATTGCATCACAAAGAGCCTGTGAATAAGATGAACCGCCCCAGCTATTGCTCATGACTTGAACCTTTTTTTGAATCGCAAATCCGATGGCCTTAACGGCGTCTGAGACATTTCCCGAGCCCGTTGAAGTCAGAAATTTCAATGGCATTATTGAAACATTAGGACTTGCTCCAATCACTCCAATACCATTATCGCCGACAGCTCCAAGAATTCCCGCTGTGTGGGTCCCGTGAAAATGAGGGGCGTCGTCTGCCATCACATTATTTGTATTTGCCGCAAAATTCCATCCGTTGACATCATCGACATAACCGTCTCCATCGTCGTCGATTCCATTATTTGGAATTTCGCCTGGATTGACCCAAACATTCGCGGCCAGATCTGGATGGGTATTATCCAATCCCGTATCAATAACAGCGACAACGACTTTTTTACTTCCCATCCCCATATCCCAAGCCTGAGGGGATTGGGCCAATTGATGAGAGTATTGCTGTGAAAACATGGGGTCATTTGGGGTATGAAAAGCCGTCACGATGTAGTCGGGCTCAATATAGGCAATCTGACTGGCAGCTTGAAATTCTTTTATTTTTTCAGTAACGGGTGACCCGGCAGCAAATTGAATCGAATACATTCCTGGTAAAATGGGTTCAATTTTTGAACCAAACCCTACCTGAGTGTAAAGGTAGGTTGAACTTGCACTATATGTGGAATCTGCAGCGGGATTTAATTTGACGATATACCTTTGAGGATTGAAATCTCCAGAGGGATCTTGATCAGATGAATTCACTGGTGCGACACTATTTCCTCCTCCGCCGTTACACCCCGTCGAGGCCAAAAATAAAAAAAGTACCGCGACTCCCAAAACCCTCATTTTCGCCATGATCACCTCCGTACAAAATAGTTCGGAGACATTTCCCCTAAAAATGAGGCTGGCTCTAGTGTTCAGGGCTTTTGTCACTTGAAAAAAGAAAGTGCAAAATGTATTTACAGGATCTTTTCGAAAATCTTATTGATGTTGAGAGGATGTCCCATGATCACCCGTAACATCTTCAGGTGCGAGTGAAGCCTCGGATTTAGAAGCCATGCTTGTTCGATGTTCTCTTTCTGATATCTGCCAAGCTGCGGTAAATCCCACAAGGGCTATGAGGAAACATGCGAGAAGATAGCGAAATATGTTTTCTTGGTGTATTGGCATTTGTCATTCTCCTACCGTTAACAGTTCACCTTTCGGCAAGACTAGACAGTTGCAAAAGCGCCTCAGACCAGTTTTTTAAAAGAAAATTTTCACGGCCAAAGAAACTTCGCAAATCGTCTAAAGGTTCGACAAGATGGCGTACTTTCGCGTCTTTATTCGAAGATGACTCAGTGCCTAAACCAAATAACATTGCATTTTAATAGTACTATTGATTTAATAGTACTATCAAACAGCCGAGAAGATGGTTAAGACAGAAAAGAATTGAAACCTGGAGGAGAATTACTATGAATCGCGAAGAGGCACTCAAACAAATAGAAGAAATCAATATGGCCCTTGCTGCGAGTAACCAACTTCTTCTCTCAGGAATGCTCTCTATATTTATTGGACTCACGGTTCTCATGTTACCGTTTATTGAAATACCCACTCAGCAGTTAACATTTGGTCATGATTTTGGAAGTTGGAGAGTCTACGTCCTTCCCGCTATCCATGTCGTCGTCTATCTCTCCTTATTTAGTCTTGTAAGATGGACCGTTGAAAAAAAATGGATCGAAGCCCGTATAAAGGCTCCCCATCCGGCTCTTGCTCAAGCCCTTGCCGTCCATCGTCCAGTGATCGCCGCAATCTGTGGAACAATTATTATGCTGGGCTACTTAGGAATAGATCAACTCGTCTATCCTTTCTTTCTCATTTTTTTTGGAATTCTCATGAACTTTTATGGTCGCTTTTCAAACCCACGGCTTTTTTGGGCCGGATGGAGCTACATTATTTTAGGTCTCATTTTTGGCGCCATGACTCGAATGAATAGACCTTATTTATGGATCGCCTTTAACACCTACCTGGGTGTTTCACTGATCATCGTCGGTATCTCTATTCGGAAAGAAAGAAAATCCTAAATGGGTACCGACCTAGACAAAGTCATTCATCAACCTGTGAGGACGAAGATCATGGCCTTCCTTGCAAATGTAAAAGAGTGTGACTACACCACTCTCAAAACTTCGCTGGGTCTTTCAGACGGCCACATGAGCACACATATGAAAGAGCTCTTGGCCAGTCACTATGTCGAAATGGAAAAAAGTTTCGTCGAGAATAAACCAAAAACTGTCTATCGCATTACCAAAGAAGGTAAAAAGCGTTTTGCGGCGTATGTAAACACCTTAAAAGAATTAATTACTATTTCTTAACCGGAGGTGTCATTATGAAATTCTTGAGTGCGTTATCTGTTTGCATCTTGGTCGTTCTCTCCACTCTCATAGCCGGCTGCGGACAACAACTTACCAAAAATGACCCCAGTAATCCCAATCCCGTAAATTTAGAAAGAGACTTTCAGGAGGTTATCCATCATGACTGTAACGGGAACGTTACGAAAGACGGGATTGAAACCGTCGCCTCGCCAACGGCGTGGGTGCAAATTAATCCTGCCAATACGTCTCGCACCTATAATCCCAGTTTTACAGATGAGCAGACCGGTTCTTCACCTACTTGGATGGTGGGAGACTTCAGTTTTCAAGTCGATTATTCGTTTGGCGTTCTTAACATGCATGTCGTTTCGGGAATCAACACTATTGATTACAGTTTTTCTTATTGCACCGCCTGGTCAACAGATGTGAATGGGAATTCGGTCTGCACAGCCCAAACCGTTGATGAAAAGGGGACGGTGACCATCAATGTTAATTACACCGAGAAAACCTTGAGCGGATCCATGAGTGTCTCCGATTGCAATCCAAGCCCCAGTCCGACTCCGGCGCCTCATTGACAAAATTGGGGAGTCCTGTCTACCAATTCACAGGATTCCCCGGCCCTGAGAGGTTTTAGGGCCTCTTGAATTCGCATTGGTTTTGCATCTTGTCGAGCGCAATGAAAAACCTCATTTTTACTTTCATTTTCTTCACTTTCTCCCTGGCAGCTCAAAATGGAGTAGCTCAGGCGAAAGCCACCCGAATATCAAACCAAGATTTCAAAAGTTCGGTGCAGGAACTCATTACGTCTTCAACAACATCTATCGATCTTATGCAAGGCGGCACTTTCCAAGAAGACGCTTTTCCAAAAAATACTTTCATAGACGGTCTTATCGCCAAAAAAAAAGCGATGCCTGATATTAAAATTCGCGTTCGGCTCAATAGCGAATTGGGAGAAACCGAAATTTTAGCTCAAAAAGAAATTCTTCAAAAGGCTCAAATCAACGTGAGTGTGGGCCCTGAAGACAAAGACATATCATTTATTGTCGGAGATCAAAAAGTGACTATCTTTGAAGCCAATAACCCTCAGGCAAATGAACTCAACGGAATTTGGAAGTCTGAAGAGTCCCCTTTGGCTCATAGCCTCACAACTTTTATGTCTCAGAAAACCGCTTATGAAAGTGACGAAGTTCCCGTTCCGCCAAGCCGACGGTTTTGGATCGGTTACAAACGACCTGATATTTCAGCCGGTGATTTTGTAAAAGCTCTCAATGAGCATCTCATTCCTGACACCGTCAAAGTGGGGCAAGAGAGAGGACTCGTCGCCTATTCACCGGTGGTCATAGAGGGATTCAACACCTTTGCCGACCTTCCATCAGAATTTGCCATCGTCAGTTACCAAACCGAGGAAAAGTATCGAGCGATTGCCGACACCCCTGCGGGCAGTGAGTACCAGGCCTCCCACTGGTATTTTTTTACACACCAGACTGATAGCGGTCTGAAGAGTGGCAGCGCCGTCGCCAATGAATATCGCAGCAGTTTACAATTTGGAAACGCTTACTATTTGCCTCAAATACCAGCTGAATCTGAACTCCAGAAGGGACAACAGACTTATACAATTCTCCTTAGAAAAGATGGCGAAACTGACGAAAGTTTCATCGCTAACACGAAAATATACCTCGAAAAATCCCAAGCTCTCAAAGACCGAGGCCTTCTCGATTCCGTTATTCGCATAGAAAAAAATTATGTTCTGGAATTCCAGATCTGGAAATCGGCGGCTAGCTTCCAAAACTCTCAAGGCACTCTGGATGAACTTCGAAATAATGCCTTTAAAGTTTACAAATCTGAGCCGATTGGAAGGCAAACTTATGACAATGTCTCTGTCTCCCCTGGACAGGGTGCCTCGTTTCAATTTCCTACAAAAATACTAAAACCTGATGTCATAGAGGCGCCATTTCGCTCGACATTTTTGCCCTACCTATCTGCCTCAAAGGCAAGCCTATTAGGCATTTGCCGTGGCGCCACGAAACAGTTAAACTGACCCTGTATTTAGGCTCAAGGTTTCTGATTTAAGACCGAATAGAATATATCAACATCGCGGTGGGCACGGATTTTTTTCAAACTCGTCGGCAGGATGAAAGCAACAAAAATGAATGGGACCAATAGTGGGGCTCCTGCCTGCAAAAGACGCTATGTACGAAAGGCTATCGGATGTCGAGGCGCTCTCTCAAACGCTATAGAAACTTGCCATGCCACTCTTCTTGAAATCAGCGAAGGAGGCCTTCTCTTTTCTTGCGCGAAAGATCTTCACTTAGGTGAAGGCTTAGAACTCCAATTTTATTTAACAAAGTCCCGGCATCTGGTGCTCAGAGGAGCTGTGGTCTATCTGGTCAGGAAGGAAAACCACACCCTTGGAAAATATTATGGATTGAGATTTGTCGATCTCGATATCTTCAACAAAATGCTTATTCAGAGTTTCATCAGACAGTCAAAGTCCTGAATATATTTTATTTTTGATGTAAGAGATTTTGTCTGGCTTCTTTACCAAACTCTCCCCGTAAAATGGCAGCCCGAACCAAGGAGAGGCTTTCTTCTCTATCTTTTTGATCTTTCACACGAACATCTATCAGGGCTTCATTTGAAAATCGCGCGTCTTCTTGAAAGCTCGCGATACTTCGCTCCGGAGTATTAGGCTTTGTCATATTAGATTTGACCAAACCAGAATTTAAATGAGTAAAGGGCTTTCCAGATATTTTCTTAAGTGCCGCGACTTTGGCAGACTTCTCTGGAGTCTGCGCAATAAATTCTTTTTCGATAACTCCAGGCCCTAATTCTTCACCTTCATGAAATTCAGGAGTTTTAATCTTTTGATCGGGAACCAAAACCGTATCAAGTGTCCCCGCCATGGCTAAAGACGTCACAACCAACAAGCAGGCGAAATGAAAAATGGACGAGAGTTTCATCACTTACACTATCGGCTTAACTAGACGAAGGTTGAGGGAGGATAAAAACTATAAATTTCAACTACATAGCAAGATGGCCTGGAGGCAATTAATTCGGGCTTTACTTGAACCCCTAATAATTTTTTAATAACATTAAGATATGGATAAACGAATTCCTTATTTTAAATTTATCGTTTCAGCCTTCTTCTTGGCATTCGCAGGCCTCTATCTTTTGGCATGCCCAGGGCCTCCCGGCCCCGTTGTCCCACCTGTCGACAGTACTTCTGTGTCTGAACTCGCAGAAGCTCTGGTCAGTGGAGCCGTCAATGCCACCATTAGCAGTGGCACCCAGGCTCGTCTTTGGCCGGCTTCGAAAAAGCAAATGACCTTACTCAATGAAATTAAAAGTGACATGAATCCAGTTCAGACTGCATGGGGTCAGCGTATAGCGGCTTCTCCGTGTCCAACCAATCAACTTCCAGGAGGCGCGGTCCCTCCCGGAACTTGTATTCTCGGCAGTAATACCCAGACAATTCCCTATCCCATTTGTAATTTTCCGGGACAAGGCCAAACTGTAACCTGGTCAGGAAATGAAATCTTCACAAAAGTTTCAGGTCCCACGGCCTTGAGCTGTACGTCATTTCCAGCTTTTACAAACCTTGATGTCCTCACAAGAACGTTCTCAACACCCACATCGCGAATGACGCCCAACAGTCTCATTGTCGTCGTCGATACGTCAGGACAACTCAATGGTTTTGGACCCATCGTCGCTGCTTCAGGCGAGACCATTTCTTATACGGGCGCCACAGCGCGAACAATCGTCCTGAACGGTGTTCACTTGATCGCCTCTGTTTTTGGTTACATCGTTTGGAATTACATGATGACGAGCAATACAATCAATGTAGACGGAACAAATACTGTCACCTCGGGAGTCGTTAGCGCACAAGATTTAATACTAAAACGTACGGCGACCATAACTCTTACAGGGCTGACTTATTCTGCAGGTTGCTGCACTCCAACGGGAGGCACAGTGACGACAGCTTTCTCAGACGGAAGCGCCGCTGAAAATCTGGCTTTCACCGCGACTTGCGGAGCAGCCACTCTCAATGGCGCACCCATAACATTAAATCACTGCTTTTAGGTACCAGGTTCCTTTTTCTTAAGCAGTGCGTCTTAAACCATTTGATAAATAGCCAGGAGGGTTTATGAAATATATTTTAAGCGCTTCAGTCATGAGTCTGGTTCTTTTTTTAATGTCCGCTCCAGCATTGGCCGCCAAAAATATCTGCAATCCACCAAGTGCGGCCATGATCCAAAGATCCCAGCAATTTTTACAGAACACACCATGTGCTCCGTTAGTTGTGGCATGTAATCAAGGCGGGTTTGTTCTCAACTGCCATGCTTCCAACGGAAAAGGATTAGAAGTAGACTGCATGAGCCATCTTGAACACGGGCAAGCCGTACCAGGCGTGAGTATGCAACCCAATGATCAAAATATCGTAAACTGTAAGGTCTACTGTCGACAAAATAAGGGGGCTTGCAAAGAGCAAAAAGGCGCACCTGATAGATAAAGAGTTTCTTCGCCCATACTTTTTCGACATCCAGCCCATAGTACCGTCGCCAAATCAAACTGAATTCTACATTGTTGGACCAGCTGGACCATGGCTGGGTTCAGGTCCCCATATGAAAGGCCGATTAAAAAGGTATGAAGGATTGGGACTGAATCGGCAAATGGAAGATACAATAGTAATCCTTATAAGTCTCTTTGTCGTGACCGCCGCGGGCTATTGGATGCTACGGATGCGTAAAAATTTTCACAGGTCCTCACCTCCTGAAGCTTCTCAAAACTATTTTCTTTTTAAAAGAAAAGGTCGAGTTCAAATCCCATGGGTGACGATGTTATTGGCTGCCCTTTTAATATTTTGCTATGTGATAGATCCTCCCCAAGATCCCAGAATGTTGATTCTAAAGGAGTTGCAGAAAAATAATTTAATCTTCACTCCAGTTACAGCCGCATTGGCGACCTGTGACCACGAGCCTCATGACCCTTTTTGTACCGCCAATGTTTCAACACTACAGAGTCTTCTGAAAAGAGCGTCTGCACAGAACGCACTCAATCTTGAGGATTTAAAAACATTGTCAAAGGGATTGGTATTCTATGGAAATTGGCAAGTGGCCCATCCCAGAGAAAACACACAAATGAGTCAAACTCTTGCAAAGGAAGAAAGTCAATTTAGAGAAATTGTACGTCGAGTCCGCGCTCTCTCCAACGGCACTTTATCAAAAGAAAATTTTTCTATGAGAAATCTATTTCTCGCCCAATTTTCTCATGCGAATCCCCTGCACCTCATCAATAATGTACTCGCTCTCGTCCTTTTCGGATGTCTCGCGGAAGGATGGCTCGGGTCTACTTTGTACCTAGTTACTTACGTACTGGGAGGAACAATGGCTCTTCTTATTTACGTTAAGCTATTTGCCGCGCCGGGCATACACGTTTTGGGAGCTTCGGCCAATGTAAGTACTATCGTAGCCGCTTACGTCTATTTTAGGATGAAACTCGGGCTTACGCAATTTCGCAGAGTTTCATCGTCCCTGGCTCAAGCTCTTTTTCTTTTTTATTATTACTTTGGAAGCGATGTGATGGGTGTTGCGCAAAAAACTGAAGGCGTCGCCTTTGGCGCTCATCTCTTGGGGGCTACCTTGGGAGCATTGATTTTATTTGTTTCAGGAACTCCGCCGGTCAGTGACAAACTTCAGGAGAATCAAATCAGCATTAAGGCCGCGTAGCTTTAAAATTTAATGTAATAGACGATATTTTTTCGCCCCCCAGGCCTTGAAAGTCTGAACACCGATGAGTATAGTTAAATGGTGAACTCAGAGAAATTTTGGCATGATTTTGGATCGCAGTTCTGGGAAAAAGATCATGTCATTGTTAAAAATATCTCATCACTGTCCATTCCACAATTTCACGAAGATCAAATTTTTAACTTGAGTGTTAGGTTTTTGGACGGGCTCTGGACTCAAAAATTTAAAACAAATAATGTCATTAGGATTTATGTTAACGGATTGCGGGAACAATTGAACGCCGAGTCCAACTCTCTTCTCCCCTGTGCCGGGGACGGTTCATTCAGTCAATATCATAAAAGGTGTAAATTAAATAAGAGCGTTAAGGAATATGGTCTTGTCATCGATGGTATATTCAGATTTGAGCCGGACATTTGGGAAAATTTTTGTATGAAACTCGGGCCCTTTTTCAATCACGTAGATATTTCTAAGGAGAAACTTGAGGTGGCACTGTTCATAGGAAATTACAAAAGAAGTCCCTTTGGGGTGCATGTTGATCGATCCGGGGTCTTTACTTTTCCGTTGGTTGGCACAAAAAAAGTGCGCACTTGGCATCCGAGTTATGTGAATCAAAATCCCGATTTAATCGGGTCTTTCGATTACAAGAGGCATATTGGTGAATCCGTTTTACTAAAGGCGAAGCCCGGTGAAATGTTATATTGGCCTTCAAACCGTTGGCACATAGGCGAATCCGAGGAGGGTGAATTCAGCGTGACCATGGCCGTGGGGAGTTGGTCCCAGGTCGGCTAAATTGGCAATTCAAATGAGTCTACGGCCCTACTGACTGATTTAAGGGAGCGCCAATGGGCTGAAATCCGAATCCCAAGACCCCTGCAAAAGGACTGCGGGGCGCAAAAAAGATACTAGAAACGGGAGCTGCATTTATATTTTGAGGAGATGCAATTAGACCCAAGGACGCCATATCCGATGGAAAATAATTGCCAACAGCGAATGATCCATAAAGTGCCGCATTTTGCGCAGCAAGAATATTTCCCTTAAATATAATTCCAGGAAAGTTTTGAGCTAAAGTTGGCGCCCCAGTTCCGAGGGCAGGATCAATAATTCCACCTATTGCATCATAGGTGAGATTGTTTGTAAAAATAAATTGACCGTAGAGGCCTCCCGTTGAAGCCCAAATCAGGTTGGGGCCGGTGTCATCAGAATCAAGCATCGTGTTTTGATTAAATTCTACCGGGCCCTGAGCTTGTCCTGATAAATACAAAAGACCCTCAGCCTTGCCCCATGATGAACCAATATCGTAAATGGTATTATATTCAATATCTAAACGCTGCGCGATGACTTGGGCATCGGAGGGGTCTTGATAAGAAATGGCCATCGCACTGGGGCCGTGTCGAATGACGTTATTATAAAATGTAACGTCTTGAACTCTATTCCAATAATGATCTGATCCGGCGGTCCCATCATTATAGCTCGACGGATTGAAGAAAATCATGGAAACATTGTATTCTGCATCTTGAATCCAATAATTTTCAATAAGGTTTTGCGTCATCAATATTCTTTGAGCGCTCTCAAGATTGATCGCGCCACTGATGCCCCAGTGGCCTACTTTACCAGCTAAATCAGTAATCGGCTGACGCCAGGTCAGGGATTTTGTTAAAATATTTTGACTGAAAACGACATCGCTTGGAATCAAATCTATTAGATTGGAGTCTTTGGCACCCAGATGAAAAGCTGCTCCGGCTGAACTAATCAGGTTATTGGTAATATTAAATGGACCTGCTCCAAGTGAAAATCCCATGATGCCTGCCCCTCCACCTCCGATCATATGAATTTCGGAAATGACGCTGTCGACAATCGAAATTCTCCCAGCGTTGAGGAGGACTCCAATATTTTCTTCCTGTTGTGGACCCGCGTGAATATAGCTTCGCGCTAATACAAAATCGTGAGCTAGGTGGGTGACATCGTCGGACCAGGTATTAAAATTGACAAGGCATCGGTTAATTCCGGTGTATTGAGGATCAAGCCTGATTTCAATCCCGACGAAATAATAATGATGAGCGTATGAAACAGTCGTGATAGCGGGTTTATCGGCAGTTTGTATAACAGCCAAATTAGGATGGTCGGTTTCAGTGATTCTCTGACCTTCAGGTGGAAGAAGATTTAGATTAGCGGTTTGTATGACAACGAAATCCGTAGAATTTGGATCTCCTTTATTTGGCAAAGAGATAGGCGAACAAATAAATCCGGCGTCTATAGAAATGACATCACCAGGCTCTGCTGCCTCAATGGCCGGTTGGCAATCTTGAAAATTTTTATTTAATCCGACTGTCAAAGTTTTGGAGGTCGAAGGTAGCATCGGATATTTACTATTCAAATAAACTCGTGGAAGTTCAGCGATATGATTATTGGCGATCAAAGGATTTCCAAGTTCGGTCCCCCTCACCTGCCCCAAGGTTCCTACGTTTGTATCAGAGCCTAAACAATTTTGAAAAGTAGCCGCCGTCACCAAAAGTCCGAAAAATAAAAGAATGACGCCCGAACTTTTTTTCACTTCTTTTCCTCCGGCAAATCTAAATTCTCACTGAGCGGAAAGAGCTGAAAATTCAACTGGTAGACATGGTTAGGGTGTGCATCTTTTGACGCAACTTCCAGAACTTGTTTTCGAAACGCTTGAACCATTTCTTTAATAACCCCGGCCGTATCAAGAGATACACTGATAGTCACTGTCGATATATCCCTCTTATTCCGGGGATGACGGTCAATAGATTCAACAGCCTTACTTACAAGTTCACGATGAAGTTTTGCAAGTGCGGCTGATGCAAATTCATTTCCCGTTGAAACATGCGTACTCGTAAGCTTGAGTTTTCCTTCGGGACCTCGTTCGGCCATTTTGAAATTGACCAGATCTTCGAGAGCTTTTTTGGCTTCAAGTGGAGTTATCGGGGGACTGATAGTTTTTGCAATCCATTCGGGATTTTCTTGAAACCCTGGCATACCAATGAGTTCTCGTACCGGAATATAATACCAGTGACTAAGATAATTGTATTGGAAACTACTCATGGGATTTAGCTCTTTATATTTTCGACTGCGAAGCAACTCTTCGGCATGGTGTTGCCGGACTTCTGACGTTTGTGCCTGATTGAACATCACGAGGTGGTGAAAGAAAAATGCTTCATTTTTATTGAGCTTGAGAGCCCTTACATAACGTTCAATACTAGTCGGAGCAATCTTTATCGCTCCATCGATGACGTGTTTTAAAACGCATGAAGAATTAAAACCCGCCAATCGCGAAAAATATCTAAAAGAAAATTTGGGGTTGGTGGATTTGGCATGGGTGTAGTAATCCCGCAAAAAATCACGGTAGTGCTCATACTCGAAGACACTGCGGGGCATATTCATAACTCAAATTATACCATGGTCATTTATCATTTAACCAGCTCCATACAGAACATCTAAGACTTTCATATTGCTAGTTAATTACATGTTAATATTATATATTTTTAATTAATTTTAATTTCTGTACACATTTTTGTCACTGAACAAAAATGTGTACAGAACATGTCGGATTTATATCAGTACCCTACATAAACAGGGAAAGTCGAACCCGTCCCCCCGTTTGGATACCCGTGACCGTTAACTAGGATATTGGTTGACGGCTGACACAATGAACTCTCTTGAAAAGCACATATCCAGGATTGAAAAAGTGTGGTCCCAGATTCGTAAAATTGTTGGACCAATAATGGATAACCTACCCCACCGCCTCCACCTCCAAAGTATCCTTCAATACTCACCTTAGATTCATAAATTCGAATGGCTCCAATGGGGTTTTTGTTTACGTCAATGGAATTGACACGGTGGTCGGCAGCTTGAAGTCCGATGACTTCGGCCTGAGCTCCAAAGTCAGCTTCAATGACACTGTTTGAAGGTAAGCCTGCGCCATAATGATCTGAATAGCTACCGCCGCCCTTATCAAAATCACAACCCGTTGCCGCGGAACCAACTGTGGCTGAAGGCCATTCCCTATTTTCGGTCTTAAGACCAAGGACCCAAAGCTGAGAACCATTACCACTGACGATGGCATGGCTGTAACCCTGCTGAAGAAAGTCGTCATATTCATTGTGGCCCCCTTTTATGCTGTTACAAGTAAAGAAGTCATGACTTGCCGGCGCGACTTCGGGATCGAGATTTCGGGCAAAGGCCTTTTGATTTACAAAAACAAACGGTCCATAGGCGACACTTTCAAGATATATGGGAGCTGAAATCCCAGTCTCTGGGGCTTGATTCATATAAGTAATATTGTCAATGTCACGAAGGACGACGGTCGTTTGAATGGCGTTGTTGTATATCACGGGCACGAAACTTCCCGAGTGGGCAGCCATGCCGTAAGCTGGATAAGGACTCTGAGAATCTCCGAAATGGGGAGGTTCTTCCTCACCGACGCTACCCGGGTTGTAAATGACATCAATTCCGTCAAGCCAAAGAGTGCCTCCAGAATTAATATCTTCGATATCATAAAGTGGAAGTTGATTAAGGTCGTTAGCTTTATTAGCCCGCGCCACAAAATGACAACCCAAACATAAAATCCGTTTGTTGTTACTTTGACTATTGACGCCTACGATGAGGGGAGAGCTGATCCCATACCAACCCCAAGGAATGACGACCGTCGAGGCGGTGGAATTGAGAGCATCTTGAATCATTTTCGTGCAATCAGGAACTTTGCTTCCGCTATTGCTGCAGTTGTCGGCCAAAAACGTCCAATTGGTATAAGAGGCCCCATTATTCGTATCATCCGGAAATACCGGAGTGTCCATTATCGGAAGGTTCAAGGATCGATTCTCTGTATGACCGACTAAGAAAAGCGGATTGGCCGAATCCCATTCATTACCTTGGGAATTGGAGATCCCGCTGACGGGAGTGCCGTTCTCCGATAGCAAGTTACCATAACCCGAAGAGGTGGTATTGCGTAAGAAAACAGAGGGCATGGAAGCGGCGCCTGTATCTCGTTTCAGTAAGACCGCGGCAGAACCACTTCCCATGAATGAAGAATCAACAATAGCTAAATTATTCGTAGCCTCATCTGAAACGGCCAAGGCATTCGTAATTGTGAATGCGGGCACGTTACTGTTGAGAGATTGGTCACCTGTGATTTTTCGCATCCCGACTTCGGCCATTCCTGGCAAGTTCGCACCTGTGACGTTCTGATCCTGAAGCATCACATGTTCAAGTGTTGAGAATTTTGGCGAACCTCCGGCGTCATAGGTCTGAGTGACTCTGTTCCACTGGAGCTCACCCGCCCCCAAAAAGCCCGTGTCAAATCCTTGGACAAAAATATTAGTAAAAAGCTCAGGTCCTTCTGAAAAACGCCAAACGCTTAAACCCACGCATCCTTGGTGATCATCAGAAACGATATTCACATTGTCGATTCGTGTATTGTTACTTCCCACATAGTCGATTCCCAAAAGGTTAGGATTACCCCGTCCGATATCAATTGTCAGATTTTGAATGTGGTTTCTGAAGGCATCATTGCTTTCACCGCCTTCACAGTGATTCTGATTTTTCGGATCATTGTAACATAGAGATGGCAAATATTCCTGGGTAGCGGCGGCTGGAGAAGCCGTGTAAAGCACAGAGTTGACATATCCATTTTCCCAACAAGAAGTGCCAGCGTGAAGCGCTTGTTGGCCCCCATCTATATATTTGATAATGGTATTTGTTTTATTTTCACCCTGAATCGAAAGTCTCGATACCCACTTTCCCTTTCCATAATATGTTAAATAATTGGCCGCGCTAAAACCCGCGGATCCTGCGTCCATCCACAGAATGGGGTGAGTGATACGGTAAGTCCCACTGGGAAAGTAGATGATCGGATCACTGGCATCGTTCCCGTTATTTGTCCCCGTCCGAGTCCGGAAGGCCCCCACATTACTCCAAATGGCGAACATTATAGCGCCCGTATCATCGGTCCGGCCATCTCCTGCGGCCCCGTAGGCCTTGACGTTGATAACACCAGTCTTAGGTGATGGGATATTAGTAATACTATTGTACCAGTTTGGGAATTGATCAAAAGGTGTTGAATATGCGGTATTGGAGGTAATGGTGACTGGAGATGAGCCTTGCGCCAATATTTTCGCCTTATCGGTGGCCGTCAAGGAAATCAACGAGTTTGAGGCGACGTCTCTTTCAAAATAAATTTGAGATGAATTGTACGACCCGGCACTTATAACAGAGCCTAAAACTCGATCAGTACAACCTGAGTCTGAATAAAATGTGACAAAGCCACCGGTGGACGAAACCGACGAGAGAAGAAAATTCACGTCACTTTTAACTGGAGTAGGATTTCCGTGGAAATCTTGAGACTGAACCGTGATTGGAGAGGTTGAACAGGTATGGGAAACGACAGGGCTCACGCCGACAAACACAAGAGCCACGGGAATCCCTGATGTCACACTAAATGAATTGCTCAGACAACCTGTCAAACTTGCAGAGGCCGCCATGAGCTTAAGACCGTCAGCGGCAGCGTTGACGAATATATTTGAAAAGGTCGCAATTCCGTTTTTTGCATTCACAGAGGTACTCCCTTGAAGTTGGATTGAGGTATTATAGAGAGAAAGACTGACTTGGGCATTTGAGCTCGCCACGGTGTTTCCATATTTATCTTCAACAGTGACTTGGACAGCG
>Ga0206873_1174_pt1 | contig 19713 bp, 12 predicted proteins | sample Alteio_BWOrgCont_11_FD_152631 | JGI IMG/M metagenome (GOLD analysis project Ga0206873, IMG submission 152631) | Enriched cells from forest soil in Barre Woods Harvard Forest LTER site, Petersham, Massachusetts, United States -... | ecosystem: Environmental > Terrestrial > Soil > Temperate forest >...
TAAAGGCGATCCCGAAAGTGTTGCAAAAATTGCAGAAGCCCGGCCTGAAATAGTATCGCATAATCTTGAAACTGTAAGAAGGCTTACTAAACAAGTTCGCATACAGGCAAAATACGACCGAAGCCTGGCTGTATTAAAAATGCTGAAAGATTCAGGTATTCGTACCAAATCCGGTATCATGCTGGGACTGGGAGAAACCTTTGAAGAAACAGTGGAATCCATGGATGATTTGAGGAGCGTTGGGGTTGATATTCTTACCCTCGGCCAATACCTGCAACCAACCCCTGAACATCTTCCGGTAAAGGAATTTATACATCCCGATATTTTTGCAGAGTTAAAACTGATAGGGCTTTCCAAAGGATTCCGGTATGTTGAAAGCGGCCCACTGGTGAGGTCTTCCTATCATGCCGAAAAACATCTCTTCTAACCCCCTGGTAATTTTTTTTGACCGAAACGGTAAAAAGTAATGTTTTTACGTTACTATAATTACTATATTTGTGAGCTACCCTTACCAATTTACCAACCTACCTTATCATTATGAACTTAAAAGAAATCGGCCAAAACAATAAAAAATCATTACCATTTATAAGCCTTATTACTGCAGCTATTTTTGCAGGAGTTTTAATTATAGCATCTGCTAATCATAGACAATACTCATCGGGTATTGTTACCATGAAAGAAAGCGATGACGAAAATGACAATGGAGTGTTGGGAATGGCGCAGTATTTTTTTACAGCGCGCAAAAATGTTACTACCAATACTATGGATTACCCAAGCATGTTAGCTGCTGATATTGCGGACAGGGGTATGCTCAACACACATAATATGCATGGTTTGTCAGCGGCTACTGCTTTCACTTTTACATGGAATAGCGTAGGTCCCACCAATATTGGAGGACGTACCCGTGCCTTTCTGATTGACAAAAACGACCCTACACACCAAACTTTATTTGCAGGCGGTGTTTCCGGAGGGATTTGGAAATCTACCAACGGCGGAGGTAATTGGGGTAATGGAGGGGTAAGCGGCATTTCATACAGCCAGAACGATACCCTGAAAAATATAAACGTTGCTTCTATTGCCCAGGATGCCAACGGCGCAATATATATTGGCACCGGCGAAGGGTTCTCTGTATTAGGCTATCAAACAGGACAGGGTTTCAGTACCGGTATGCTTGGAGGCGGTATATTCAAATCTATCGACGATGGCAACACCTGGCGGTTGTTACCTAAAACTGTTCCCTCTTCTGCAAATAATAACGGGATTGCATGGGCTTATGTTAACCGCATTGCAATACGCCCCGACAATTTTAAAACCATTTATGCAGCAACCAATGGAGGAGTATTTATTTCCCGCGATAGTGGAGCAACTTGGCGCAGTGCCTACAGCCCTTCTCACAGTGCTTTAAGTGGCAATTCCCTTGATTTAAAAATTTCCAATGACGGAAGTATTATAGTGGCTTGCATAGGTGGAAGTGGTTACTATTGTTATCCCCAATCCAATGATAGTATTTTTACAGAAATTGCACATACAGGAGCCGGGCACTTACCTGCCGGAGGATCCCGTATTGAGTTTGCCATCGCGCCTTCCGACCCTAACCGTATTTATGCCTCTTTTATAGATAATACCGGTGTATTTGGCACGGGAGCGAGTGCTTCCGGAATATTTATGACCGAAACTGCTCAAACAAATGGCGGATATTGGTATAAAATTGCTCCCGGAGGAAGCAACGTATTTAACCCCTACCTTTCAGGTACCCAGGACCAGTCAACTTATGACAACACATTGGGTGTGTCCCCCAGCAATGAAGGAGAGTTATTATGCGGTGGGGTAGTACTTTGGTCATGGACACAACTTAATGAAAATGACACCGTTGGCTCATGGAACAAAGTAAGCCATAATCAGTCCGGAGCAGGAGACCCGCTATATATTCACTCGGATGAGCATACTATCGTTTTTGATCAAACAAACCCCAATACTGTCTATGTTGGATGTGACGGAGGTGTTTTTCAATGCACAAATTTCACTATCAATCCTTCCAATATTGAAAATTCTATCAAGCTTCTGTCTTTCCAAGCTATCAATAGGAACTATAATATAACCCAATATTATACAATCTGCTTTTCTCCACAGGTTAATTTCGCCAACCAATTAGGCGTAGGGGGTGGCACCCAGGATAACGGCTCGCCTTATATCAGTGGCGACAATTACTATCAATATGATGGTATTGATATAGGCGGTGGTGATGGGGCAGGCTGTGCCGTCTCTTCTCTCAACCCTAATATTGCATACGTTTGCAGTGATTATGGTACATTATTGAAAACCGCAGACCTTAATGCGAGTTCCCCACCTGTCAATCTCGTGTATACCAAAACTACGGGTATTGGACAAGGAGGAAATATTGACAGCGTATGGAATGCGGCATCAGCAGCACCTGGCGGCTCACAGGTTTGCTTTGTTTGTCCTGTCGCTTTATATGAAAACTCTTACGATACCTTAAACCATGATTCTTTAACTTACATTGCCGATTCAAACTATTCAAAAGGGCACACTATATGGCCGCAGGATGCAAACGGACCGACCCGTTATCCTTATGTGATTCCAAGAGCACTTGCAAAAGGAGATACCCTGACTGTTCCAGACAGGGTGGTATCCCGTCTTGCAGTTGGTTTTTCCCCAAATTACTACGTATGGATAAACGGACAGGGCGCCAGCACGGGGAACGTAATCTGGATACCCATTGCAGGACCTAACTCTACACCAACTGCTTATACCGGAACCAGTCCCATTCATAGTCTTTGCTGGACGCCAGATGGGAACACCCTTTTTGTAGGCTGTGAAGATGGAACTTTCTTCCGGTTTTCGAATATAAATTCGATTATTGCTGATAATTATTCCAGCGGCGCCCTCTTTTACGAACAAGCCGGCAAAGGGGTATTTAAAACTCCCAATCAAGTGGTTTCAACCAATTTAGGAAATATGGGTAGAGATATTTTATCTATTGCTGTAGATCCTGAAAATGGAAATAATGTGCTTGTTACTTTAGGCAATTATGGTAGTGCCACTTATGTTTATTATTCAAATAATGCCCTTGCTGCTACACCAACCTTCAACAGTGTACAAGGTAACCTGCCAGCTATGCCTGTATATAGCTCCATACTTGATATACGCAATGCCAATGGAACATGGAATACAAACGCCGCTATGCTTGCCACCGAACATGGCATTTATACCACCAGCAACATTACTGCCGGCACTGTAGTTTGGGCTAAAAATAATGCTGATATGGCTAATTCCCTCTGTCTTGCTGTAAAACAACAAACCCTACCGTCCTGGAAATGTAACAATTCAGGCATCATATACCTGGGAACTCATGGAAGAGGAATTTGGACTTCCAATAACAATTACCAGCCAACCGCTGTGCAGGATATTACAGCATCCTCTGCATCGGCTTTGAATGATTTGTTAATTTATCCCAACCCTATGACCAGCGAAGGCAACATTAAATTTAACCTCACCTCGAGTGATAATATAACGATCAGCATATATGATATGCAAGGGAAAGAAGTAAAAACCATAGCTCTGGGAACACAGTCGGAAGGTAGCCACCTGGTTACTTTTAATTCAAGCGATTTCCCGGCCGGAGCTTATTTCGCTTCTCTTACCGGGAATAACTTCCGGAAGGTAAGCAAATTTATTGTGGTTAAATAACCTTAACGTATCCGCTATAGCTAAAACCCTCGCCTATATTGACGGGGGTTTTTGTTTTAATAAGGTTAAAAAAACGTTTTAGCACTTATTGGTATATTTTGCGATAAAAATTTTGAAAAAAATAGCTGATTTAATGTACATTTGCAACCCAATTTTAAACACATAAAAAACAATGAGCAAAATAAAAGTAGCCATTAACGGATTTGGAAGAATTGGCAGGGTAACCCTGCGGGCATTATTGCAAAGGAATAATATTGAGGTTGTTGCTTTAAATGATATTACAGATAGCGCCACCCTTGCGCACCTTTTCAAATACGACTCCATTCATGGTAAATTTAATGGAACAGTATCAGTTGAAAAAGAAGGGATTAAAATTAACGGACAGCTTATTAAAATAACCGCTCAGCGTGACCCTGCTGCACTACCCTGGAAGGATTTAGGTGTAGATATTGTTATAGAATCGACCGGGCTGTTTGTGGATAAAGCCAGCGCTGAAAAACATCTTGCTGCAGGAGCAAAAAAGGTCATTCTTTCAGCCCCTGCCAAAGGAACGGATATTAAGACTATTGTGATGGGTGTTAATGATAAAGATTTAAGCAAGTCTGATGTGATACTCTCTAATGCATCCTGCACTACCAACTGTGCCGCTCCCATGGCTAAAACCATACATGAAAACTGGGGCATCGAGGTTGGTTTTATGACTACTGTACACGCTTATACCAGCGACCAGCGCCTGCACGATTCTCCGCATAAAGATATGCGCAGGGCAAGGGCAGCCGCTCTTTCCATGGTTCCTACTTCTACCGGGGCTGCCAAGGCTATTGCCGAAGTATTTCCTGAATTAAAGGGCAAGCTTACGGGCGATTCCATACGCGTACCCGTTCCCGACGGATCTATTACCGATTTTACTTTTATAGTTAAGAAACCGGCTACCGTTGCCGAGATAAATGCTGCGTTCAAAAAAGTATCTGAAGGTGCATTGAAGGGTATCCTCGAATATTCGGAAGAGCCTTTGGTTTCTGCTGATATTGTTGGCAATACCCATTCCTGCGTATTCGACTCCGGGCTAACAGCTGTAATAGGAAACCTGGTTAAAATTAGCGGCTGGTATGACAATGAAGTTGGCTACTCAAACCGGCTGGTTGACCTAATAGAGAAAATAGGCAACTAAGTTTTCAATAAAATCACATAAAGCCCCATCTTGCTTAAGGCAGATGGGGCTTATTATTTTATAAATGCAATGGGGGTACTTATATTTTGTTTGTTAACCAATAAATAAAGGGATTGCCTTCCATAGTTCTCACTCCAAAATCATCCATATAAAAATTCTTCTTCCCCTTATTCCAAATGTAAACATGCACTTTTACATCAGGGTAATTAAGATGGATGTCCTTTAAGTTAATAGCATGGTAGGCATTCACCCATTTGTGTTGTGTGCTATCCTGTATAAACTCACTTACAGGCGTCGCTGACCAGGATATTTCCTTCCCGTGTGATTCCAATGATGCAACAATCAAAACATCTCTCATGTTTTCAAGGGGGTATAAGGATATGGTAATAAGAATGAGATTACTCTTGCTTGTTGTCATTTTATCAAGATTACAAGTAAAGGTGGACGCCCATTCGTGCAGCGAATCCATTTTGTAAGAATGTTTCCCTGAAAATGAAATGGTATCCGACAAAAAGGATTTATCCGGCTCATCCCAATATTGACAAGGACCTTCAAAATCATCTACAGATTGAAAAACATAAGGGGATTTTCCCAAGGATGGATTAGAAGTAAAAATATAATTAGTTCCTCCCTGACAATGATTTTGCAGGACAATATATGGATAGTAATTCAAAATAACAGGCAGATAAAGTAAATCTGAGGCAGCTGCATCATCGTAGGTAAGGTACGGGGGGGTATGGTCTTCGAGATATTTTATCAATACGCCCTTATTGCTTGAATCCGGCATCCATGTGTAGGGTATATCAGTATGGTATTTTCGAGAATAAAAAGTCAAAATAAAACTAGGATTTGATTGTACAAGGGCTATGAGGTTATTTGCTCCGACCTTTTTGCAAATAGAATCGTTTATTATAGTCTGCCGTTCATTATAAGACTGATAAAATATATTATAGTATTTTCTGTCTTTTACCAGGGCAAAAACATTTACAGAACAGATAGCAAGAACAAATACAAGCCGGGGTTTTATATTCAAATTCGGCAGCCATCCGAATGCACTATATAACAGGAATGGGAAAGTAAAAATAAGCCCTGAGTACTCCATAACAGCGTCTCTGTACCTTGAATAAAAGAAACCAATGAGAAACGGTAAAAGAAACCAGGCCAAAGAAATAAAGTAATAAGGCGCGGGCATATTTCTTTTCCGTACCAGGTTAACCAATCCAAACAAGAATATAATTCCGGCCAAAATATAGGCAAGGATGGAATATTGAAGGATATACTGAATATATTGAATTATATAATCATTTCCCGGTTTGCTAAGCCAATTGCCGATACCTCCTATTTTAAGCTGGTAGAAAAAAATATGCAAATGAGGAATATATAAAATGAATATACTGATTCCGGCAAGAACATATTTTAATAAGAATTTTTTCTTTACGAACAATACCCCTGTAAATCCCACTATCGCCGCAAACAGCAAGCTGAAGTGATGATTATAGGCACATAAAGCACTGAATAAAATATATAAAAACAGATTTTTATAATATCTCTCTTCTGGTTTAAAAATGACTTTATTCCAATACCAAACCATAACTAATGAAAGAAACAATCCGCTTGAATAGGGCCTTGCAAACTGACTATACATAATAGTATATTGAATAGTGGCAACATAGGCTGCTGAAACTAAACCCGTGGTGGAGTTAAACCATTCTCTACCTAAAAGAAACACATAATAAACAGAAAGGATTCCGCATACAATAAAAGGCAGCTTTACAATTATTTCAGAATAACCAAACAGCTTTGTCCAGTAATAAAGAAAGACTTGCACCCCTGCAGGATGAGCATCAACAAGAACTGCTTTGGAAATCAACTCTGAGAAAGTACTGAACCTTGTTCTTCCCAAGGCTCCTAATTCATCGTTGCTAAAGGGTATTTCAAAAGGATGGTACAACCGGAGAATGGAAGCCAGCACCAGCAACAATGTTAAAATCAGGTAAGTGCCTTTATCCTCTTTAGTCATATTGCTACCCTTTCGTATAATATTATGACAAAAGTAATATTACAAGCAACCCGTCTTAAAGAATATTACAAAAGCGTGTTTTACCCCTATTAACACCCTGTCCTTAAAAACTACCTGCACAAATTATACTGACTTTTCGGTATATTTACTTACTTTGTAAAGAATGAGGAGAAATTCAAAGTTAAATTATTCTTTTTTATTGGGGTTAACTGCCTCTTTTTTATTGCTTTCGTGTCATTCCGGGAAAAAGGCAACTAAGTCCAAGTATTCAGCAACCCATACCACAGAAAAGAATTATGTATCTGAACCCGGTAATCCTCCTAACAATAGTAACCAGCGAAAATCAAAAAGATCTGCTACCAATGAACCTGCATTGCAACAAAATGCCATAGCAGAAGAATATGCTTCAAAACTGGGAGTGTCTACGAACGATATAACGAACTATAAGCTTTATAATTTTATTAGTACCTGGTACGGAACACCTTATAAATTTGCGGGAAGAAGCAGAGCCGGCGTTGACTGTACCGATTTAGTCTCCTTGCTTTTTCAAAGCATTTATGGCATTACCTTGTCAGGAAATGTAACAGATATGTACAGGCGTTGTAAACCCATAACCCCTTCTGAATTAAGGGAAGGAGACTTGATATTTTTCAAGATAAACAGCAAATCGCTTTCGCACATAGCTATTTACCTGCAAAACCACAAGTTCGTTCATGCCAGTGTACATTCCGGCGTAGTTATTGATGATTTGGGCGAAGATTATTATAAAAGATACTTCTGGGGAGCAGGAAGGGTGGTTAAATAGTTATGAGTTAAAGTCATAACTTAAAACTCCATAACTACTCTACAATCTTTCCAATAGCGGAATCATATTTCTCTTTTAATTCTCCTACTCCACCATAGGATTCTCCGTCAACAATCATTTCGTTGCCATCCACTACTCCGAGGAAACTGAATTCTGCATTTGAATTAAGCATTAACTCGGCAAAAGCATCTTCGTTTTCGGGTTTCACCGTAACCACTATCCTTGACTGGCCCTCACCGAATAAGAAAGCATCTTTACGGATATTGGAATCGGAATCAATATCAAAACCTAAATTACCCTCCATGGCAGATTCTGAAAGAGTGGTAAATAATCCCCCATCAGAACAATCGTGGGCAGATTCAACAAGTCCTTTTTCTATCAATTCCTTCACGGCAAATTGTACCTCATACTCTTCTGAAAGTTCGAAATAAGGAGCAGGCGAGCCCTTCACCTTATGCCATGAATAAAGATATTCCGAGGAATTAATATCATCGCGGCATTCACCTATCAAATAAATCAAATCGCCTGCATTTTTAAAATCAAGCGTCATGATTTTATTTTTATCCTTAACTATACCCAACATACCGATTACCGGTGTAGGAAATACCGGTCCTTCAAAAGAAGATTGATTATAAAAACTCACATTACCGCCTGTTACAGGGGTATTGAATTTCTTGCAAGCCTCACCAATACCTTTAATTGCCTGGACAAACTGCCAGTATACTTCCGGGTTATAAGGATTGCCAAAGTTGAGGCAATTAGTAATAGCTATCGGCTCTCCACCTGAACAAACTATATTACGCGCAGCCTCAGATACGGCTATAGCGCCACCCTTTTGCGGGTCAGCATAAACATACCGCGAATTACAATCTACTTTTAACGCAAGGGCTGAATCGGTTTTTTTAATATTTACTATGGCTGCATCCGAAGGCTTATTGGTGCTCATATTAATTGTTCCGACCATAGAATCATATTGTTCGTATACCCATTTTTTGGAAGCTATATTAGGATGCGTAAGAAGATATTGCGCTACTTCTTTATAATCGGCCGGCTCCTTCACATTCTCTATATTGAACTTCTGAAATTCTTTGTAATAAGCAGGCTCTTTAAATTCCCTCTGATAAACGGGCGCCCCTCCACCCAACACAAGGGTCTCGGCAGGCACATCGGCAACTAATTCATCGCCTACATAATATTTCAACCGCCCGCCGGAAGTTACCTCTCCGATTACGGCAAAATGCAAATCCCATTTTTCAAGAATATTTTCTACTTCTTTTTCTCTGCCCTTCTTCACTATTACGAGCATCCGTTCCTGCGATTCGGAAAGCAAAATCTCAAAAGGTTGCATGTTCTGTTGCCGCAACGGTACTTTATCTAAATGGATTATCATACCACTGTTACCTTTGGCAGACATCTCGGAAGTGGAACAGGTAATTCCCGCAGCGCCCATATCCTGCATGCCAACTACAGCACCTGTTTTAATAATCTCTAAAGAGGCTTCCAGTAAAAGTTTTTCCTGGAAAGGGTCTCCCACCTGCACCGATGGAAGCGACTCAGCAGAATCTTCCGTTATATCCGCCGAAGCAAATGTAGCCCCGTGAATTCCATCTTTACCCGTACTTGAACCAATGATATAGATTGGGTTCCCTGCTCCGTGTGATGTTGCTGAAATAGATTCACCCACTTTTAAAACCCCAACCGACATGGCATTCACGAGAGGATTCACATTATAACAATCGTCAAAAAAAACTTCGCCGCCAACGGTCGCTACTCCAAAAGCATTGCCATAATGACCAATGCCTTTTACCACGCCTTTCATTAACCACTTTGTTTTATCGGTATTGATATTGCCAAAACGCAATGAATTTAATTGTGCAATAGGACGGGCACCCATGGTAAAAATATCCCGGTTGATGCCGCCAACACCTGTAGCCGCACCCTGGTATGGCTCAAGCGCAGAAGGATGGTTATGCGATTCTATTTTAAATGCACAGGCATATCCGTTTCCAATATCCACCAGCCCGGCATTTTCTTCGCCGGCTTTAGCAAGCAATCCTTTCCCTTCGCGGGGAAGGGTTTTTATCCAGTAAATAGAATTTTTATAGGAGCAGTGCTCGCTCCACATAACCGAATATATACTCAATTCGGTGTAATTCGGTGTTCTGCCAAGAATAGTAACAATTTTTTGAAATTCTTCCTCCGAAAGTCCTAATTGCTTAGCTGTTTCCGGTGTAACTTTTGGTTCTTTTACAATAGCTTCCATATCTTTATTAAAATGTGAAGCAAAGATAAAGCAAGTCCGGTTACTTCAATATTATAAAATCTTGAACTTATAGCCTCTGTTGATAAGTTTTGGTCTTGGCAAAGGTTCATAAGAATATCCCTGTTATCGCTATTCCTGCTAAATACTTATTTTTGAGGAAAATCCAGCCCCTCTTAATGTCAGATATCTTTCTCTGCCTGTTTTATTTTTTAATTTTCTCTGTAATTATTTTGCGGAGCAAGTGGTTCAAGGCAGGCGGGTTTAATAATATACATTTCCTGTTCCTTTTTTATTTAAAACTTTTATTCGGAGTTGGTCTTTGGCTTCTCTATACACATTATTATAAAAACAGGGTTACCAGCGATATTTTCAAATATTACGATGATGCCAAAATGGCGTATGACACCCTGCCAAACATAAAAGACTACCTCACTATGCTTACCGGCATTGGAGATTCAGGCACCCACTACCAGGCACTATACCAATCCATGAACAGTTGGAATAACAAGTATGGCAGCATATTGTATAATAACAGCCATTTTATTATCCGCCTGAATGCGTTCTTCCTGCTTTTATCACACGGATGTTATGGTGTTCATGTGATTTTCATGTGTTTCATTGCTCTTGTAGGCCTTACTTATATTTACAAGGCCTTCCTCCCATTTCTTACGGAAAGGAGCAAGGAACTTTTTGCGGCTGTCTTTCTTTTCCCGTCTGTTATTTTATGGAGTTCCGGTATATTGAAAGAGGGGCTCGTATGGTTCGGATTAGGGCTGTCTATTTATTATTTCTTTCAATTATTAAACACTTCTGCCATTCGCTTAAAATATATTCTTTGTGTATTTATTGGCTTCTTACTTTTATATGAAACGAAAGCCTATTCCTTACTTTGTTTGCTGCCATGCTTTATAGCGCAGTTCTTACTAAGAAAAACTGCTTTCTTCAATACTCTCTCCCGTCCCGGCAAAAAGGACATGAGGACACTTGTTACGTACGCCTTTGTATTTATCATGTATATGGTTGTGGTATTATTGCCCCATGCCGTTTTTCACACGGCAAGCCCACTCCAAATGATTTCGGATAAGCAAAACGATTTCAATCGCATAAGCAAGGGTGGCATTTATTTGGAGAATATTAAGCACACAAATATTAAACCCGGTAATGAATTTGCATTCATAAGCGTTGCCGACTCCACCGGCATAATTCCATTAACCAGCCACGCAGACAGCCTTCTTCATAAAAATGGCATACAGTACCTTGCCAGCAATCCTGTAGCATATAAAGAGTGGACGAGGAACGCAAAAATTCCATTCATTCTGAAAAAGGGCATTTCGTTTTCACGCATCATTATAGGAAGCAAAGACACCTTGCATTTGATAGCCTCTGATAGTACTACCTATTGGATTTACACTTACATCGAAACCGCCAATAGCCGCATAAAAATTGAACCTATAAAACCGAATATCGTTAGCTTGGTTAGCCATATTCCACAAGCGCTCAACGTATCCCTGCTCCTACCCTATCCCTGGCAGCTTCGTTCTGCTATGACAGCCATTTATTGCGCTGAGAATATTTTTGTATTCATGCTTTTTTTTATCGCCCTGTTCTTTTTTAAGCGCCCTGTCCTTCATCAAGACTTTGCGCTGTTTTGTTTAACATACAGCCTGATGATGCTTGTCCTGATTGGCTTGGTAAGCCCCATTTTAGGCGGAATTGAACGTTATAAGTCCGTGGTTATTCCTTTTATGTTTATTTTGCTGCTGCTAACTACAGATAAGGACAAAATATCAAACGTGTTTAAACTAAAAAAATAAAGAATCTATCTCCATGCCGGGAATATCAGATAAGCTATTTCAGAAAAAGACGCAAGAACAAATACTTTCCCAGCTTGAAGAGGACAATAAGGGCAATCACCTAAGCAGGGTGCTTTCCGTAAAAGATTTAACTGCGCTTGGAATCGCTGCCGTAATTGGCGCCGGCATTTTTTCAACGGTTGGCAAAGCCTGTTTTTATGGAGGGCCGGGAGTTATCTTCTTGTTTATCATTACGGCCGTTGTATGCGCCTTTTCTGCCCTTTGTTATGCCGAGTTTGCCTCACGCGTGCCTATTTCGGGTAGCGCTTACACTTACTCTTATGTGGCTTTCGGCGAACTAATTGCCTGGATTATCGGTTGGGATTTAATAATGGAATATGCCATTGGAAATGTAGTAGTGGCTGTTTCCTGGTCAGACAACTTTACCAGTTTTCTAGACAAGCTAAATGCAGGTTTGCACCAACGATTTCCAAATACCCCTATTAGTCTTCATATTCCCGACTATCTCTCCAAAAGCTTTCGCCAAATTTATTTGGGGCATTCCTCATTTCTTGAACTTACTGCCAAACATTTGCGCATTCCTGCCGATGTTGCGTGGATGAACAACCTTTGGGACTCAGCGCCACGCATAGGTTCTGTTCCATTTATTATTAACCTTCCTGCACTTGTTATCACAATCTTTATAACCTGGCTGGTATATATCGGTATTCGTGAATCGCGCACTTCCAGCAACCTGATGGTGGCTTTTAAGCTCATTGTAATTATGCTTGTGATAGCAATCGGTTTTTTCTATGTAAATACTTCTAACTGGACTCCTTTTGTGCCCAATGGTTTCGGCGGTGTGATGCGGGGAGTTTCGGATGTATTCTTTGCTTACATTGGATTTGATGCCATATCCACTACTGCCGAGGAATGTAAAAACCCCCAACGTGATCTGCCAAGGGGAATGATGTATTCGCTCATCATCTGTACCTTATTATACGTTCTGGTTGCCTTGATACTAACAGGAATGGTGAATTACACTCACCTTAACGCAGGAGATTTTTTGGCTGATGTTTTCCACCAGAAAGGGCTAAACTGGCTAAGCGGATGCATTGCTTTGAGTGCAGTAATTGCTACTACCAGCGTGTTATTAGTATTTCAGCTAGGGCAACCGAGGATATGGATGAGCATGAGCCGGGACGGGTTATTGCCAAAACGCTTTTCAAAGCTTCATCCCAAATACCATACTCCCGGTTTTTCTACTATTATGACAGGGGTGATAGTAAGTATCCCGGCATTATTTCTCGATTCTGATTTCGTAACAGACCTTACCAGCATCGGAACCCTTTTCGCCTTTACACTTGTATGCGGAGGCATATTGCTGTTACCAAGAATGGAAAAACAGCAAGGTAAATTTCGTGTTCCTTTTATTGGCGGAAGATACTGGGTAGGCATCCTTTTGTTAATTGTTGCAGGATTTGCATTTTATTTCAATACGGACAAATGTAATGATTTTCTTCACTCCCGCTCATTAAAACCGGCTGACGAACTAGTAAGCTCCCTTCAACCGGCTGAAGTATTAACACTCACTTCAATAGCGTATAATACAACGCCTGCCACTATTCCTGTCATTACAAAGGATTCATTAACGGACTATCTTTCAAAAATGGATGATACCCGGTATTCTTCCCTATTACGGGGTCTTCCCGCGCCCGGCAATGAAAAATTCAATAGCGGATGGAACATATTTGAAGATAACATTACATTCTGGATTTTTATTTTATTATCTATAATTATGACGGTTGTAAGTTTTATTAAAAACCTATCTCTCATACCTGTACTCGGGCTTCTTTCCTGTTTTTACCTCATTACTGAACTTGGCTTAACCAACTGGCTCCGATTTATTATATGGCTTATAATAGGCCTGATTATTTACTTCACATACGGCATCAAAAACAGCCGATTACGGGTAAATTCGTAATTTTGTACTTTATAGTTATTATTCCAGATGCCGGTTAGGAAAATTTTTGTTTCAGTAATCCTCCTTTGTATCTTGATACCCGGTAAAGAATATTGCCAAACCCCCTCTTCATACCACCAGGGAGTTGCCGCATCACCCAGAGGATATTCAGCAAATATTGGTACACGACCGTTTAAAACAAGTATAGATGCCGGGCTAGTTTTGGGTGCTGCCGGCACTACCGGCATTTCTTCCAATTACGTAAATGGAATTTCCAATAAACTTGGCTATACCTTCGGATTGATAGAGGAAATTCCCGTTCAAAGTACCGCCTATATAGATGTTGGAATTGAAATATTAGAAGAAGGGCTTTCCTTCAACTCCTATTTTTTTGCGCCGGGCTATTCTTCCACATACAATGGCGATGAGATATATAACCACGATATAGTTATGAACGAAATACAGGTGCCGGTATTATATAAATTCCAACTGGGACCACCTGACCGCAAACTGCGTAGTCTTTATATGACCCTGGGGTTAAAACTCCGATACATTACATATACCAATTCTACCGTTACGAGCGATTCCACCGGCTATCTTGTATGGGAAGGGCAAAAGGATCTTACATTTTATCGCAAATTATTTTCACCTTTTGCAGGCTCCCTCTTTGAAATGAGCCTGGGGTACCAACGCAATACTAAAGCAAAAAGAAAAAGAGGATGGTATATGGAGCTTGAATATAATTATGGCTTTTCTCCTTTGGTATATTCCGGCAACAAGGACGGCTCCAACAATATTGTTTTTCGCCTCAACAGCCTTATGTTTAAAATAGGTAAGATTTTTTAAAGCTATTCTTTTGCAAAGCAATAAAAATACCTATAAGTTACTTTTTCTTTGGTTACTGGCTCTTACGCTAAGTGTACTTTTCCTGCGGAATTTTGTGGGAGAAACTTATTTTATTCCATCCTCGTCTATGGAAGACGAGCTAATGGCAGGCGATTTCGTATGGGTCAATAAACTTGCCTATGGCCCCCGCTTCCCGCAAACATTGCTTTCTATTCCATTCACTAAAAACAGGTTCCCTTTTTCCAAAACCCTTCCACCCTATTTAAGCTGGATTGAATTACCTTATTTCAGATTGCCGGGAATTGAAAAAATAGAACGAAACGATGTTATAGCTTTCAATTTTCCGGCAGAAGACGGTGTTCCTGTTGACAAAAAAGCCAATTTTGTGAAGCGCTGTATTGGCTTGCCCGGCGATAGGATTGAAATAAAAGATAAAACGGTTCTCATTAACGGGGTTCCAATTGCTTCTCCATCCATGGCGACTTATTCTTATGAAGTTTTTGCAACCATCGACAGTCTTGGTTCTTATTTATACAGAACCCTGAATGTATCGGAAGGCGAACTAATTTCACGAGACAACAAATATATTTTCCTGATGACGGAAGCACAAGCAGATTCAGTCAGTAAAATGAATAATATATTATTGGTAAAACGCTTATCGGAACAGTATGCAACCGCCGACATGTTTCCCGGCGGGGAATTTTCGTTCTGGAATAAAGATAATTACGGCCCGGTAATTATTCCACAAAAAGGCAAAACTATTTGCCTGAACATTGACAGCCTTCCCTTATATTCGGGAATAATTACCCGCTATGAAAAGCATCGCATGATTATTCAGAATGACTCTGTATTTATTGACGGACATTATTGTAAAACCTATACTTTTAAAATGAATTATTATTTTGTACTTGGCGACAGCAGGGATAATTCAGATGATTCCCGCTATTGGGGCTTTGTTCCCGAAGACCATATTATCGGCAAGACTTCTTTCATACTTTTTTCGCTTAAACAATCCTTGCGAAAATGGCTATGGAATGGTATAAACTGGAACCGTTCGTTCACTTCTATCAGGTAATAGAATAAATTTGCGTGGAATATGTCTATAATTAATCCGTTTTGCGCCTTAAGGCCTACTCCCGGGAAAGTAGCTGAAGTAGCTACGCACGCGGTCGAACGATATTCCAAAGAGCGAATAAATCAAATACTGGCTAATAACCCGGTTTCATTCTTACATGTAATTAACCCGGAATCTGCCCGGTGGCATGCAACCCAAAATACAACAGAACATCTTCATTCCATAAAAAATAAATTACGTGAATTTATTTCAAAAAAGATATTTATCCGGGACGCCTCACCCTGCTTTTATATATACCGGCAAATAAAGAATGGGCGGCATCACATTGGTATAATAGGCTTAGCCTCTACAGATGATTACAATAACAATTTCATAAAAATACATGAACAAACGCTTGCCCAAAGGGAAGAAAAACTTAAGGAATACCTCGATGCCTGCGAATTTAATGCGGAGCCTGTTTGCCTTACCTACCCTCATAACAAAGGCATAAATGAAATTTTGCTGACAAAAACAAAAGAACTCCCCGTTTATGACTACACCACCGATGAAATAAGGCATAGCGTTTGGATAATAGACAAACCGGGGGAAGTAGAACAAGTACAACTCCTCTTTAAAAATGTACCCTATCTGTATATAGCAGATGGCCACCACAGGGCTGCATCTTCCGCGAGGCTGGCAAAAATGAGAAGAGAACAAAACCCGGCGCATACAGGAAACGAACCTTATAACTTTTTTACGGCTGCGCTTTTTGCCGATGATGAGCTAACCATCTTCAGCTACAACCGCATGGTTCAAAGTCTTAACGGACATTCACCGGAATCCTTTTTAAGCGAACTGGGGAAAAAATTCAATGTATCTCCGCTTCAAGAAAAAGCGAAAGAGCCGGCACAAAAAAAATCACTTTCTTTATATCTTAACAAGCATTGGTATAATATCACACTCGATGCAGCAGGAAAACATTTGAACGATCCGGTCAAAAACCTGGATGTAAGCATGCTTTCAGATCATATCTTATCTCCCATTTTAGGTATTGAAGACCTGCGGCACGATAAAAGAATTAAATTCATACCCGGTATTAAATCTATCATTGAAATAGAACAAATTGTTGATTCGGAAGAAACTGCTGCTGCGTTTTGCCTGTTTCCCGTATCCTTTGAAGAACTTATTTCAGTTGCTGAATCAGGCAAAGAAATGCCGCCAAAATCAACCTGGATAGAGCCTAAATTAGAAAGCGGCTTGCTGATATATTCTCTCGCAGGGGAAAAAGCTTTTTGAAATCTACTTATCCTTTCTAGCCTTAGGAACAAGATGATAATTAACGGTAAAGAATAAGAACATATAAGTGTCGTTGTGGGTAGGGTCGCCACGTTCCTGGCCAACAAGATCCTGCCCGGGAATAAGGCCTAATGTAGGAGCTGAAAAATAAGCCGCAATGGGACCTTTATATTTTTCAATTTCTTGTTTATTGAAATAATTTCCGTGGGTATCATCAATATAGTCTGTGCTTGTCCAAAGCCTGTCAGATAATTCCATCCCCACACTCCACTTAGCATTTATGACGTACCTTACCCCCAACCCTGCAGGAACGCATACAGCAATAGGGGAGTATTCATGCGGGCCACCCGGCAATCCTTCCCCTTCCGTACTTAAGGGACGAAGGTCATACCACTTGCCGTTGATATATTTGCCTTGTGGGTTATAGTAAAAAAGTCCTACTCCTGCAAAAAGATAGGCATCCAAAGCAATGGCTTGGAATCCATGCGCATGTTTTATTTTATAACGATGCCCGAGGTGGTCGTGCTGATAAAAATGAAATTCTCCTTGCACGGAGGGTTCGATAATGATGGAACGGAAATTTTGGTCACGGTTAAACCTGACCGGGTTATTGCTTAGAGCATCATTTCCATAAAGCTCACCCATGGTAAGGGCGGCTTTTATTGAGATTGGGCGGCAGATTTTGTAACGATACCCAAGATACCCTCCATAACGTATAGCAGCCGCATTCCAATCTTTTAAAAAGTGTGTGCCAATTTGGGCAGAGCCTCCCAAATCACCCAAAAACTGGGAAGGCCCAAAAGCTACTATATATTCGTTGCGGTTTAGAGATGGATCTAGAACTGCCCGTTGGGAATAGCCCGTCAATGGAATAACACTTATAAGTAAAAAAAACAATAGTTTCCTCATGTCCAATATTGCAAATTTAAGAAACACAATACCATGTAACTATTCCCTGTTGAGGCATTTTTCAACACCTCGTGTCAACTTACAGCTAACAAAACTCAATAGGGAGTATGGTACATTATTGCATAATTGCATCTATTTTTTGCATTACTTTATTATCAATCAGTTTTTTAGTATCAATAGCTTTAAGGTTATCCTTTAGTTGGTCAGCGTGGGAAGCTCCCAATATTACAGTGCTCACATTTTGATTGTTCAAGCACCATACAAGCGCCAAATGGTTAAGATTAACTCCTAATTCAGAAGCAAAATCACCAAGTTTTTTAACCTTCTTAAGTTTTTTTTCTCCTTCTTCACCCGTGATGGAATCCTTTAGCCAACCTAAGATAGATTGATTTAACCGCGAATCTTTTGGAATGCCTTTATTATATTTACCCGTCAATATTCCCGATGCTAAGGGCGACCAAATGGTAAGTCCCAATCCTATTTCTTTATATAAAGAAGCAAATTCCTTTTCTACTTTATCCCTATGCAGCAGGTTATATTGAGGCTGCTCCATAGTTGGAGCTACCAGCATATATTTCTGCGCTATATTATATGCTTCCATTATAGATTCTGCGCTCCATTCCGATGTTCCCCAATATAATACTTTACCCTGCCGTATCAAATCGGTCATCGCTCTTACAGTTTCTTCTATAGGTGTCTCTGGGTCTGGTCGATGGCAGAAATAAAGGTCAAGATAATCTACCTGTAGCCGCTTAAGAGCCGCATGGCAGGCTTCCATAATATGCTTGCGGCTCAACCCTCTTTGATTAGGGAGCTTGCCGCCCCAAAAAACCTTGCTTGAAACAACATAGGTAGTCCGATCCCAACCCATCTTTTTAAATATGTTTCCCATTACCGTTTCCGCCCTTCCACCTGCATAAATTTCAGCATTATCAAAAAAATTTACACCGGCATCATATGCCACCTTCATACATTCCAGTGCAGTTTTATCGTCTACCTGGCTGCCAAAAGTTACCCATGCTCCAAAGGAAAACTCACTTACTTTTAATCCCGAATTTCCAAGCCTCCTGTATTCCATTTTAAATAATAAATGTATTCATGCCGTTATACTGTCGGCTAATGCAAATTAATAATTTTTATATCACCAATGGGTATTATCAACATTATATTTAACCGTTTCTACGGTTAAAACCATGAAATAGTTCGCTTTTTTGATATTGTTACCCCCCGGATATTATTATATCCTGCTATGATTCTCCCTTTCTCTTTGCTCTTTACTGATTGTGCCCGGGGAGAGACTCGAACTCTCAAGGATGTAACTCCAACGGCTTCTGAGACCGCAACGTTTGCCAGTTTCGCCACCCGGGCTAATAGCCGTTAGCTATAGCCGCTACCCGCCCATACCGAAGGGTACGTTCGCGCAGAGCTATTAGCCAAAAAGTGCCCGAAGCGAGACTCGAACTCGCACACCGTTACCGGCGCCACCCCCTCAAAGTGGTGCGTCTACCAATTTCGCCATCCGGGCATATTGAATGAAGACCTAAAACAGAATAGAATAGCTACTTTTTCATTCTTCATTTCTCATTCTTCATTTTTTCAGGGGTGCAAAGATAATCACAGATTTAATATCCTGTTGAAACTTGCTTATTAATATGTAACTGTTTCCAAAATAAATCCCTATCTCATCATATAGATTAAAAAGACTGCAATAAAAAAAGGGGAACAAATTATCACCTGTTCCCCTGAAAGCTATAATAAAATAAACTTATTCCCTATAGTCGTTGCCGCCGCTTTTGCGGAAGTTGCTTCTGCCACCACCTCCATTACCGCCACCGGGGCCTTCAGTTCTTGGTTTTGCAACTGAAACGGTGATGTTGCGTCCTTC
>Ga0206873_1175_pt1 | contig 19655 bp, 18 predicted proteins | sample Alteio_BWOrgCont_11_FD_152631 | JGI IMG/M metagenome (GOLD analysis project Ga0206873, IMG submission 152631) | Enriched cells from forest soil in Barre Woods Harvard Forest LTER site, Petersham, Massachusetts, United States -... | ecosystem: Environmental > Terrestrial > Soil > Temperate forest >...
GGAAACAGGATGACTTGCCAAAGGAATATCATAAAGTCCTTCCAGGCTTACATCCAAATGCCGGCTAAGATTATAATGCTCACCTAAACCGATATTTAACCACGGAACCCACCTTGCGCCCGGGGGTGAAGCTTCCCAATCAGGGACAATGTGATTAGCTTCAAAACTAATTCCGCCAATGAGAAAAGGCGTAAACTTATTGGGTCTGAATGGCCTGTTAGTTAAATAATAAAGTACAGAGCACCCGACCTGTAAATCGGTATGGTAGCCGAGTTTCATAATATTGGTTTTAAAATAAGTAGTGTACCATTCCGTATTCCACTTTTTTGCAAGACGGATACGCATTTGCGCCCCAATTCCGAAACCTACGCTGGCGGGGTCTATGAGTGTACAAGCGCCTGCCCTTATTCCCAGGCCGATTTGTCCGAAACCGATGGGGTCGCCAAAGTTCATGCAGGAGGTAGCGTTTTTAGGTGCAGTGGTTGAGAAATCAGGTATGTTATCCGAAGGTAATGAAGCTGCCACAACCCTGACAGGGCTGTACAATAGGAACAAGCAGGAAATAAAAAATGCAATTCGTATTTTTTTCATTCCTGCTACAATCGTTTTAAAAATTGAAAATGAACAAAGACAAAGGTACGAACTAAACGGAACTTTTAATCAGATATAAATAAAAGCGAAGAGAGCCACTAAGACACAAAAGCACAAAGTTTCACAAAGTTTTTCTTAGTGTTTCTTGGTGACTTAGTGTCTTTGTGGCTATGGGTTGCATACCTAGTATTTAATTCACACAGAAACCTAATCATGTTGCTCCAATAAAAAGAGCATAACATCCACGCCATCGGCATAATCGGAAAGAGAGGGAGATTGGGTTTCACCGAAGGGGATAACCTTTGCAGGAGCATCCAGTTTTTGGTCTTTACATACCACGCACTGAATTTGTTCTTTCATTCCGTTCAGGTCTTTATTTAATTTCTCCATGTTTTCATATTCCTCAAAATTCAGCACTGCAATGGGGGAGGAGAGCGCCGGATTATTTATAACAGCTAAAAATCCGTTATCGGTGAATTTTTTTCCATCCATCAGGTATATAGTGCGGTTATACACATAGTTGGAATGGTATTTATTATGATTGATAACTGTTTTGTAAGGTTCAATATTTTTAAAAAAATTACTGAAATCGTAGTTATTAGGCACATATAGCTTCGATACATTCCTGCAGCCAAGCCCGAAATAGCTGAAAATATCTACTCCAAGCGCATTCAATTCAGTATCCGTTTCCGAGCCGGTTAAAACAGCAATGCCATTGCGGTTTCTACGGATGATATGAGGAACATTACGGAAATAATATTCAAAGTGCCTTGCGGTGTTATTGCTCCCGGTGGCTATTACTGCGTTTAGCGTGCCATTGAGTTTTTCTACAAACTGTATTTTTTCTTTCCATGCCGGCTCAATCTCTATCAGTTTATTGGCGAGAAATGGCAGCAGCCTTGCATCGGAATGCGAAAGTTTGGCATGAAGTATGTTGCCGCTTAACAATACGCACAAAAAATCATGGAAGCCTACCAACGGAATATTGCCTGCCATTACCACCCCGACTGTCAATGGCTTTTTGTTTTCTGTTTTAAGTTGGGGGTATTCTGCGAGCCATTTGGTTAAAGCACCCTTCTCTAACCACAGGGAGATACCTTTAAGCGCTCGAATAATACTCTCCGGGGTAAACCAGCCATTTTCCTGCTCCGCGAGCTGCAGAACTTTTTCCCATTCAGCTTGCTGAGATGCTTTTCCATCAAGGAAATTCCTGATTTCTTCTCCTAGTAAATGAAAGCTGTTTATGGATTTATCGGGGTGCATAGTATGATTGTAAAGCATGCAAAGGTATTACATCCTTCTATTTCTTATTTTTGCACTCCCCAAACAGTAAAACTTACTCATTCATGCAGGTATTAAAATTCGGAGGAACATCGGTAGGCTCGGCAGAGCGGATGGAATCTGTTGCTAAGCTGGTAAAAAATCCGGCGAAGAAGATAGTTGTATTGTCTGCCATGTCGGGTACAACCGACCAGTTGGTTAAGATTACCAAGGCCCTCTATGAAAAATTGCCCGACGAGGCCTCCCATTTGATTAAAGAACTTGAACAGAAATATATTGATACGGTAGAAAAGCTTTATAAAAGCAAGGAATCTAAGAAGAAAGGAGAGGAAATTATAACAGAACATTTTAAACTTTTACGTTCATTCACGCCCAATAAGTTCTCGCACCGGGAGGAAAGAATTATTTTGGCAGAAGGGGAGTTACTTTCAACCACTTTGTTTCATCATTATCTGGAAGAACAAAAGATACCTTCGGTATTCTTGCCCGCTCTTAATTTTATGCGCATTGATGCGGATGGCGAGCCTGATCTTGCCTATATAGAAGAACATCTTGAAACGGAACTGGCAAAGCATCCTCAGGGAAAATTATTTATAACGCAAGGCTTTATTTGCCGCAATCCTTTGGATGAAGTAGATAACCTAAAACGGGGCGGCAGTGACTATACTGCTTCGCTTATCGGCGCCGCCATTCGTGCGGAGGAAATTCAAATATGGACAGATATTGACGGGATGCATAATAACGATCCGCGCATCGTGTCCGATACTTTCCCCATTCCAAAATTATCCTTTGACGAGGCTTCTGAATTAGCCTATTTCGGGGCAAAGATTCTGCATCCTTTTTGCATACGCCCCGCCAGGAAAAGAAATGTGCCTGTAAGATTACTCAATACCATGCAGCCAACAGCCAAAGGGACGCTGATAAGCCGTGAGCCGTCGGGCGCAGAAGTTACCGCTATTGCCGCAAAGGACAATATTACCCTCATTAAAATAATTTCCAAGCAAGAGGTGATGGCCTATGCTTTTCTGCGAAATGTGTTTGAAATATTTGAAAGGTATAAAACACAGATTGATTTAATTGCTGTTGCCGAGGTTTCCGTTTCACTCACCATTGACGATACTACCTACCTTGAAAACATAATGAAGGAATTGGAACAACTCGGAACCGTGAATGTGGAGATGAAACAAACCATCATTTGCATTGTAGGTAGTCCCGCAGCCCTTGCAGAACATGGATGCACTTCCAAGATTTTCCATTCATTAAAAGATATTCCTGTCGGCATGATTTCTTATGGCGGAAGCAACAACAATATTTGTATTTTAGTTAGCGCCGGGAATAAGAAGGCCACCCTGCTTGCCTTAAACAAGGCATTATTTGCAAGAGAAACCGTCAACCAATAAGATATATGTTTAATCCGGCACAGCTCAAAAAATTTCAGAGCGTTCATACGCCCTTCTACTACTACGATACAAAGCTTTTACAGGAGACGTTGAAAGCGGCGGAAAAAGGCGCAAAAAAGCACGATATAGAATTGCATTACGCCCTTAAGGCAAACTCCAACAAGAATATATTGAAGCTAATTAAAAACGCAGGATTTGGAGCTGATTGCGTAAGCGGAAATGAAGTGAAAAGAGCCTCTGAATGCGGGTTTAAAACTGATAAAATAGTTTTTGCAGGTGTAGGTAAATCAGATGAGGACATACGATTTGCGATTAAAAAAAATATTTTTTGCTTCAATTGTGAGTCGATAGAAGAGATAAAAGTAATTAACGAGATAGCGAAAGCTGAAAATAAAAAGGCAAGCATAGCTCTGCGCATAAATCCTAATGTTAATGCCCATACCCATCATTATATCACTACCGGGCTGGAAGAAAATAAATTTGGAATTAATACCTGGGAACTGGAGAATGCATTAGCAACAATTCAAAAATGCAAACAGATAAAATTAATAGGAATACATTTTCATATAGGCTCCCAGATAACGGATTTGGTGGTATTTAAAACCTTATGCCTGAAAGTGAACGAACTGCTTAAATGGTTTTCGGACCGCAATGTATTTATCGAAAACATTAATCTGGGCGGTGGACTGGGCGTGGATTATCTCCATCCCGATAAAAAACCTGTTCCTGATTTTGAACAATATTTCAGCCAATTTAGAAAATTCCTTAAAGTGGACCCCGGGCAAAAACTGCATCTTGAGCCGGGCAGGGCGATAGTAGCCCAATGCGGTTCGCTTATTTCCAAAGTTCTTTTCGTGAAAAAAGGAATGAAAACAACCTTTGTCATACTGGATGCGGGAATGACGGAATTGATACGCCCCGCCTTATACCAATCCTATCATACAATAGAAAACCTCACAGGCGCTAAGAGAAAAGAACATGGGAAGTATGATATTACAGGCCCTGTCTGTGAATCATCAGATCGCTTCAGGAAAGATGTGGAATTGCCGGAAACAAAACGGGGAGATATTATAGCCATTCGCACTGCGGGGGCTTATGCCGAAAGTATGTCGCTCGATTATAATTTGCGCAACCGGGCAAAGGCTTATCTTGCCGAAGATTTATAGTTTTTGTTTATGAAAAGCAATTCGGGAAAGCGCCACGTGACTTATATCTTTCAAAGCCCCTTTAGGGGTTTGGGGCTTATTCTTATTTTCATGTTTATAACCGGTACAGGTTTTTCCCAGGAAGCTTATATGAACCTTGCCGACACTACAGCCAAGGGGTTATTTAAAAACTTTGTAGGCATAAAATTATTTGTGGCGGATTTCGCAGCCACCAGCGCAAACAAAGATTTACAACTTTACTACGTATCCAATAATGTTGGAGACGTATATACATTCCAGCATGATATGAATGTAACGGGGCTGAAAAACTTTTATAACCTGGGAATTGGCACCGAGGAAAACCTGGGAAAACATTTATCCATTAATTTTAATACTTCCTTGGGATATATGCAAAATATGTGGGATTGGAATATAGGCGGAGGCGCCGGTTATTTTGTTTCACTTAACAAATCACATAGCCTGCGCCTGAATGCCTGCCTGAATTTTTATTTTGAGACAATCACATACAGTTTCGGAACTCATTACGATACGAATGGTCTTGGCTTTATTGTGAATGGTGAAAATATAGGCATCAGCATTAAAAATTTAAAATATGTAAACAGTATATGGTCATTAAGTCCCGGCATAGAGTTGCTTTACCGCCGCCCGAGCTTTGATTATTTTGTCGGTGTTTACTATAATTATGTTTTTACTTATCACGAAAAAGTAAACTTTTATCAAACCAGTGTTCCTGTCTCGCAGGCTATTTACTATCAAAATACAAATTCCAGCGCGCCCCTTGTTCCGGTTTCAGGGAATATAACAAACCTGGGTAAATATATTATACAGGTAGGAATAATAAGGGAGTTTGGGCTTTAGAAATTGTAAGCCAGCCCTACTCCCGAAATATCTTTAAACTGCGTCCGCGGACCTTTGCCCACTAAAACATCCCCGTTGTATATAGGGATAAGTATATTTTGATCGTAGATCAATTCTGTATTCACAGTTACAGATATCCATTTATTTACTTTTAGCTGGATAAAGTTGGTCCAGTCCACTACAATATCCTGCGGGTCTTTAAGATAGTCGGAAAATAACTCCAGGTTGGTACATAGCGTAATTCCTTTACAAACGGTAGCTGAGTAATTACCCTTGAAATAAGCGCCTGCCTGAACAAGAACTTCTTTGCCATGCTGAATGATTTGGCCGGCTGAATTATAAACTGCCGGAGTAACACCAAAGTCGCCCTCATCAGCTAACTGCTGTTCTTCTACAAACGTGTATTTAATGGTTGCAGGTGATATAAAAACGGATAAATTTTTATTAGGATTGTAGGTAAGTCCTGCCGCTACTGTTAAGTATCCCGGAGCCATGAATTTAGAAAGCAAAACGGAATCATTAGGGAACTGAAATCCCCGTTCAAATTGCGATTTGAAGTTTACCAATATACCTCCCAGTGTATGATCAAATAAAGTATATCCAAAGTTGGATGTGGCTTCTATCTTATCTGTCGTTTTTTGTATAGGAGAATGGTTAAGCTTTTGAAATCCATATTCCATGTCTACACTATTCAGCCAATTTATTTTATCTTTCACATAGTTCGCGTGAACGGCGACGAGCGCCATCAGCCCGATAGAGTTTTGCCCGCCTGCAGCCCAATTAGTAAGGCTTACCTGGGAAAACGCCACATTAATGATGCCTCCAATGTGCCAGGAGGTATCCTTTTTCACGGTATCTTTTGTAACGCTGACAGAATCTTTTTTACCTGTTTGGGCAAATACGGCAGACACAAAACAGATACCTAAAGAAAAAGTTAGTAATCTTTTTTTGTTCATAACTCTGAAATATTTAAAAGGGCGTATTGGTTAATTTTGCGCAAAAGTAATGGAATATCTCAATTATTGAATTGATGTATTTAAAGGATATCAAAAAATATAAAAGCGAACGCCCCTCTTTTAAGCCTGCACTAAGCAGACTTATGGCAAAAAAGGTAATCGGAGCGTTCATCTCGATGACTTTACTTTTCCGGTTTGCTCTGCATGCCCAGGATCCCTTGCCCCAAAATTATTTTATTAACCCGCTGGATATACCCATAAGCCTTGCGGGTACTTTTGGTGAGATTCGGAGCAATCATTATCATACGGGTATTGATATACGCACAGAAAGTCGGGAGGGCCTGATTGTACACGCTGCTGCAAATGGATATGTTTCGCGTATAGTTGTATCGCCTTGGGGGTATGGCAATGCTTTGTATGTCACGCATCCCAATGGGTATATAACTTTATACGGCCACCTGAGCCGCTTTAATGATACCATCACTCATTTTGTGAAAAACAGACAGTATGCCGAAGAGAAGTATCTCCAGGATATTTCTTTAACATCCGGGAAGTTCAACGTAAACCAAGGTGATACTATTGCATTTAGTGGCAGTACCGGGTCTACAGAAGGTCCGCACCTGCATTTTGAAATAAGGGATGCAAGGAATGACGATCCTATCAATCCTTTGCTTGCAGGATATACCTCTGTCGATAAACTTCCACCTATAATAGAAAGCGTCGCGCTATATCCACTCAACGATTCAAGCAACATTAATGGCAAACATCAGCCCCTGTATCTCAAAGTTAAAAAAATAAATAACCGGTATGTGCTCGCTTCCGATAGCGCTATTAGTGCGTATGGAAGCATTGGGGCAGGCATTAGTTGCTACGATATGGCCAATGGTGTTGGAAACCATAATGGCCCTTATATTAAAATACTGAAGGATAATAACGACACTATTTATTATAGCCGTATGGATGTATTGAATTTTGCTACCATACACTATGTTAACGGGCATGTTGACTATGCCGCCATGAACGATGAGGGTGATATCCTGGAGTACAGTTTTTTGCAGGAGAATGACAAGTTGAAAATTTATAAAAAATTAGTCAACCGGGGATACATTGACTGTAAACCCGGCGAAACCCATGCCTTGGAATATATAATAAGCGATTTTAATGGCAACACCTCTAAGCTTGCGTTTACCATTCACGATGAAAAAACGAAGCCCGCCGCATATCATGACACTACTAAATATGTTGCCATAGCTCACTGGGATAAGCCTTTTGAATACAGCGATAAGGGAATGAAAATAGAAATCCCTGCCGGAATTTTGTTTAATACACTCCACTTCCATTACACAGTGACGCCTACCTTGATTAATCACACGGGGGTTTCAAATATTTACAACATACAAGACGAGAATACTCCGCTCTCCGGCACCTACACTCTCATGCTGAAACCCGCAGCCACTTTACCCGATTCTGTTATGAGAAGGGCGGTGATAGTGCGTGTGGAAGGTAAACGGAGAATTAGTATCGGCGGTAAATGGGATAGCGGATACATGATAGCGCATCCTAAAACTTTTGGCAGCTATGCAATTATGCTCGACTTGTACCACCCCGTAATTAAGCCCGTTAATATTTTCAAAGACAAGGATATGAGCCACGACAGCCTTATGGCATTTGAAGTTTCCGATAACCTTTCCGGCATAAGTTCTTTTAGAGGAACGGTGGATGGCAAATGGATACTAATGGAGTTTAACCCTAAAAAGAATTGGGTTTATTATGTATTTGACGAACATGTGGGCAAAGGCAAACATCACCTGCGGTTATGGGTCAGTGATGAAGTGGGCAATACCAGCGTTTTCGAAACAGAGTTCACCCGGTGATTAAAAGCGCATAAAAGCAAAAACCAATATCCATTGCACCAACATGGCTCCGTCATACAGGAGGGGATATAAAAGCGCAGGTCTTTTAACTTTGGCAAGCGGTAATAAAATAATGGTGAGAACAGCAGATAGAAACAGCGCAGCCGCAACTCTTATATCTAAGCCAAAATAAAGAAATTGAATACAGACAATAGAAATGAAAAATAATAATAGTATTATGGCGATGTAAATGGAAGTTTTTATTCCAACGCTCACAGGCACTGTAGGGACTCCCTTTAGCTTATCAAAGTTCATATCCCTGATGTCAAAAGGAATGCATATGGCAAACACAAACAGTAAATTCCTGCCGAATATAAATAGCGCTTCAGGCTTTAACATGGAAGAAAGCGGCGCGGAAAAAGCAACAGGCAGGAATGTGGTTAGCCAGGAAAATGCAATTGCAACCCATAATGTTTTAAGCCAATAAATATCGCGCAAGCGTTTCCATCCGTTGCCGGAAGGGATAACAGGGAAAGTGTATCCCAAGCCAAGCAATCCGACAGGGATAAACACCAGCCCTGTTTTTAAAGGCATGTAAAATAATTGTACGGACAGTAGTATCAGTGAAATTAGTATAAGGATATAGTAAATGCTTTTATGGGCATTCATCCAGTCATGCCGCTCTTCCTGGTTTTCGTCCGGGATAAGGAATTTCTTTTTGTTTATGCGGTGAAAGCAATAAAAAAGAAGTGTTGCGCAAAACGCTATAGTATTAACATGCACGTTGCCATTATTCCCATACAATAGCAGGGATGTTTCAGCAGTATAGGCTGCTGTGCTCAGGGCTATAAAAATGTTGGAATAGACAACAAAATGAATTACATTAAAAAAAATAGTAGATACAGGATGTGGACTTTTGAATGTTTCGTTTTTGTTCAACGTTTAAAATTTTGAATGCAAAATTTTCAAAAGTTATGCAAACATTTACTGGTTTGCAATAATATAATGCACTACAGTACCTGCTATTATACCCAGCCCGCCCCATAATAAAGCCCTCATGGTACGCTTACGCCGGGCAACGATTGAGTACCCGTATAGGTAGGCATCATGCTTAACATTTTCCATATTCTTCACGCTATTATGACGGATTTTAACGTAGTGATAAGACATGAAACCTGCAAAAGCAAAAGGTGGTACAAGAGCAAAAAATGAACCTGCTATACCCGAAAGTGTACCAACGGCAAATGCCGCCGCCGATGTACCCATGGCGCCAAAACCGCGTTGGGCGTCTTGCTCGCCGGCAATAAATCTTCTTGCTTCATCCACTGTAAAGTTGTTGCCGATAAGCGTGTCATAAATATAGAAAACTACTTGTTTGCCGCTATTACCAAATGTAATTTGAAAAATAACGTCTTTATCAATCTCTATTTTTTTATGCTTCCTGGAGTGGGGTTTTGTTATTGTTACGGCATAACCTGTGGTATCAATAACATGTGAGACTACCGTCCTGCCGTCACTCAGCAGTATCGTATCGGGGATATCCGCTTTGCGATGCAGGGTGTCCTGTGATAGTTGGGCAAAGCCCGGCATTGCTAATCCGCATAGAAATAAAATGATCACTATTTTTCGCATATTCGTATTATAGGGATTGTAAAGATAAGCAGGAGTTGCGAGTCTGGAACTATTTTTTTGCGTGATTCAATTGAATTATAAAAATGGAAGAAGCAATAATTTAATTACCTTTTTTAAGCTTTCTTAACAAGAGACAGTGTATATTCGCTCTTACATTTGCAGCAATTCTCATCTGTTTTGAACAAAAGGGTATTTTATATTTTATTCATTTTATTTGCTGTTTCGCAAGCTGGCAATGCCCAGCCCGAAACCATTACTATTAACGGAAGGGCTGTTAATAAAGGAGGGCTGGGAGGGCTTTACCAGGTGATAGTGATAAACCAGCGCACGTCGTCAGGTATGTTGGCTGAGCCGAACGGGCATTTCAGTATCAGTTGCCTGAAGACAGATACTATACTTGTGAGCGCCTCGGGTTTTGATGTAAAAAAAATATGCTTTCGCGATTCTGCAGCAAAAAATGAATTTAATGTTACCATTAAGCTGGATAGCATTCATTATAAGCTGGAAGAGGTCAAGGTATATCCTACCAAGGGATTGAAAGATGTGAATGAAGAGCGTAAAACATTAGGAGATATCCCCAATACTGACGTGTACAAAAGTGCGGATATACAATCACCCATTACTCTTCTTTATGAACGTTTTAGCCGTCTTGAGCAATCTAAACGCAAAGTGGCGCAACTGGAAGACGAAGAAAAAAGAAGGGATGTGCTGAAAGAATTATTTCACATTTATATCCAGCATGATATTATTAACCTGAATAATGCCGACTTTGACAGATTCATTGACTACTGCAATTTCTCCGACGAGTTTATCAGGAATTCAACCGACTATGACCTGGTAATGGCTATCAAGTATAAATACGAGCAGTTTGAAAAAATGCACGACTATGCCCCACCCGGCAGCAAACAATAATTCATTTCCCGGAAGAGCGGAATGAATTTCCTTATTTTTGTGTTGCGATAAATTTAATTTATGAAAAAGAAAATACTATTGCTGGGCTCGGGCGAGCTGGGCAGGGAACTGGTAATTGCCTTGCAGAGATTGGGGCAATATGTGATTGCTGTTGATAGCTACGAGGGCGCTCCCGCCATGCAGCTTTCACAGGAATACGAAGTGATTAATATGCTGGACGGCGCTGCCCTTGACCATATTGTTGCCAAACACAAACCCGATTTGATAGTTCCGGAGATTGAAGCCATACGCACAGAACGATTTTATGAATATGAGAAGCAAGGAATAACCGTTGTACCAAGCGCGGGCGCCGCTAATTACACCATGAACCGCAAAGCCATCAGGAACCTGGCTGCGGAGACGTTAAAATTAAGAACAGCAAAATACAGTTACGCTAAAAGCATCGACGAGTTTACAAGCGCGATTGAAAAAATTGGCATTCCATGTGTTGTAAAACCTTTGATGAGCAGCAGCGGCAAGGGGCAAAGTGTGGTAAAAACAAAAGACGATATCGAGAAAGCGTGGAAATATGCCATGGAAGGCAGCCGTGGCGATTATGCCGAAGTGATAGTGGAAGAATTCATAAAGTTTCATTCCGAAATTACGTTGCTGACCGTAACTCAAAAAAACGGTAAAACGCTTTTTTGTCCGCCTATCGGACATCGCCAGGAAAGAGGAGACTACAGGGAGAGCTGGCAGCCCTGCGCTATAAGCGATACTGATTTGGAAGAAGCGCAGATGATGGCGCAAAAAGTTACCCACGCCCTTACCGGGGCTGGAATATGGGGTGTGGAATTTTTCCTGACGGATAAAGGGGTTTGTTTTTCAGAACTCTCTCCCCGCCCGCATGACACGGGGATGGTAACTCTCGCCGGTACTCAAAATTTGAATGAATTTGAACTGCATGCGCGGGCTATTTTAGGGCTTCCCATTCCACAAATTACGTTGGAAAGAGTGGGGGCATCTGCCGTAATACTTGCCGGAGAAAATGGAAGAGCGCCTGTTTATTCCGGAATAGAAGATGTTTTGAAAGAACCACAAACAGACGCAAGGATTTTCAATAAACCCACAACTCGCCCATATAGGCGCATGGCGGTAGTGTTGGCGTATGATGCCGTGGGTGCGGATGTTAATAAGGTGAAAGAGAAAGCGATAAGGCTATCGGAAATGCTGACTGTTAAGCCTGCCGAACCACTTTGAGGTTATCGCATTACCTGATTTGCACACTGTCGGGTAAATCATACAACTGATGTCCCGGCGGAATATAAACGGGCAAAAAGCAGTGCATAGTTGCAGGTTTGTCATCTATTCTTCCCGGTATCCAGTAGGGCATTTTGCGGATACAGGCAATGGCCGCGGAATCCCAACCGGGTGATGCCGGTCCGTTCTCGATTTTTATTTTGTCTATTTTGCCGTTGGCTTCAACGAAAAAGGAAAAATAAATATTGCCTGAAATATCCCGTGTCCATAATGAATCGGGAGCTTTAATATGCAGGAATAGGTAACGCTGCAAGGAATCGGAACCACCCGGGAAAAGCGGTTGAGTGACTGTGGTAGCCGGGTTTGATGATTGAATGGGAGCAGAAGACAAAGAAGTTTCTTGCTGTGCCGCTATACCTTGTCCCAATGATTTAGTGAATGGTGCGCATAGCAGAATATAAAATACTAACAGAAAAAAACGAAGTCTCCACGTAATTGTGTATACCTTTTGCATTCTGCGAAATTAGGGAATCTATACGCGCATAAGAAAATATAATATGAACACCTGTTAATAAGATTCTGATTCTATTACCACTCATAAAATCTTCATTTGTAAAAGCAGATATTTGCAATACAATAAACAGTCAAATTCTTGTTTATGAAAATAATGAGAAGTAAAAACGCACTGCTGATTTTGGGAATAGTTTTGACACTATTTAGCCTATTCCCTTCTTTTCGGGTGATATCTCAAACCATTGACAATTCGCTTTCAGGCTGGGATAAGGATGCATTGAGTCAGGCAAATACCGCAGCGAATGTTTCTTATTTATCAGATGAAGAGAAGAAACTTATTTTCTATACCAATTTGTGCCGGCTAAAGCCAAAGCTCTTTTGCCAGACCGTCCTGGGCGATTACCTGAAAGCACATCCCAACAACACTCCGCAAGTCGCCAGTTTAAAAAGAGAACTGAATACAAACAAAGGATGCGGAGCGCTGGTTCCTGATGAAGAACTTTACACGATTGCTCGCGATTTTGCTACAAAAATGGGTATTGAAGGAAAAGAAGGTCATGTTGATTTTCAAAAGCGGGTGAAGCCTTTAATGAGCCGCTACAACAGGGTTGGTGAAAATTGCGATTACGGTGATTACCTTGCCTTGGACGCTTTTATGGACCTGCTGATTGATTCGGACGATCCCATAAACCTGGGGCATCGTAAAAATATTTTAGATCCGAAATTTACGGATATAGGTGTATCCGGGCAAACGCATAAAACTTTTCGCTGGAATTATGTAATGGATTTTGCTGGTCTGTACGAAGGCAATTAGAACCTTGCCAGCATGGTTGCAAAATATAGTAAGCCAACACCAAGAATGGTCATAATGGTTACTAAAAATCCGGGATGCTTTTCACGGCTTTCGGGCAACAGGTCACTTGCTCCGAGGTAAAGAAAGAAACCCGAAAACAGGGCAAGCAAAATTCCAAAAAGCGCATCGGGTATTTTAAAAAACAGGGTAGATACAACGCCTGCTATAGGCGCTATGGCATCTGCAAGCAGCCATTGATATGCTTGTTTGTTTTTACCTCCTTCTTTCAAAATTACACTCACTGTATTTACACCGTCCGCAAAATCATGGGCAATTACAGCCACAGCAATCAATATCCCTATTGGAACGGAAACCTGGAATGCCACCCCAATAGCAACCCCATCTAAAAAGCTATGGATGGAAAGGCTTCCGGCACCTATTCTTCCCCGGTTGTTGTGGCTCTCTTCATGCTGGTGCGTATGAAGCACCGACAGCCTGTCTAATAACATATAAAATAAAAATCCGGCTGCAATCACCATGCTTATTACACTAATGGAATATTGTTTTTCACCCAACGAAAACGATTCGGGCAACAGATCAAAAAAAACAACTCCTATTACTGCCCCTGCGCTAAATCCCAGGATGATACCAAGTTTGTCTTTGAATTTTATGGCCAATAAACCGCCGCCCAGCGTTGATAGGAAAGTAAATATGCTTAAAAGTACAGGCAGCATGGTTTAAAAAGTTAATCCGTACAAAGATAGATTGAAATTAGAATTACGAGCCATCTCAGAAATAAGGTTTTAAAAGTAAGGGAGATATTTTTTGCTACAAGGTAAAAACCTTAGTAGGCAGAGATAAGCTAAGAATCTTTTAACCTTATTTTTCAATAATATTTTTGAAGGAGCTTATAAATACTTTTTAGCTTTGCATAAATAAATATAATGAAACCCAGTAGTTCCTTCTTTGCTTCTGCATCACTGCGGAGATTCATCTTAGCTGGATTTTTTTGTTTTTTATTTTCCGGTTTTGGCTTCTGCCAGAATGGAAGTGTTGGTATCAGCTATACGATGAACGTGCCAATTAAAAAGGATTCCCTGATGGCAGTGAGTATTCTTAATCTTGATTCCGATTTTGTTTTTGTACAGGGAGGCGCATTCGAAATGGGGCTTCCTGACACATCAAGTGTGGAAGGTGGCGACATTGAAAAGCCCCGTCACAAGGTTACTTTAAAGAGTTTCTATATTCTTAAAAGCCCCGTCACACAGGCGCTTTGGTCTTCCATAATGGATACGAATCCCTCCTTTCAGAAAGATTGTTACACCTGCCCCGTAGAAAATATAAGCTGGTATGACGCTCAGAGGTTTATAGCTAAACTAAATAACCTTCACAAGGGACATTATCGCCTTCCCACCGAAGCTGAATACGAATATGCTGCGGATGGAGGAAATAAAAGCAGTGGTTTGAAGTATAGCGGCAGCGATAATATAGATGAGGTCGGATGGTATGAAGGTAACTCGGAAGGCAGAAGCCACCCGGTGGGACAGAAAAAGCGGAATGAGCTTAGATTATCGGATATGTCCGGCGATATTTGGGAGTGGTGTTCCGACTGGTATGAAATGTTTTATTATAAAGTAAGCCCTTCTGATAATCCGCAGGGACCTGCTGACGGCGATAAAAAAGTTCTTAGGGGTGGTACATGGCTTAGTTTGGATGAAGGATGTATGGTAACTTCCCGTGGTGCTTTGCAGCCAGATTCCAAAAATAAATTCACCGGCTTCAGAATTGTCAGAGACTTGTAGTGGAAGATAGCATCTCATAAATAAGGTTTAAATGTTAAGCAGCTACTTTTCTACTAAGATAAAAAACAGGATTGTAAAAACCTTAGTAGAAAAGGATAGTCCAATATTTTTTTAACCTTATTTTGCCCTTTTACCTGGCAAATGAACTATCCTCGGTTTCAAGGTCGGCGGAAAAATCAACTGTAATTCCCTGCTCGGGATTAGATTGAACATTCACACTTTTAAGTTCGATTTTCTTTAGATTAAGTAATAAAACAGCACCTCCATATTTAATCGGGAATTTCTTTTCCACTTCGGTGGCAACACCATCTAAAGCCTGGCGAAATGAGTACCTGGCATATTGCTGTATTTTTTGTTGAATGGTATTTTTAAAGAGTCTTGATGTTAAGTTCAGCAGAATACTTTGTGAAGAATGTTCCAATTCTACATCTTTAAAATAAAGCGTGTCGTTCTGAATCTCTGGCTTGGCAGTTAAAATTATATCGTCAGATATTCCCGCATTTACAAACAGAACATGGGTGATACCTGCAACATGCACTTTTATAGTGACGAGGTTTCCGCTAACACCAATAACCGGGTTTTCCAGGTAGATATCCTTGAATTTTGGGTCGCAGTTAGGTTGGTTGCAGGGATAATATTTACCATTGCCCGGGGCAAAAAGTGTGTGGTATAATTGGTTTTGAAGCACAGAATCAGGGATAAAGATAGGTAAGTCAATAGTTTGAATTGGCTTTGATCCATTGGTTGAAACTACCGATTTTGTGATATTCTTATGGCTTTTGCATCCATAAAACAAGCAACTGCTGGCTAACAACCAGCAACTGAGAGCTAACAGTTTTTGCAGGATACCTTCTTTCATTTTTGCTTTGCAAATTAAAGTTTTTTTCACTTACTACCGTCTTCCTTTAGCATATATAGACGCAGCAATGCCACTCAATTTATATATTTTTAACAGTATCTTATTCAGGAATATTGTATCTTTGCATTGACTAATAAAACCCCAATTAATATTATGGAAAATCAAAATTTCAGTTCCGATAACTATCAAAATCCGATAGAGATTCAGAGCACAAGCGCTGAAGTAATGTCTAAAACATTTACCGCGAAAGTCTTTTCATGGATGTTTATAGGACTTGGGATTACCGGGCTTGTATCTTATATTTTTGCTGCCACACCAACCCTTATCGGAGCATTATTGACGCAAACGGCTACAGGCGGCGTCTCGATGAGTGTATTAGGCTGGATTGTAATGCTTGCTCCCCTTGGCCTTGTTCTATTAATGGGCGCCGGTGTAAATAGGCTTTCCTATCCTGCCATGATAGGCGTATTCTTTCTTTTCTCTGCCCTCATGGGTATGAGCCTTAGTTTCATTTTCCTGGCGTATACAGCGAACTCTATATTTACCATATTTCTTATTGCGGCAGCAATGTTTGGCGCAATGGCAGTAGTTGGATATACTACTCATACCGACCTCACCAGTTTTGGTAAACTTATGATTATGCTGCTTATAGGTATTATAATTGCTTCGGTGGTGAATATGTTTATGCATAGCGCGTCGTTCCAGTATATGCTTAGTTTCTTATCTGTGGCTGTGTTCACAGGGCTCACTGCTTATGATGTACAAAAAATTAAGAGGATTGGCGGACAAATAAACGCAGACGGTTCAACCACCGGAAAATATGCCATTTCGGCAGCTCTCAGTATTTATCTCGATTTCATCAACCTGTTCCTTGCCTTGTTAAGGATATTCGGAAACAGGCGCTAAAAAGAACAATATAGCTTATTAAATGGGTGTCTAAACCGGCACCCATTTTTATTTGTTTTAGTCGAATACTTAAAATAGTCGTAATATTGCAATCACAATAAAGTTACAATAATCATGAAAAATCTTTTTATCGTTTTAGGTCTGAGCGTTTGCCTCGCAGCATGTAATAATGGAAATAACCAGAAAGCAGTTCCCGGCGGATTTGTCATTAATGGAACAATAAATGGTATGGATTCGGGCTGGGTGTATCTCTTACACAACGATTCAACCCCGGCGGCTTCTACCGATTCAGCCAAGGTGAAAAACCATGCATTTTCCTTCACCGGAAAAGTTAAGGAACCCACCATGTATTATTTGACAAGCTCTATGCCTCTTACTCTTAATATGTTAATGTTCTTTGTAGATGATACGGTTATGCAAATTACAGCCTACAAAGATTCCATGAATAAGTCGGTTGTATCCGGTTCGTCTACCGAGCAACAATACGAAGCATTTCAAAAAGCGATTAAGCCTTTTAACATGCAAAGTAAAAAGCTCATTATGTTGTATAGGGTTGCAGAAAGAAACAAAAATCAGGCTACTGAGGACAGTATAGATAAAGTGTATGATGAAATGGAGAAAGATGAAAATAATGTAATAGTTTCTTTTGTACAAGCTAATCCCAATTCAATAATAAGCGGGTGGGCGATTCAAACCAAGCTGACTTCTGACCCCAACCTGCCTCTTTTAACTAAAGCATATGCAGCCTTGACGCCTGCTGTTCAAAATGGCACATATGGAGTTAAAATAAAGAAAGCCATAGAAATTGCACAGCGCCTTGCCATTGGCAGCCAGGCTCCTGATTTCAGCGAAAAGGATTCTGCCGGTAATGCCGTGTCTCTTTCCTCTTTCAAGGGTAAATATGTATTGGTTGATTTTTGGGCGAGCTGGTGCCATCCGTGCAGGGAAGAGAACCCAAATGTGGTGAAGGCATACGAACAGTTCAAGAATAAAAATTTTACCATAATCAGTGTTTCCTGTGATGATAATAAAGCGGCATGGATGAAGGCTGTTCGTGATGACGGACTTTCATGGACGCAGGTTTGTGTTCTGAAAAATAAAAATTCGGCAGCCGATGAATATGGAATTAACAGCATTCCTTCCAACTTTCTTATCAGCCCCTATGGCAAAATACTTGCCCATAATTTAAGGGGGCAAGCTCTGCCGGATACCTTAGCCGTTGTGCTGAATAAAAAGTAACCATAGTTGCCTTTGTCATGCTGACCGCATGCCGCTATAGTTTTAGCGGTGGCATAATTGCGTCTTGTTTGGTATGTTCGCCGCCTTAGATGGACAGTCCCAGTATTGAAGATTCTTACGCTAAAATATAAGAATAAGGCTTAAATAGTCGTAAATTTGCAGCCCTGAAAAAATCATGAAGATAGCTGAACCCATAAAAAAGATAGATCCAAAGAAGTTGATCGTTATTAAAGGGGCGCGTATGCATAACCTTAAAAACATTGACTTGTCCATCCCGCGTAATAAGCTTACGGTTATCACGGGCGTTTCCGGTTCAGGTAAATCGTCATTGGCATTTGATACGCTTTATGCTGAAGGGCAACGCAGGTATGTGGAATCGCTCTCCGCATATGCAAGGCAGTTCCTTGGTAAAATTAACAAGCCCGATGTAGATTATATCAGCGGCATATCGCCTGCTATTGCTATAGAGCAGAAGGTGGTTACCCGCACGTCGCGTTCCACGGTGGGAACATCGTCGGAAGTGTACGATTATTTGAAATTGCTTTATGCGCGAATTGGGATAACCTATTCGCCTGTTTCAGGAAAGCAGGTGAAGCGGGAAACTGTTAGCGATGTGGTGAATTATATTTTTTCTCTGAAGAAAGGCACACGTGTAATGATATTGGCTCCCTTTAGTATAAAAGAAGGAAGAACACTTAATGAGCAGCTTAACCTTCTTTTGCAGCAAGGCTTTTCAAGGATCTTGTCAGGCAGTGATATTTTACAGATAGCAGATATTTTAGAAACAAAAACTAAATCAGCTATCAACAATAAGGCATCCATTAGCCAATTGAAGATTCTGATTGATCGTGTTGAAATAGGGCAGGAGGAAGAAGAAGACCTTAAAATGCGTGTCGCCGATTCAGTGCAGACTGCTTTTTACGAAGGTAATAGCATCTGCGAAGTTTTGGTTGCCGAAGGCGGAAAAATGAGCCAGAAAAAATTCTCTGATCGTTTTGAAGCGGACGGAATAAAGTTTGAAGAGCCGTCCGTACATTTTTTTAGTTTTAATAATCCTGTGGGAGCCTGCAAACGTTGCGACGGGTTCGGCAGCATTATAGATATTGATGAAGATTTAGTAGTACCCGATAAAAGCCTTTCGGTTTATGAAGATGCCATCTCCTGCTGGAAGGGAGAGAAGATGAGCTGGTGGAAAGACCAGGTTATTAAATTTGCCCGGAACAGTGATTTTCCAATACACCGAAGTTATGCTGATTTGACTGAGAAAGAAAAAGCAATGCTTTGGGATGGAACAAAATATTTCGAGGGTTTGCACAAGTTTTTTCAGCACCTGGAGCACGAAAGTTATAAGATACAATACAGGGTGATGCTTTCACGCTATCGCGGAAAAACGCTTTGTCCCGAATGCAAAGGTACACGTCTCCGCAAAGATGCGAGCTATGTGAAGATAGGAGGGAAGTCTATAATGGATATTGTGCTGATGCCCGTTACCGATTGCCTTGAATTTTTTAAAGAGCTTCCGCAAAAGTTAGATGCTAATCAGCGCTCCATTGCTCGTAGGCTCTTACTCGAGATTACCAGCCGCCTCCAATTTATGTCAGATGTGGGATTGGGTTATCTTGTTCTTAACCGCCCGTCCAACACGCTTTCGGGGG
>Ga0206873_1057_pt1 | contig 19642 bp, 13 predicted proteins | sample Alteio_BWOrgCont_11_FD_152631 | JGI IMG/M metagenome (GOLD analysis project Ga0206873, IMG submission 152631) | Enriched cells from forest soil in Barre Woods Harvard Forest LTER site, Petersham, Massachusetts, United States -... | ecosystem: Environmental > Terrestrial > Soil > Temperate forest >...
ACGCCGTGGCTGCCGGATCGCAAGAAAATGAAGGACCTGGTTAGAAGTGATTTTTAAACTGAGGTGGGACGGTTTTGCTAACCTGCCTATAACAAAAATCCAATAAAATTCATAAAATGAAAACCTCGCAATTAGACCTAAAAATTCGGACCGGAAAAACCCGCCGCCAAGTGAAAATCCGCCTACGCCGCGACAATGCTACCTTCCTGCTGGACATCGACCCTGGCGACCGCGGCCGGTGGGCAGACGCCGCAATTGACGAGTCGAGAAGGCGCTTCAGCATCTCGGACCTCTGTCGCGCACACCAGCAACTCGAGTTAATACTCCAGGTACTCGTCCAGTACCTCCATAACGCCGACAGAACCAAGCCCGTACCGCCCGAGTTTGGTCAGCTTTTTGAAACCCTAAAAACCCTCACTTATGTTGAGCCTGCTTCCAAAAGTCGCCACCGCACGAAACATTGAAAGAAAACTGCGGTACCTCTACCGTGGGCGGCAATCAACGGTGCCCGTCTTTGGCGAGGTTCCATGCCGAATCACGGGATGTGCTCAGGTCGATGCCTGGTCGTTTCTTCCGGGTCATCACGACCCCCGGAAGGGGGTCAAGCACGTCATCCTCTCCCTTCCCCGAAGTGTTCCGAAGGAAGACAAGTGGGTGAGTACATTTGGCCGATTCGCGAAGTGCTTTTCCGAGCGTTTTTGCTCCGGCGCGCCCTTTATTGGGGCACTCCACTGGGACACTGACCAGACCCACGCCGAAATCCTCTTCCGGAACTCCGATGGACGACGTGCGTTGCACTGGTCCAAGGGCGACCTTCATGCGATGCAGTCATGTGATTGGGTTCCAAGGATTTTCCGAGATTTTTTGCAAATCGTACCGGCCCGGGGAAATGGATTCGGCCACGGCTCGCGCACCCACTCGACTCAGATGGTCTCTTATCTGCTGGCCGACTACTTTACTGCATCCGACGCACTGACTCTCTCCGAGGTTAATTCGTTCGAATACTCCGCCCTCCCGGAATCTCCACGGGTGAGGGTTTTCGGGAAAACCGTTCGAACGATTGGGTTAGCGCGGGGGGTCGAAGCTCGCCGCAGGGAACTTGGCTACAGCATGGAAATGCCTACCCCCATGGTTATCAGGCCTGAAGGGCGGTCTGTACCGATTGCAGTGCCAAAACCTGAATTGAATCCTTTTGCTCCGCCTAGGGTCGAAGAAATGAGGAAAGCTGGAGAAGGACTACTTCATATCCAACTGCCTCCAGAGCATGGATCGCTCGCCATGGGGTATATTTAACCATGAAATCTATGCCCACGGAAAGTCTCTCCAACTTAGTGCTCTTTTGCAAAAAGTTTGCCCAGGGAAAAGTACCCGTGCCCGCTGGCCGCCTGTCGCAGGACGCCGTGACCAAATTGGCGTCGTTTTACGCCCAGACGATTGATCCGAACGACGTGCGGGAGGTCCAGCAGCTACTGGCCCAACACTGGGAGAGAGGATTTTGGTTCGTCTGCCCGTGCAACGTCAAGACACCTGCGTGTTGGCTACCCTGCCGCGTCGGAGCCCGCTACTATCTGCGGCGGTTGGAGGGTCGCGGAATGCACTTAGATGGATGTCCGTTCAAGCCTAGGGCGTACCAACCCTCCCCGCACCCGGTCGGTACCGAGCATGAGGCTAAGCCGCTCGATCTACACCGCGGTCTTTCTGAAACCCCAGCGATAGAGGACCACGTCCCAATGCACTATTCGAGTCAGCGCAAGTTCCGCCTCTCAGGATTCCTCTATGACTTACTCGCTAAGGCTGAAATTAATCGAGTTTCTTGGTATATACCGGACCCTCAGGAGTTCGGACAGGCATTGGCCAATGCGATCGGTGGAATTTATTTGGCAAAGGGGGTGCCGGCCAAGGATCTGTTCTTTGTGGGCGTCGAGACTGATCCTTTCGATCCAGCTATAGTCGCCCTGGAAAATGACGCTCATGCTTGGCCAATTGGAGCACGTCGTTATGCCCTCACTGCAGGTATTTTTGACAAAATCGAGAACAATACCCTGATCTGCCATCGAACCGGCAATCGCGTGCTTTGCAAAGGCCAGGTCAAGTACCTGCGTTGTACCGGCCCCTATCTGGTCCTGGCGACTGTCGCTGAAGACCTAACGCTACCTGGGATGTTTTCTCCCATGCACGCTTTTGGGCTGCCCATTGTCATGCGTCCGACGTGGTTTCCAGTCCAAAGCCATTTTGAGCGAATGGCATTCATATTAATTCACTATACCCTCAGAAATATCTTTAATGCCGCCTACCGAATAGTACTTGAGAAGCCCCTGCGCCCAATGCGCATAGCGGAGGACCTTCCCGAAATCTGGCCGGACTTCCTCCTGCATGCCAAATGGGGCACCCTGGTCATTGAAGTCATGGGATCAAAAGGCACCGATTATTTAGCGCGTAAAGATCGTCTCATTCCCGTCATGGCTCGCCTTGGTCCGGTCTTGAAAATCGATGCTTCATCCATTGATTCGTGGGGACGATGGACGGGCTTGGTCAAGAAACTGGCGGCATTCCTTTGTAATTGGACAGACGGCCGCTTTAAAGCCGGTGAGATATACGAATTGGAATCGTTTCCGTCCGGCAAGTGGACCCAAGCCAATGGTCATTACTCTCCCTTACTTTCCGGCTAAATGGACACCCTCAACGTGCATGGAAACAGCCCGAGCTATAGCCACCTTAGAATCTGCTCCATCCAGTGGTAGTACTTTCCGTACCAGGTATACTCCTTTAGCCAGAAGTGGAGGTAAGCCGTGACGACCATGATAAATGCAGCCACAGTGCTTGAGGCCTTTCTCGACTGCCGTCCAGGTTGCCCTTCCCCGAGTAAGGTCACCCCGACCCAGCTTAACACGATGAACGCCAAGACCGCGGGCAGGAACCAAGCGCAAAGCAGCACCGCCGGTGCGTGAAACAGGGCCAAGCCTAACATTTTAAAGAACGCCTTCTTTCTGGGCTTTCGAGGGGGTTCGGGTGGCCCCTGTACCACTCCGCCGGTATCTCGCCTCCTTTGCCCAGCGTTTCGTCTACCTGAAGGGTCGTAGGGTGGCGTGAACCATTCGATGCGCCAAGCGCATGGACTACGGAGGTGGGTGTTGATTGCCATGGCCTGTAGATACGTTTTGCACATACTTCTGCTCGCTTCTGGACCCATTGATGGGGGTCACATGTCGGTCAGCCCCTTCGCGTAACCCCACGACCGAGATTAGTTACTGCCCCGATCGTTTATGCTTGCCGCATTTATAAATAGTGTATATTTGTGCACTATATAAATGCCCTACTGCGTTCAGACTAGTCTACCGGGTTCGTTCTCCGCCCAGAAGCGCACTCCGTCCGCTTGGGCCGCTGCGCTCACCTACTTGTTCGCGTTCTGGGTTCCGGTACTGGTCGTTGACTGCTTTTTTATCTGGTCCTGGCTGGTTCTCTTTGCGCCATGCATCTTCTCGTGGTGGGTTCGGCAGGCAATCCGGGCCGAAGCAGCGACTGAAATGGGCTCTTTCGAGTATTTGGTAAAGCGCTTGGTGCCTGCCTGGGATGGTGTTCGCTTTACCGGATTCTGGCCGGCTGTACACCATGGAGCCTGTCTGGTGGCTGCTGCGGTCTTGGCGGGTGGAATTCGTGGAGAAGGCCCCGATGGACGGCTTGTCGACTTCTATTACGCCCATCTCTACCGCTATGCCGAAGGCCTATTGGGCCTTCTCGACTACCATCTTTATTTCCAATGGGAGGTCTACGCCCTCGCCGGTGCGCTGCAGGGCGTGGTATTTGCGGTTTTCAGCTTAACCCCGTTATGCCGTGACCCGTGGCGCAACCGGGTATGGCCGAAGACGCCGGAACAGGCACCTTCTTTCCCAGGCCTATAAATCGACCCTCCAAGTCTCCGAGACAGCGGTAGTCAATTCGCGACGGCCTAGGCCCCACCCTTCTCCCGGGCATCCTCGAGTTCCTGAGCCTCGCGCAGCTTCGCCGCATTTAGGCTGCCCCACCCCCGCAGGTAGAATTCCGTTACCCCGTTGCAGAGCTGGCGAAAATGATAGGGATCCGACATCGCATACGCGGCATCAATCCCGTCGTTGATGAAATCCACCAGATCGGCCAACTCTTTGTACCTCCGGTCCCGTACGAAATTCGCCACCTCGTCCGGGTGGGTGATCAAATACCGGCATAGCACGTCGCGATTCCTGGCGCCGACGAAGAATCTGCGGACATTCTCTGGCGTAGGCAGTCCAAATTGCCTTACCCCGCCCTCGTGGTAGGTCACCCGCAACATGCCAATGTTTTCTTGCGGGATCGTGGCTGGCCGGAATTCGGGTTCGTCAGTCATGGGATGTTCGCGTCTAAAAACTGCATTTCAGCTACGATGGCCGTAGCTGCTCGAACGACGATTCTTTTCTCTCATTTGGAGGCCCAACGCAAACAGGCTACCGCAATAGCGATAGTTATCCCAATGAAATTGGCCCACAAAACGACTTCAGCCGCCTTAGGCAAGGAAAAGCCTCGCCAGCCTGTGATTTGAAGAACAAGCAGGCCGGCGAAGCCGACCCACGCAATAACACCCACAAAAACAACAAATGAGGTTTTCATCCCCAAAAGATACAGAAACGCCCGCGCAGATCGTCAGATTCGACGGCACAAACGGAAATAACTCCAGGCGAGCGCCCGTCAGGTAAATCAAGCGAAACGGAACCTCACAGAAGGTTAGGTAGCCGCCCGATCGCCGCCCTCTTCGTGTCCGTCTCCATGTGGGTATAGACTTGGGAGATCGCTTTGCTTTCGTGTCCGACAATATCCATCGCCACCGACTCTGCGACCCCCGCGTTTTTGAGCATGCTGGTCAGCGTGTGGCGCAGGCAGTGAAAAGTTAACGGGTTTATAATCCTGGCCGCACCACGACCGTTTCCCGCGTAGGCACGGTGGGTTGGCACGTCTTTTCTCAGACCGGCAGCTATTAGGATATCGATAAACTCCCGCGACAATTGGGATACCTTTCCATGAGCATTGATGATCCCATGGGCGCGTAGAAATACCGGCGCATCCGGATTATCGCCAATTTGTGTCTCCTGAATTAACCCCACCAAGGGTGCCGCCAGGGGAATGATTACCCTCCGGTCGGTCTTGTGAGTGGTTATGGCCATCTCCTGCGCTCGTAAGTCCAAGTTTCGCCAAGTCAGACGCGCCAAGTCGCCTAGGCGCTGCCCCGTATACAGCCCAAAGGCAATCAGCCTCTTCCATTCTGGATTCGCAGCCGCATACACCGCCTTAATCTCATCGGGCATAAAGGGCCTTCGCGTAGAGGCTCCCGGCACCCGCTTCAGAACTCTGACCAGCGCAGCGCAATTGCGACGGACCAGGTCCTCCCGCAAGGCATCTTGCATCATGATTCGCAGGCATTTCAGCCGGTTGTTCACGCTGATGCGCGAAACATCTCTGGCAGAGAACTCGCGGAATCGGGTAAAGTCTTCTACCGTAAGATTCGCCAGCAACATATTCTTCCTGTCGCCTAAAAAGCCGAGAAAATGCCTGACGTAGTTGCCGTACGAAGAGCGCGTATTCGCCGACGTTTCGAGCTGTTTCTTCTGCAGCCACCGCTCTGCGTGGTCTGCCACGGTAACCCGCTCGTCGACGACACCAAGGACTTCGCGGAGTATCTGGGCACACCCATCCCTAACCTGATCTGCGATCATGTTCCCGCGATGGCCCTGCTCCAGATATTCCGCAAATTTCATCGCCGCCCCTCGGTTGGTGGTCTTGGCGCTCTTTTGCCGCTGCCGCCCATTCAAATCGGTGTAGCACGCAATCCAGTACCGGGTGCCGGGTTTGTGACGAATAGAGGCCATGGAAAGAGTATACACGATCCAACTCAGGCATCCCCAAAATGGCCCACCCTATCCAGCACCCGGCTGAATTACACCTGCCACACCCTCCCTGTCCCTCAAATTGGCACTGACGTTCACCCATGTCTCAGGCTATCGCATCTCCCCCTGAGGCAGCAGCCTACGAGTGGGTTTTAACACCTCGATGGTTCAATTCTCTGCGTCAGCGCCAAATCCATAATTTGTTATTCATCCGCCACTTACATTAAGTATATTCATCCAAAGTGGGCGAAATGCACAACAAACATATAACACCCACGGGGTAGTTTATATGGTTTAGGGGGTTAATTTGGTGTGGAAAATTGCCATTTTGCTGACCTCGAAGAAGTTGACGAAATTCGCAAAAGCGTCGTTTTTGCACGATACGGATAAATCCAAGTAGCCCAGCATGGCCGATAAACTTGCGTGACCGTCATGGGTCTTTCTCGTTTGCATTTGATCTAGGTGGAAACATGGTTAGGATTTGAGGAGATATCGTAACTGCACATTCTTCGACTCGACATGAAAGCCCCTACGCTGCTTCGCCAATTATTGACAGCCATCTTGTTTGCCGTGTTTGGGCTATCGAATTCAAACGCAGGCAATCTTTCCGTCGCATACTCCGGGAGCAGTGACCAAGCCGTCATTCTTTCATTTTTAAATGAGCAAACAGTAGGCAGCAATTTAGTAGGAACCCTTCAGATAGATAACGCTTCGGGTACCTGGGCCTATCTTGAACAAGATTTTACTCTCCCGAACGCCGTACCATCATTGCCTAGTCCGGTTCTTCTCTTGGGGCCTGGTGAGATCAAAACATTTCCGAATTTTTCATTTCCGAAAGGAGATTATCTTACATTAAATGTTACTACGCCACTTGGCTTGGATTACACACAACCCAGCGATAAGCTTACAGCTCTTGCGGGTGCGCTTCTTACTGACCTTATCGCTCGCGGCTTGTTGTGCTTCAGCCTTCCTCCAGACACGTTCGACGGTCTTATTGACCCTAGTGGAGTGGTTGATCCACTTATGCAAAATGTGATTTCAACCTTCGATTTCGGCGATTTGTCTAATGCGATTGTAAATCATGATCCCCAAGGCGTTATTGAAGCAATAGCAGCGCTAGCCGCTCAAAGTGATGAAGTAAAAGACACCTTGACCCCCTTGTTAGCGAAATACGTCACGAGCGACCAAATTGATAGCGCATTGGATTCAGTTGGCGACCTGTTTAGTCTTCCGCAACGAGTTGCTTTGCTGGGCGATTTAACCGGTTCAACATTTGCGGCAGCGCCTTATTCATGGTCACGTATAGATATCGTCACGCAGACGCAAGTCCCCTCCATTTCCACGGTGTCTCCTAGCGTGCTGATGACAATGCCTGTGTCACAGACCCAGACGCTGACGATTTACGGCACTGGATTTACATCCTCCACCAGCCTTGTTTTCAAGATCGGAAATGCGACTTACTCCTCGCAAGCCCAACGGCTTAGATACATTGACCCTTATACATTACAATATGACATCGCAGTTGGCAGTGCTATGGGGACGTGGACAGTCGCTCCAACAGACGGACTGGGCTCAGCAAATTTTCAGGTTGTAAACGGTTCCTCCGGATCTTTCACGATCACACCGACAAGCGATTCTCACGGTTCCATTTCACCTAACACCAGGCAAACGAAGGCCGGAGGCGAATCACAAACATTTATCGCCACCCCACAAGATTCCACGTTTACAGTGGACTCTTGGTATGTGGATGGAGCGGTGGTCCCTAATGTAGGCAATACCTTTACTTTAGCAAACATTCAAGCGTCTCACGTTGTGTACGTTACCTTCAAACCGGTGGCGCAATTGATTGGGCTTTCAATTGCTGGCCCGGCTACAGTTAACGAAAATTCCACGAGTGGACCATTTACGGTTCAAGAAAACTTTTCCGATAATTCGACCGAAACTGTTGCGCCTATCTCTTGGAGTTGGAATCCGAGCAATGTCATAACAATTTCGCCATCGGGCATCCTTACTGCTGGGAGCGTCAGCAGCGACACCATGGTGACAATTTCGGCCACTTACACGGACGGCGCGGTGACTTTGTCGTCTTCACCCATGAACGTCACCATCAAAAACGTCGCCCCGGCAGCCTCCGGCTCGATTCAGGTTACGCTCGCCCCCCAGGGGGCCATTAGCGCTGGCGCGATGTGGAGTTTGGACGGGCAGACGTGGTTATCCTCGGGTACATCCGTCGGAGGCCTGTTGGGAAGCAATTACTCGGTGTACTTCAAGGGAGCAACCGGTTGGACCGCCCCGGCGACTCAAACTGCCTCCGTCTCCTCCGGCAGCACCACTCAGGTAACCGGCCAATACACGCAACCGACTCAGGCCGGGTCCTTGGAAGTTTTCCTGTTCCCGACTGGGGCGATCAACGCCGGTGCCCAATGGCAGGTGGACGGTGGCGCTTGGCAAAATTCCGCTGCTGTCGTAACTGGACTGAATAGCGCCACTTCGCATGCCATAGCATTCAAGCCCATTCCGGGATGGGTTGTTCCCGCAACGGCTAACGTGAATATAACGACCAATGCCAACAACGTACTTCCCGCAATTCAAGCCACCTATACGCAATCCTCCACCGGCAATGGAAGCTCTTCTGGCACCGGCAGTGTCCAAATAACGCTGGCACCCTTAGGCGCGGCCACTGCCGGGGCGCGTTGGTCCATCTATCCCAACGTCTGGCAAGATAACGGCGATACAGTTAGCAACATTGCTCCCGGCATCTATACAGTTACTTTCCGCACGCCACCGGGTTACCTGGCACCCACCGGCACCTCCACAATCACGGTCACGGCTGGACAAGAGACACAGCAGACCTTCACCTTCCCCACGCAAGCGGACTGGGGCAGCCTGATTGTAGATATCCTCCCGGCCTCGGCAGCGCAGGCTGGTGCGCAATGGACGATTTCAGGCTACCCGCCGCAAAATAGCGGCGCTATTCTCCAAGACCTGCCCGCGGGTGGCTACCAGGTCGAGTTTACCCCGGTGCCGGGGTATGTTACTCCGGCTGGAGGGTGGGTCTATCCCGCAGGCCATGGCACCAGCATCATCACTGGCACCTATACTCCGTTGCCACCCGGTGGGGCAGTGCAAGTTCTACTCCAACCGCAAGATGCGGTGGTCGCCGGAGCGCAGTGGAGGGTGGACGGTGGCGCATGGAATGACAGCGGAGCCACCGTCGCCGGTCTTTCCACCTCAGCCTCACACACGATTGATTATCAGGAAGTGGATGGCTGGATAGGCCCAGTGAGCCAGACCATTTCCGTCAGTTCCGACCTGACGACGACGCTGGATTCGTATTATTCGGAGGATGGCTCAACGCCGCAGATTTTCACGGTGACGCCACCGACTGGCAGCCTGACTGGCGGCACAGAGGTGGACATTACCGGGGCAAACTTTGGCGGCAATGTGAATGTGGATTTTGGCGGGGTGCCAGCCACAAGCGTCAACGTGATCAGTTCGACGGAAATTACGGCAGTCACGCCCCCGCAGACGACAGGCACCACGGTTTCGCTGGAAGTTTCCACTGCCAATGGAGCCGACATCCAAACGGGTGGCTTTACCTATGGTCCAAATCTCGGTCAAAATATCCAGTTGGATAAAATTCCGGGTGGTTCCGTTTACGCGGTGGATGTACTCGGAACCCATGCTTACGTCAGCCAAGGGGCGTCATTGGTTGACCTCGATATCTCCAGTCCTGGCAATCCCGCACCGGTTGGCCGGTTGAGTCTGCCCTATTTTGTTAACCATTTGTCAGTTTATCAGGGCGGTAATGGGCGTACTTATGTCGCAGTTGTCGCCAGCATTTATGTCGCTGGTGCGACCAATGGAGTCTTGCAGGTGGTGGATGTCACTGATCCAACCAGCCCCTTGCTCATCAGCACGCTTACCACGGGAGGCGCAGCCACCAACGTAAAGGTGCTCGGCGGTTTGGCTTATGTATGCGACGGCTACAATGGACTGGAAATTTTTGATCTTACCGACCCAACCAACCCGCAACTTAAAGGCGCATTGGGAAATCTCGGTTATTGCACGAATATCCTCCTTGATGTCGGTGCCAACGGGGTTATCGCCTATGTGGCAGAAGCGAGTGGTAACAGTGTGGAGTTTGTTGATGTGAGCGACCCGACGAACCCGATCCATAAAGGCGGTTATGTGCATGGCATCGGCTGGGAACAAGGCATCTGTGCCTTGGCTAAATCAGGTAATGTGCTTTATGTCGGCCCAGAGCGGCAAGCCATGTTTGTGGTCGATGTTACCAATTTAGCGGCCCCGACAGAAATTAGTGATATAACAAATTCGGGATTTCCCTCTGCAATGTTGGTGCAGGGCAACCGTCTGTATTCGATAACTCAAACCAGCGTCTCCACCTTTGACATCAGCAATCCTGCCAGCCCCGCGCGTCTTTTTGTTGGCTTAATTTCAGGGTACCCCGGCTGGCCTTACGTCAATGATGGGGCATTGAATGGCAACTATCTCTTTAGCGCGGGAACAGAATCGGGACTATCCATCTTCAACATTGCCAACGCCAGCAGCCCGTCACTGGCCGGCACCTACCAACAAGCTTGCGAATATTCCATTAGTATTTACGCGCCTACCAGTCCGTCCGTCATTTATTCTGGAACGAATACTGGCGTAAATATTTTCTCCTCGGCTTCGCCGTCTAGCGCCCAGTGGTTGGCGAAAGCGGCCACCACGCCCGCTGGAGGTGGCGGAAGTGGATTCGCCCAACAGGGCAACTTGCTCTTTGATGCGACGACCGGCGGGATGTTTGTGGTGGACGTGACAAATCCCGACCAACCGCTGATCAAAGGTAATTTTACCAATACGGTCCTTGACGGCGGAGTTGGTATTGACTCTTTGGGTCAACCCGTGATCGCCGGGTTTCAAACAAACCCAACGACTGGAGCGTATCTTGGAGCGTTCTTGTGGACGGTGAATGTTTCCAACCCATCCAACCCAATAGCTTACGGCAGCGGCAGCATCGCAACGACGACGGGGGTCATACGCAATGTGGTCGTCAACGGAAATTATGCCTACATCGCCGACGAAGCTGATCAGAGTCATGGGCTGAGTATTTTTGACTTAAGCAACCCGAGCAGTCCGCAGGAAATCGGTTCGGTGGCTACTCCGCCCCTCGCCAACTGGGTCGCAGTCTCGTCCGATGGGCAGACGGCTTACGTTGCCAACGAGTACGAGGATGGAGCCGACCAGGGAAGCTTGCAGATCGTGGATGTGAGCAATCCAAAATCGCCAGCGGTAGTGGGCAGCATCCTTCCCAACGGGAACGTCCGCCATGTCAGCGTGAGCGGCAACCGGCTGGTGGTATGCTCGTATGGGGTGCATGTGTACGACATCAGCAACCCGCGACAGCCGGTCGAGGTCGGCAACTATACGACTCCCGGCAATTGCAATCAGGCGATGATGGTCGGCAATCAGATTTACGTTGCCGATGGTTACGCAGGTATCGATATCTTAACGCTGAAAGACTACACCGCGCCGACCGTCGCGATCACGAATCCAACAGCGGTAGCAACTTACACAACCAACAATACTGCAATCACAGTAGGCGGCGTGGCGGCGGATGACACGGGCGTCGTGAGCGTGGTTTGGTCGAACAATCGTGGCGGGGCTGGGAATGCAACTGGCCTGACGAGCTGGGTGACGGGCAACATTCCACTCCAGCCGGGTGACAATGTCATTACAGTAACGGGCTTCGATGCCGCCGGCAACGCGGGCAACGATACCATAACCGTACATAGCAATGCTGTAGTGCAAGCAAGCCAGACGATCAGTTTTGGAAATATTACCGACCAAACCCTCGGTGCTGGAAATCTTACGTTAAGTGCCACTTCTTCGTCAGGCTTGTCCATAACCTACCAGGTAGTTTCCGGCCCTGCAACTTTGACCAGCAATACGCTCAGCTTTACGGGCCCAGGTGCAGTCGTCATTAGTGCCACGCAGGATGGCAACGGTTCCTTCCTGGCCGCACCCAGTGTACAACAAATTTTCAACGTGCTGCCTTCAGCCCAGCAAATCACTTTTCAGCCCATCAGCACGCTTATGTCCGGCGGTAATGTTGTGTTGAGTGCCGCGGCTTCATCGGGGCTGCCCGTTACATTCATCGTGCTGGCGGGACCGGGTCAAGTTGATGGAAACCAGCTCGAAGCTACAGGACTGGGAACGATTGTCGTACAGGCCTCCCAAAGCGGTGACGTCAACAATCAAGCGGCAAACCCTGTTGTGCAATCGGTCGTAGTCCAGTCTGCGCCGATGATCCTTGTCCAGCCCAGCGACCAGACAGCCAGCCTTAGCGATCCGGTTGTTTTTAGTATTGAGGCCGCAGCCACGCCGGCCCCGACCTATCAATGGTATAAAAATGGGCAGCCCATTTCAAATGCCACATCCCCCGTCCTCGTCATTGGTCAAGCCGCCGCTACTGATGCCGGAAACTACAGCGTGACGGTGACAAACGAGTATGACAGCGCCGCTTCCAATATCGCCAACCTCAAGGTAAATAATGGAGGCGGTGGCGGCACAAGTGGGCAGGCCCCAAGCATCACGAAACAGCCCGGCAACTTGACAATTGCGGCTGGAGGATCGGCCGCCTTCAATGTCACTGCTGTTGGCGGCGGGAATTTGCTTTACCAGTGGAAATTCAACGGGACTGCTATAAAAGGTGCGACTAAAGCTTCCTACACCATCGTCAAAACCACCGTTGCCAACACGGGCAATTACACCGTGTTCGTGAGCAACGCCTCAGGTAACGTAACCAGCCAAGCGGCCATTCTAACGATTGACACCTTGCCTGCCATCATAACCTCACCCGCCAGCAGCGCCGTCACAGCTGGCCCGAACGCTACTGCCACTTTCACAATCACCGCCACCGGCAACCCAACGCCCCCTGTCCAATGGCAGAGCGCCCCCGCCAAAAGCACCACCTTCAGCAACCTCAGCGCCGGCGGCAATTTCTCCGGCGTTACCAGCGCGAATCTCACCGTCAGCACCCCCGACGCCTCCCTCTCTGGCACGCAATTCCGCGCCGTAGCCACCAACGTCATCGGTAACACCACCTACACCGCCATCAGCAAAGTCGCCACCCTTACGGTCAACCTTCCCCCCTCTATTATCAGTCTCTCCGCCACCGGTGGTAATCAAACCCTCAACTCGCTCCTCGGCGGCAACCTCACCGTCTCTGCTGGAACTTCCGTCACCTTCTCCGCCAACGCCACCGGCACAGCCCTCAAATACCAATGGCTCTTCAACGGAGTGAATATCAAAAGTGCCACCAAAGCCACCTACACCATCGCAAAGGCCGCCGCCGCCAGCGCGGGCAACTACACTGTCAGCGTCAGCAACGCCTTTACCAAAACGTCCGCCACCGCTGACCCCTTCACCCTCACTGTCCTAACCCCGCCAGCCATCGTCACTCCTCTCAAAGCCACCCCCGCCAAGCCCACCACCAACCCGATACTCAAAGTCGTCGCCAGCGGTAACCCTGTTCCAACCTTCTCATGGACCTTTAGTGGCTGCACCACGCTGCCCAACAATATCTTCTTCTCTAACACCACCAACATCAGTCCCGCCACCTCGATCCTGAACTTTACCAACGCTACCATTTCCGACACCGGCACCTACAAGGTCATTATCACCAATTCTCAAAGCCCTCCCACCCCTCTCAGCAGTTCTGCCAAACTCACCGTGAAGTAAATTGACGAAACATTCAGTGCTGGACCAATTATCAAATGCTAAAGGCGGGGGATCGCCCTGCACGGAGCGTTCATGCTGGACGCGGCGACGAATCCCTACCCTGCGGATAATATGCTTGCACAATTGGTGAAGCAGCAAGATCCGCCAATACCCTATTGCGACTTATTTCCTCAGATGTCATTCCCTTTCCAAGGAAAGTTGGCGATGGAATGCTATACTACGGAGCTCTCAATGGCACATGATGGCTCAAGGCGATTGCTGTGCTTACGCATTGGAGAATATGCAAATAATCTCGGATTTAAGTCGGTAATGTATAAGGACTTTGGATTGGATTTAAGCGACGCCAAAGAAATACTCGACGAAAGACCTCCTCGCAAAAAGCCCAGCAATCGGTCGTCAGATGATTCTTATAATGAAAAAGATAAGGAATCAGATAAGAGTCAGTGGCCAAAACTCTACAAAGCCAAATTCCATCATGGGTTTCCTAAAGGGATAGAGCTTTTATCCGAGCCCTACAAACCGAAAGAGGTCAAATAGCTTAAATACCTGCCCAAAGATGATAAACCCGGATCAAGCACCTCCCCAGGAGATCACGAAAAGGACACCGTTCCATCAGCAAGACTTGTCGGATCGGAGAAGGGAATAATTAGCGCTGGCAGCCTTGATTTTATTCGTAATGTAATTTCCAAGGTGCGGGTAAGCCTTTCTACGGAGAAATCGACCTGCGCTGTAAGTGAAGAAGTGTTTGAATTTAGTCCGCAGCTTTGGTCGTGGTGGACAAGTCCGAATGACGAACCTCGCAAGCTGATTATTTTTGAGTTAAAAATATCTGAAAATCAATTTTTCGTCGTTGAAATCTGTCGAGTCCGTAGGGCGGATCGTACTTATTCGACCCTCGTTTTTATCCCCACAGGTGATGTGCTCAAATTAAATACCTCCGGCCTCTTATTCGAATTCTCCAAACATAAGGGTGTACCTTCCGGTTTTGAATGGCCCAATTTTGCGATTGCCCGCGTACATCATTGGCTTACCTCGAAGAAGCGCCTTGAAGGGCATGTGACCAGAATAGTTGGCCACATTGAAAATGCAGTTGCTGGAGTACTTCCGAAGTCCCACAAGAGGAAGGTGTAGTTGTGGCCTAACGAGGGACCCTAATATAAATCTTCAGCGACGTTGATTACTGAGACACAGGACAATCGATTATTTTTGACAACAATAAAGACGTAAACCAACTTTCCTTAGAATCGTGAAAACCACTGGTCCTATCAATGGCTTGTCCCGAAGAGCTGCTAACTGCTTGACGAAAGCAGGTGTCCCGCTTGAAAGAGAGGCGGTTCTTACAGCTCTCGAGGATGGAATTTTGTACCCTCATCAACATCCTCGCAATTATGGTAAAATACTTCATCGTGAAGTGTGTTGTTGGGTTGGCGCTTACGAGTCGGAATTTCACCAGACAAGAGGCCCCGTTAGGGATAGAAATGCTCCTTGAACTACGTCATTTGACATCATTCGCTGAGAGCAGAATGGCTTTACCGTCCTTGAACTGCACGGTGCCTTCGAGGTAAATCCAGATCAGTCGCGTACTGTCGCCGGCATTTCCGGCTGGTGTACCCATGATCCGCTTCACTTCGTCTAGAGTCATGACTCGAACTGGGCCTCGTCGTGGTTGCACACATTCATTTTACCATGGGAAATAGCAAAACCGCCGAAAAGATTCGCAGGGAGCCGACCTGGCTGCGCTAGCGCTTCGGTGAGTCTGAAGGCACCGTCAGAGGTACCTCCGCGTCGTGCAGGAGACGTCTTCAGCCCGTCCCCCTACTCCCCCCTCCCGACAGTGGTCACCTTCGCCTTACGAACACCGATACCCAAACCGTACTGAAAAACCAGTCTAGCCGACTCTTGTAATAGACAAACCAGTCTAATCGTCTTCTGTTTTCAGTCTAATCGTCTTGTGGAACGCTTAGAGGGACGCCAATGTCTCCAGTCTAGTCGTCTTTTGGAATTCACAAGAACCATATGCACCTACATGTTTATGGCCTGTTGGAACTTCTCGACTTCAATCCCTACTTCGGCTGGGAAGTCAATGCCGTTGCCGGCATACTTCAGACGCTCGTCTTCGCTATTTTCAGCCTTACCCCGCTATGCCAAGACCCGTGGGCGAACAGAGTTTGGCCGGCGGTGGCAGTTCGACAGCCACCTTCCTCGCTTTAGAAGCTCCGGGTCTAGTATAAAAATGTGGAGGTCGGCCGGGTGGCGCGACTAGGACTTGTCCTTTGAGGCGTTGGCATCATCACGATCCTGCGCTTGTCGCAGTTTGGCAGCATTGAGGCTCCCCCACCCTCTGAGGTAGAATTCCGCAACGCCTTTGCAAAGCTGTCGAAAGTGGTACGGGTCGGTCATCGCATAAGCGGCGTCGATCCCATCGTTGATGTAATCCACCAGATCCGCCAATTCTGCAAATCTGCGGTCCTTGACAAACTTCGCCACCTCGTCCGGGTGGGTAATCAAATGGCGACATAGCATATCGCGATCCCGTGCCTTCCCCACGACACTGCGAATGAACTCCGGCGTCGGAGGTCCAAACTGCCGTACCCCGCCTTCGTGGTGGGTCACCCGCAGCATCCCGACATTCTCAAACGGGGTGGTTGCTGACCGAAATTCAGATTCTGTCTCCATAAGAAATCTAACGAAACAGCTACCCATGCCGGAAGGCCTTCAACTTGGCCGACTCCATCATCTCTTCGGCGACGAACTTTGCAAAATCGCCGATCTCGCTGTGGACGGAGGCTTTCTCCAGCGCCGCCATGTATTCCTGACGCCGCTCCACCCGGATGACCGTCCAATTGTACCCGCCGGAAGCGAGCATGATGTTCATCAAGAACCGCCCGATGCGGCCGTTGCCGTCCGAATAAGGATGAATGAAAACAAAGATAAAGTGCCCCAACACCGCGCGCACTGCTGGCGACGGCTCTTTGACTAGGGCGGCAAATAGCGCTTCCATCAACGCCGGAACGGCCTCGGTTCCTGGCGGAGCATGCTGCGATCCCCGAATGAACACCCTCCGGTCGCGGTAGCCGGCGAGCGCGGAAGCGGGCAGAATGTTGGCCTGCACGGAAGCGCTGAAGAGGGCGCGATACCAGCCTTGCAGATCGCGGTCCACCACCTTGCCAGGCTGCTGGCCTCGCAGCACGTCGCCCAGGCTGGAAACCACCTGCTTGAACGCCTCATGATACCCCTTCGCCGCCATTGCGCTGACCTGCGCTTGATCTTCCGGGCTCTGGGTTGGATTCCATGCGCCATCAGCGATGCGCTGGATCAACTCCGGCGTGACTTGGTAGCCTTCTATGGAAAGCGAATGGTAGGCGTCATGCGTGTAGATTTCATTCACGTGCTTCAGGTAGCGCGCGTCATCCGGCTTGGTGCGTGGCGCGGCAGGAAAATGCGCGAGCACGCCGGTCCGCATCCGCGTCCACATGGCCTCGATCCGTCCGGCATAAGGCGACGGTAAAATCGTCCCAATCGGCAAACGAGCGGGCTCTTCAAAAGGGTTCCGCGGCTTGATCGCAAGGCCCGCGGCCCGCAGGTCAGCCTCCAGCCGGTCGGCCGCTGCCGTCAGTCCAAGGTGTCGCAACCCGCCGATTATGCGATTGGCGGCAGTTAAATTCACTTCGCTCCCCAGCAACGCCCGGGAAATCTCTTCCACCCGCACCATCCGCAGGGCGAGTTCCGCATTGGTCGCCGACAGCGTAAAATAGGTCGGTGTTGCCCGAATCAAGGCCGGCGCCAGCGGCATGACCTGCACCCCTTGTTTTGTCTCCACCGTGGACGGCAAACTCTTGCGGTTGGGGTATATCAAAACGGAGCTGCCATTAGGCAAATTGAGCGTAAACGCCCCCCCGCGTGCCGTGAGCACGATCAATTGTTTCGGCGTCTGGGTGTTCGCCGTCCACAGATCCAGCGAGTGCTCCGGCGAGAGGCAGTATCGCCCGCCATAGCGCTTTTGTAAGTAAGCCGCCACGAAGGCCCAGAAATGGAGATGCCAGAATGTGGTGTCGCCGGGACGCGCCTGCGGCGTCGCCAGGGCATACCAGCCCTTGATGATTGCGACCAGAAACCCCCGTTGCAGCAGCAACGTGCGATCCCGGCGCGACAATTGTGCCGTGCGCAGAATATGCGACGGAGCTGCGGTTTGCGCCCGCCTGAGGGCATCAGCTAGGGCGTGTTGGGGGTCTACCGGCATACGAGCACCATAAATTTACTTTTGTATTGTGTCAAAACTTACTTTGGTATTATGCTCAATTTTACTTTGCTATCTTGTACATACTGGAGCACGCAAATGGTGCTGAATTTAGCGTCCTCACCGGCTGAAGGACGCCAGCCACTCCAATACGGGCTTGAGTTGCAAGCTTTCACGAAAAGGAATCACTGGCAGGCCAAGGTCCACAAAGCCATACATGTACTTCCGCATAAGCCAACTGGAGTTCAGTTAGCCGGCGACAAATTCGGTACTCTCATTTGGAGGCCCAACGCAAACAGGCTACCGCAATAGCGATAGTTATCCCAATGAAATTGGCCCACAAAACGACTTCAGCCGCCTTAGGCAAGGAAAAGCCTCGCCAGCCTGTGATTTGAAGAACAAGCAGGCCGGCGAAGCCGACCCACGCAATAACACCCACAAAAACAACAAATGAGGTTTTCATCCCCAAAAGATACAGAAACGCCCGCGCAGATCGTCAGATTCGACGGCACAAACGGAAATAACTCCAGGCGAGCGCCCGTCAGGTAAATCAAGCGAAACGGAACCTCACAGAAGGTTAGGTAGCCGCCCGATCGCCGCCCTCTTCGTGTCCGTCTCCATGTGGGTATAGACTTGGGAGATCGCTTTGCTTTCGTGTCCGACAATATCCATCGCCACCGACTCTGCGACCCCCGCGTTTTTGAGCATGCTGGTCAGCGTGTGGCGCAGGCAGTGAAAAGTTAACGGGTTTATAATCCTGGCCGCACCACGACCGTTTCCCGCGTAGGCACGGTGGGTTGGCACGTCTTTTCTCAGACCGGCAGCTATTAGGATATCGATAAACTCCCGCGACAATTGGGATACCTTTCCATGAGCATTGATGATCCCATGGGCGCGTAGAAATACCGGCGCATCCGGATTATCGCCAATTTGTGTCTCCTGAATTAACCCCACCAAGGGTGCCGCCAGGGGAATGATTACCCTCCGGTCGGTCTTGTGAGTGGTTATGGCCATCTCCTGCGCTCGTAAGTCCAAGTTTCGCCAAGTCAGACGCGCCAAGTCGCCTAGGCGCTGCCCCGTATACAGCCCAAAGGCAATCAGCCTCTTCCATTCTGGATTCGCAGCCGCATACACCGCCTTAATCTCATCGGGCATAAAGGGCCTTCGCGTAGAGGCTCCCGGCACCCGCTTCAGAACTCTGACCAGCGCAGCGCAATTGCGACGGACCAGGTCCTCCCGCAAGGCATCTTGCATCATGATTCGCAGGCATTTCAGCCGGTTGTTCACGCTGATGCGCGAAACATCTCTGGCAGAGAACTCGCGGAATCGGGTAAAGTCTTCTACCGTAAGATTCGCCAGCAACATATTCTTCCTGTCGCCTAAAAAGCCGAGAAAATGCCTGACGTAGTTGCCGTACGAAGAGCGCGTATTCGCCGACGTTTCGAGCTGTTTCTTCTGCAGCCACCGCTCTGCGTGGTCTGCCACGGTAACCCGCTCGTCGACGACACCAAGGACTTCGCGGAGTATCTGGGCACACCCATCCCTAACCTGATCTGCGATCATGTTCCCGCGATGGCCCTGCTCCAGATATTCCGCAAATTTCATCGCCGCCCCTCGGTTGGTGGTCTTGGCGCTCTTTTGCCGCTGCCGCCCATTCAAATCGGTGTAGCACGCAATCCAGTACCGGGTGCCGGGTTTGTGACGAATAGAGGCCATGGAAAGAGTATACACGATCCAACTCAGGCATCCCCAAAATGGCCCACCCTAT
>Ga0206873_1177_pt1 | contig 19617 bp, 9 predicted proteins | sample Alteio_BWOrgCont_11_FD_152631 | JGI IMG/M metagenome (GOLD analysis project Ga0206873, IMG submission 152631) | Enriched cells from forest soil in Barre Woods Harvard Forest LTER site, Petersham, Massachusetts, United States -... | ecosystem: Environmental > Terrestrial > Soil > Temperate forest > O...
GAGAAGAAATTATGAATAAAGCGACATCAAATTTTCTACATACTGTGACGGCATCAGCATTGTTTTTTGGTGGGATGGCTTATGGCCAGAATGAACAAGCGAGTGCACCAACAGATCCTCAGATAATTAAGATTGTTGAGACTGTGAACAATGGTGAGATTGACGTAAGTCGATTGGCTGAAACGTCAAAAAATAAAGCGATAAAAGACTTTGCTAAGAGTATGATCAAAGCCCATTCAAATTCCAACGCTGAGACCGACAAGGTGGCAAGGGGCCTCAATCTTCAAATGGAAGATAGTCAAACATTTGGATCATTGATTGATGTAGGTGAAGTGCGAAGAAATGCCATGCGCTCACTGGATCTAGGGGCCGTTACGAGTGATTACCCTCTCGACGCCATTCACGCATGTAAGATTTTAAATGAAGCTCTTGCCAGTGAAATTTTATGCGTTTTGAGATATCGGCATCATCAGATTGCTGCAAAAGGGATTGATTTTCCGCAGGTCTCTGCTGAATTTAAAGAACATGCTGAAAATGAAGAACTTCATGTGATGATGATTGCTGAGCGAATAAATCAGCTTGGCGGAGAGCCTGATTTTAATCCCGCCAATATTGCACAACGTTCTGCCACCCAGTACGGTGAAGCCAAGGATCTCTTATCGATGATAAAAGAAGATCTGGTCGCAGAGAGAGTCGCCATTGAAGTCTATCGGAAGTTTATTCTTTGGTTTGGAACGGGTGACCCTACCACCCGCCGCATGCTAGAAAGCATTCTTGAAGATGAAGAAGAACATGCCAACGACATGGCGGACCTTCTGACTAAAGTAGATCGAAAACAAGAAAGCCTCAATTAGTGTGGCCGTTTCGTGAAGAATATTAGCCCATTTGCGGGGCAATTGCCCGCTTTAGCGGATTTGGTCGATATCAAACGGTTAATCAGTGCCTATGATTCCGTCCAACCTGACCCCAGTATCCCCACTCACCGTATCCGCTTTGGAACCTCGGGGCACCGAGGTTCCTCTTTTTCTGCTTCTTTTAATCGAAATCATATTCTAGCTATTACACAGACGATTTGCTTCTATCGAAAAAGAGCCAATATCACGGGGCCCTTATTTCTAGGATTCGACACTCACGCACTGTCTCTTCCCGCATTTCAAACAGCCCTCAAAGTATTGGCGGCAAATGAAGTCGTAACTTTCATCGCACAAAATCAAGAGTACACGCCGACTCCAGCAATTTCCCATGCCATTCTTAGCTATAACAAGGGACGCACAGAAGGTTTCGCCGATGGGATCGTAATCACCCCTTCCCACAACCCCCCCGGCGAAGGGGGTTTCAAATACAATCCGCCTCATGGAGGCCCAGCCGAAACAGAAATTACAGATTGGATTCAAGCCCAAGCAAATGAAATTTTAGCAAATAGGCTTTTGGAAGTTCTCCAAATTCCATTTGATTCAGCGCTTAAGGCAGAGACAACCAAACAATATGATTTTCTTAATTCCTATCTTCGTGATCTCGAGAACATTATCGACATGGATCTCATTGGAGACTCTAAGATCAAGATAGGAGTTGATCCCATGGGAGGTGCCGGCGTTCACTATTGGCAGCCGATCGCTGAGTTTTACAAAATTAATCTTACAGTTCTCAATACCAAAATTGATCCGTGTTTCCGTTTCATGCCACGGGATTGGGATGGGCAAATTCGCATGGACCCCTCGTCGCCTTATTCAATGAAGTCAGTGATTGAGGAAGGAAAGAGTTTCGATATCACTTTTGCCTGTGACACAGATCACGATCGGCACGGAATCGTGACAAAGAGATTTGGACTCATGGCCCCCAATGACTATCTTTCCGCCTCGATACTTTATCTCTTTAAAAATCGTCCTTCTTGGTCCCCGACTCTTGAAATTGGAAAAACCTTGGTCAGTAGCCAAATGATAGATCGGGTCGCTAATATCTTAGGCCGAAAAGTCTACGAAGTTCCTGTGGGATTCAAGTGGTTTGTAAATGGATTAGTCGAAAAAAATCTGGGCTTTGGAGGAGAGGAGAGCGCCGGAGCAACTTTTCTGAAAAAAGACGGGCAAACTTGGACGACAGACAAAGATGGAATTGTAATGGGCCTTCTATCGGCAGAAATGACGGTGAAACTTGGTAAAGATCCCGGGAGTGTCTATCACGATCTCACTAAAACCATCGGAAAACCATCTTACCGTCGAATTGACGTATCAGCCGATGTGAAGCAAAGAGAGAAAATCACAAATCTCTCAGCCTCACAGATATCTTCAACAACACTGGCAGGTGATAAAATCGAAAAAATTCTGACCAGGGCTCCCGGAAATGACGCACCCATTGGAGGGGTCAAAATTGAAACGAAAAATGGTTGGCTTGCCGTGCGTCCTTCAGGAACAGAAGACATCTACAAAATATATGGGGAAAGCTTTCTGGGAGACGAACACCTCAATTCTCTCATAGATGAAGGGCAAGAACTCGTAAACGAGGTTATTGACACATAATGTGGGGTAAATTGCCCCAAATCTGGCCGTTTGAAAATCAACCCAGCTCTAGAATATTCCCGGTACAGATCTTGCTGTCTTGTAATTTAAAAGGCAGGTCGATATGAAAAAAGAGCCTAGAAAAGAAAAACCAGACAGCATGGACAACGCACCACGGAAACAAAATTACACCGAACTTTGGGATGAAGCCTATCGCCAAATCAATCGAGACTCATTTCAGCAAAATTTTAAAGTTTTGATTGGTCATTATAAAGATATTGGGCAGATTCCCCAGGTTGGCTGACTTGTAAAGTAATTGCGATTTTGTGAGTCTTTCCGTCGTCTACAAGATTTATTTCTGAATTCGCCAAGAGAGAACCATCCACTTCAATCGCTGTGTGCCCACCATTTAGTCCCTTGGGGTTTTTGACCTGAATCAAGTAAGTCGAATCTCCATATTTATAAGAGATCTCATAGCCGGTCCACATATTGGGAATACACGGAGTCATTTTTAGTTTGTCGCCTTCGAGATTGAATCCCAGGAGAGCCTCCAAACAACCCCTATAAAACCACGAAGATGAACCCGTGTACCAGCTCCATCCACCCCGACCCTCACGAGATTCTCCTTCATAGACGTCTCCCGCCATGACATAGGGCTCGATTTTGTACTTGTTAAGCCCTTCCTCATTTTGCGAATGGCAGATGGGATTCAACATATTAAAGACTTCATAGGCTTTATTTCCGTCGCCGAGTTCCGCAAAAGCCATCATAACCCATGTTGAGGCGTGAGTGTATTGTCCGCCATTTTCTCTCACTCCTGGAATATAACCTTTAATATAACCTGGGTCTTGAGAACACTTGTCGAAAGGAGGTTCGAATAACAAAACAATCTGGGACTGTTTTTTTAGTAAAAGCTCACTGACTTTCTCCATCGCTTGCCTGGCTCGACTTGGCTCAGCGCCGTTTGAAAGAACCGCCCACGTTTGTGCAATTGAGTCGATCTTACATTCCTCATTTGCCCCAGAACCAAGCGGACTTCCATCGTCAAAATAGGCTCTCTTATACCACTCCCCATCCCATCCACTCTCTTCGAGACCGCCTTTAAGAGTTTTCATATGAGTTTCATACTTATTTCGAAGTTCGCTCTTTTCGCATAAAGGTAGAAAGTCTGCGAGAACTTTATAAAGAAACCAGCCCAGCCAAATACTTTCACCCTTGCCGAGACGACCCACTCGATTCATCCCATCGTTCCAGTCTCCGGTCCCCATCAAAGGAAGATTATGTTGGCCTAATGGGAGCGAGTGATCAATAGCCCGCACACAATGTTCAAAAATCGTCGCAGACTCTATTGAAATACCTGGGAGTGTAAAAGAGTCTTCCTCTTCCGGTTTCAAAAGAGGGGCTTCAAGAAACGGTCTGGTCTCCGTCAAAATGCTTTTATCACCCGTCACTTTGACGTAAAAACTGACTACAAATGGGAGCCATAGAAGATCATCAGACATGCGGGTGCGAATTCCTCGCCCCGAGGGAGGGTGCCACCAGTGCTGGACATCTCCCTCTTTAAATTGTCGCTCCGCTGATCGCAAAATATGTTCCCTCGTCAAATTTGGGGATGAATAGACAAAGGCCATGCAATCTTGAAGTTGGTCACGAAATCCGTAGGCCCCACCAGATTGATAGAAAGCAGTCCTTGACCAATAACGACACGATAAGGTCTGGTATAGAAGCCACTTATTCAACAAGATATTCATTGCGGCATCGGGAGTTTTGACTTGAATTCTATTAAGTCGATTCTTCCAGTCAGCTGTGACGAGCTCGAGTGCTGCCTTCGCGGTGTTTAGATCTCGATAACGAAGAACCATAGACCGTGCGGCTTCAGTACTTTCACATTGGCCCATTAAAATAACTATTTCACGTTCTTCTCCAGGCTCAATCTCGAAAGAGGTTTGTAGTACAGCGCAAGGATCCTGGCCTGTCCCTTTTTTCCCTGAGAGCCCATCTCGCGCCAGTGCGGCGGGTTTTATATAATTTCCATTTCGTCCAAGAAATTCATTCCTACTGCAGGTAAATTTTATCTCTGAGCCGCTGATGTCAGCAAAAGCAACCCTGGCCGCAAATTCGTTGTCGTGGGGATTTCTTGCGAAAACCGCCCCACTCTTTTTATCGACATCACAAATCAGATAGGGCGCCGTTTTCTCTCTTTGTGGACCCAAAACCCATTCCGTGTAACTTGTTATAGAAAGTTTGCGTTTCTTATTAGAAATATTTTTTATTTTCAAAAGAGAAACTTTTACCGAATCCTCTTTTGGCACAAAAAGTGTTAGCTCATGCTCAATGCCAAAGTCGGAAAGTTCAAATGTTGAATAACCTTGACCATGCCTGACAATATAGGTCCCATCGCTTCGGATCGGAAGAGGTGTGGGTGTCCAAATATCGCCTGTCTCATCATCTCTCAAATAAATTATTTCCCCAGCGGGGTCAGTGATCGGATCATTTGACCAAGGTGTGAGGCGATTTGTTTGGCTGTTGATTGACCACGAAAACCCGGATCCCGACTCACTGACTTGAAATCCAAAATTCTGAGAATTCCCTATGACATTAATCCAAGGTGCTGGAGTCCACTGCCCTGCTTTAAGCACCACAATATATTCACGTCCGTCTTTACTAAACCCTCCGGTGCCATTAAAAAAATCAAGCGTCGGAGGCACGGTTGAAGGGGGACGGTAAACTCTCTTTTTTGCTGTCAATGCAAGCTTCAATGGATATTTTTCCAAGGTCGGTTTTCTATTTACTTGATCTTTTAAAGGTTCATCCGCTGACAACGACACCCGGGCGACCGATAAAATATGGGCCACATCTTTTTCAGGGGTAATATCACTTCGTAAGAGATAAATGCCGCCCGGCCTGTTAAGCCAACCCTGAGACCCCGTGGTGCGGACCTGCTGTATGATTTCATCTTGAAGCCCTTGATAATAAGTTGTTTCATGTTCATTGAGAATTATAAAATCATAGATGAGGCCCTTCAGACGTAGATATTCATGACAGCGTAAAAGTTTTCTAATAATGGCCATGTCCTTTTGATCACTAATACGCACAACGACAATGGGTAAATCTCCGCTAATGCCACTAGGCCAGAGGCTGGACTGTACATTGGTATTCACAGCTCTATGATGAGAAGGTGGGCGCAATGAAGGCTCAGAATAAAGAATTCGCTCTGCCAATCGTTGATAGAGATAGGCGGTTTCAGAGTCGACATTGAGATGCCTCATATCGACTTGGGATTTCGTCCAAGCTATTTTACTCTCCCGTTCAAATGAGTGAATATCGTGATAACGGTCGGCAAGTTCAAGGGCTTGTTCACGAGACGAAGCGAGGCCCGTTGTGAAGGCCACTTGAGTTTTACCATTAGCAGGAACTCTGACTTTAATTCGCAAGGAAAATATCGGGTCAAGCGTCGCTCCAGTCGTGTTAGAAAGATTGCGATCGCTTGAGAGAGCGATTGAATCAGAAAGGGTTCTGCCTCTTCCTACGAAACGAACTCGATCCGTTTCGTATTGAATATCAGAAAGAATTTCGCCATCGCTGACAACGACATGGAGGCCCCAATTTTCGTTTTCTTGTGCCATCCGCTTTCTTCTCTTCGCCAGAAGAGCATTTTTTGAAGATAAGAATTCAGTTTGAATAAAAAGCTTACTAAAGGCCATGTGATCCAGATCGCCCGCAGCGGGAGCCAACACCGGCTCCAGATAACTTGTTATTTCCAAAATGCGAGGCTTTGTAGAGTGATTAGTGAGGGTGACATGGCGAATCTCGACATTGTCTTCGGGAGCTACCAAAATTTGTGTATAGCTAGAAATGTCACCGTCACGTCTTCGGAACTCAACCTTGTCTTCATCAAAAGTAACTTTGTAGGATTGTGGGAGGACGCCCAAGGGTTGATGGCTTGTTGACCATAAGGCACTTTGTGAGCGATCTCGGACAAAAATATAACTTCCCCAATTGTCGCGGGTAGCATCTTCTTTCCACCTGGTGACGGCCAGGTCTCCGCATCTCGAGAAGCCTCCACCTGAAGTTGAAATCATGACTGAGTAATTTCGATTCGAAAGAAGTTGGGTCCTCGGTGTTGGCCCACTTGGATCAGTATAGTGTCGAACAAAGGAATTGATCGCCGGTCTGTGCTCCCCTTCTATTTCAATTTCTGCGGCCTTTGGGAGGACAGGTATCACACCAATAGGTATTCTTTCTTGTAACAAAAGTTGGGTCGCACGCACACGAGGGTCCCCGTGAAACCGATCTTGAATTGCATTGTTATTGATGACGTTATTGATAGCGACGAGACTCATTCCCTGGTGGTGCGCCATGAAAGACTTTATGATAGCAAACTTCTGTCTTTCTGGAAGGCGTTCTGCGGTGTAGTCGATCGATTCATAAAAGCCAAAGTCGGTTAATAGCTTGTCATGAATAAGGGCCCTCAAATTCTTGAGCGCAGCGACCGGCCTCACCATGGAAGCCAGAAGAGTGGAGTAAGGAGAAATGACGAGGTCGTGACTTAAACCGCGCTTTAAGCCCAGACCTGGAATACCGAAAGGACCGTATTGATAATTAAGTTGGAGATCCCGGGCATTATATCCAGATTCAGAAATTCCCCAAGGGACGTGTCGTTCGCTCCCATATTGGATTTGTTTGGCAACAACCGTATGATTTGTCTCATCAATCAACGTGTTTTTGAAGCTGCGTAAAACAAGGAGTGGCATCAAGTATTCGAACATAGACGCCGTCCACGAAATGAGCGCACGCCCTCCTGAAGTAGGAACTAGCTGGCGCCCCAAACGAAACCAATGTTCTTGGGGCACATCCCCTTTCGCGATGGCAATAAAACTTGCCAGACGAGACTCCGACCCCAAGAGATCAAAGAAGCCACTGTCAAATTTTTTATCGGCTACACTATATCCGATCGAAAAGATACCTCGATTCTCATCGACCAAGAATTGAAAATTCATTTCTTTGAACTTCTGATCCATGAGTTGGGAGAGCATCTCGATCTCGCTTAAAAACTGACTCACTTGTTTTTTCGCAGAAAAAAGAGCTCCAATGAATTCCTCTAATTCAAGAATGAGAGAAGGGGATTCACTTACGTTTTTCTCAAATTCGCGAACTTGTTCAATGATTTGGTCATAAAGACCAGAAAGATCCGAAATAGAAATATTTTTATCTGCCGAAGTGATGATCTTCTGCCAATTCAGCCCCTGATTGGGAAAAGCCACTGACACTTTGTTTCCCAGGTGGAAAAACTGATCCGTCACCCAAGGGGCGAAAACTTCATGAGCCTTTCGAAAGTCATTTATTTGAAGAAGAGTCGTATCAATCCACTTTTCTACACTCAAAAAATCCCCTTCGGGCTGTTTTCGCTTTTTCGTAGCTACCTTTTCTTTTGCATTTTCAAGAGAATGGTTCAATTTCTTAAAACAGAAAGCCCAGTCAGAAAATGTATCTGCGGGCGGTAAAGACAAAAGATGATGCCCTTCAGAAAATAGGGCCAGGGTGTCTTTTAACCCCTCAAATATTTTTCGGTCGATGGCTGGTTGTTGAGGTATTTCAAGACATGCTTGACGCAGGGCTAGGAGATAGCCTGCGAGATTACCGCTATCCACTGCCGAAACATATTTTGGATTGAGCGGCTGCAGTGTCGTCGTGTCATACCAGTTGAAATAGTGGCCCTGGTATTGCTCCATCTTTTTCAAAGTCTCAAATGTGGATTTAATACGCTCAATGAATTTAGCTGTGCTCAGATATCCCAAGTCCCGGGCGGACAAAATCGACAAAAGATAAAGACCTATATTAGTCGGCGACGTGCGATGAGCCGTCAAAGGTTTCGGAAATTCCTGATGGTTATCTGGGGGGAGCCAATTATCTTCAGCACCTACAAAAGTTTCAAAATACTGCCAGGTGCGACGTCCCACTTGCCGCAGGAGTGCCTGGTCGTCGTAACTCAAAGCCTTTCGGTTTCTATTCGACTTCTTGCTGATCAAAAAGGAAACAAGAGGATAACAGGCCCAAAGAAAGAGAAATCCAAGCGCGAGGGCCTCTTCTTCTGGTTGCGTAAAAAACAAAGTAGCTGCGAGACAAAATATAACCACCTCAACAAGCCAATTTTTTTGCCAAAATGGTCGACCCGCTCCATTTTGGCTTTCGACTTGAGCTACGGTCGCCCATTCGAGCAATTTGGTTTTTGAAACCAGTTTTCGAAAGACGACTCGACTGATGGCATCCGATTGAATATAGGCTTGGTGAGGCAGAAAGATAAAATAGAGCAAAACTTGTTGAAGATTTAGCTTTATTTTTCCCCCAGCGGCAGCTGAACGCTGAGATTCTCTACCAAAGAGGCGAGTCACGGCACTGAAACTGTCATGAACCAGACAAGGTAAAATAACAATCACAAGAACAAGCCCGGTCCAGAACAAGTGAGAACCTGGAAAGAAAGTCCAAGTTAAGATGAACCAGAGGAAGGTGGAAGGCGCCACGAGGCTTCGTCTTAAATTATCAAAGATCTTCCAACGTGAGATGAGAGGGAGCCCATTTCGAGTCCAAATCCAGGAGGCGATTTGCCAATCACCACGAGTCCATCGGTGTTGCCGCGTGAAAAATGAGTGATAAGTCTGTGGATAATCATCGAGTACTTCCACATCAGAGAGGAAACCCGCCCGCGCAAAAAGACCCTCAAAGAGATCATGACTCAAGACCGTGTTTTCGGGAACGCGACGTTCTAAAGAGGCTTCAAATGCATCAACGTCGTAAATGCCCTTGCCTGTGTAGATTCCCTCATGAAAGAGATCTTGATAAACATCTGAAACCGCCGTCGTATAGGGATCAATTCCGGTAAAACCAGAAAAAATCTTCGCAAAAGGAGATCGCGTGGAGCTCTCGAGGGAAATTCCGACTCGCGGCTGAAGAACGCCATGCCCCTCAACAACCCTTCCTTGCGCCTGATCAAAACGAGGTTGATTGAGGGGATGCATGATGGCCCCAATCATTTTCTGAGCGGTCTCTCTGGGAAGTTGAGTATCGGCATCCAAGGTAATGACAAATCGAATCGTTGGAAGAAGGGTCAAGGGCGCCGTGACCAATGAGAAACTCGTGTTTTTATCTCCCCTGAGCAGTCGATTAAATTCGTTAATTTTTCCGCGCTTTCTTTCCCATCCCATCCAAGTATTCTCTGATTGATTCCAACGGCGGCGGCGGTGAAAAAGAAAGAATCTATCCCCGTTTTTATCTGCATATTTTTGATTGAGGAGAACGATCCCATCCTGAATCGCCTTCAGATCTGCGGTGTCCTCAGGGAGACTCTCTTTGGGCGCGTCTGAGAAATCAGTGAGAAGGCCGAAATAGAGTTCTTGATCAGCGTTTCCTAGATAATGGATTTCAATTTTTTCAAGGAGGCTCTGTATTACGCTCGCGCCACTGAGCATGCATGGAATAACCACCATCGATCGCGCGTTTTGTGGAATTCCGGACGAAAAGTCCAATTTCGGCAAAATTTTAGGGCGAACGGTATGGGTTAAAAGAAAGTTTGTTAAACTCAAAGCAAGGCTACTACACGGAATGAGAATCAGAAGGCCTATGCCCACCAATGAGAAAAAAGAAGTTTCAAAGCCTGCTGAATACCATAGTGGCGCGACCAAGACCGTCGCCAAGAAAAACCCCAAGACACTAAAATAAACAAGACTTGGATGGGAGCGGCCAAAATCCAAAATCCTAAAACTCGTTTTAAAATTAAATTGTTCTTCTAACTTTCTGACTCCACGGTTGATAAGATAGTAGCCAACATGGGCTTGCCTTGATTCACCCGGATCCGTCTTTTGCGCCTCTCGGGCCAATTGAATTACTTTTTCGGCAATGGCAGTCTCAGCGACTCCCGTTTGTTTTCCAACTTTTTCGATGACGTGGCGGTAACGATCCCGCGTTGGGAAATCCATTTGCCTGTAGATTGAATCTTTTTCTAAAATTCGGTCCACAGGGCTCAGACTTTCAAAAAAATCTCGCCAGTTGAGACTTGAAAGGAGGCGCATACTGGTGATGACGTTGGCTACTGTTACTTGATTTGCCGCCTGCAATTGATGGTAATAATTTACGACCTGTTCTGTTGAAGACTCTCCTTTTGCAAGATGTCTTTCTAAACTCTCTAAGGCGGGCCATATCTCAGCCTCTTGATCCCGAAGACGCTTTGCAACCTGAGCTATGAAGGCGCAATCGTCTTGAATCCCCTCACAGAAAGACAAGGGCAGCTTCACAACCAAAGCTTGAAATTTCTCTTTGTTGCTGACAGCCTTAAAGAGTTCATCGGCAAAATCGTTTGCTTGATTTCTCTTGGCGTGGTCCAAGACGATCCGCACAGCTATTCGGCGCAAATTTTCTACAAGGACAAGTCTCAGAGTGATGGGAAGAGCCCATAACTCTCCGATGCTCAGTGGCGCAATACTCTGATAAGACTGAACAAACCTGCGAATAATGTCGGGCTCTAACTGACTGTCAGTGTGTGCGATCAAGGCTAGCGCGATAGCATATATTCTTGGGTAACCCGCCAGCTCCCCCAGTGATATCTTCGGAAGCTCTTGGTAGTAAGATGGGGGCAAATCCTCTTGGATTTCTCGGAGCTGGTCCTCGACAATGTGAAAATTGTCGGTCAGCCACTCGGCCGCGGGTGGAATGGTCTCTTTGCGGTGAATGGCGTCGGTCAGTGATCGATAAGATGCCAACAGTTTTTTACCATTCTCACGCATGCGAGGGAGAAGGGTGTGAATGGTCTTGGGATTGTCGGTGATCTTAAGCTCTGTGGCTAAGTAGGCAGCGTACTCCTCAAGGCGTTCGACGCTATAAATCTCTCCTTTGATTGGTATTTCGATACTTTTTTTAGATAGTTTCAAAAGACCACACTAATCCCACTGGCGTTTTACACCAAAACGCCCACTCACGTGGCGTTTTGCCCCATTTTCGAAATCAGAATTAATAAAAGGCGACTTGTATATCCTAAAGAGGACTAAGAGCACGGAGTATGCCAGCTAATGGGGGAATTAAAAAAAATTTTCTGAGTCAAAACGTCCCGGTAATTCAAATGAGAGGCATCATGCCACCTATTTCCGTCTCATGCTGTGGCCCCTCCTTTGCTATTGAGGTGCCTGACGAGACTCTTGAAGGACAACAAAGTTGGAAATTAAACCTTATGAAAAACCCCGTGCCTCAAGCTGAATTAGATTTACTATGTGTCAATGCTCTTCGCTTTTTGGCGGTGGACGCCGTTCAGAAAGCGGGGTCTGGCCACCCAGGACTCCCTCTTGATTCAGCCAGCATGGCTTACGCACTTTGGGACCGCTTTCTAAAATTCAATCCTCGCGATCCACTTTGGCCAGATAGAGATCGCTTTATTTTATCCGCTGGCCATGGCTGTGCTCTTCTCTATTCGCTCCTCCATTTGACTGGCTTCGATCTTTCTATGGAAGAATTAAAAAAATTTCGCCAGTGGAAGAGCCAAACTCCTGGTCATCCTGAATATGGAAAGACGCCCGGAGTAGAAGCGACAACGGGCCCCCTCGGGCAAGGGTTTTCAAACGCAGTGGGTATGGCTATGGCGGAACAAGCTCTTGGGGCAAAATTCAATCGCCCGGGGCACAGTATTGTCGATCACTACACCTATGTCCTCGCTAGTGATGGGGATATGATGGAGGGCGTGACATCGGAGGCCGCTTCTCTCGCTGGGCACTTACGGCTTGGAAAACTTATCGTTCTTTACGCCGATAATCGAATTTCAATTGAAGGCAACACTCGAATTGCTTTTACCGAGGATGTGGTGAAACGCTTTTCGGCCTATGAATGGCATAGCCAACACGTCGAAGACGGAAATGACTTGAGAGCCATAAGCAGTGCTCTTGAATTGGCAAGAGACGAAAGAAGTCGGCCATCACTTATTTCCGTGCACACTCACTTAGGATTTGGAAGCCCCCATAAACAAGATACGGCCGCAGCTCACGGAGAGCCTCTCGGAGAAGAAGAGGTGCGCTTGACTAAAGAACATTTGGGTTGGCCCGTAGAACCTCTCTTTTATGTACCAAGTGAAGTGTTAGACCATTTTCGGTTAGCCGTTTTCAGAGGAGAAAAATATCAAAATGAATGGAATGAGCGCTTCAAAAAATATGGGACTGCTTATCCGGATCTAGCCAAAGAATTTCAGCGAGTCATTGATGGGAACCTCCCGGCAAAATGGAGCGCTGGCCGATTTGAAGAAAATGAAAAAGAAATGGCAACTCGAAGCGCCTCGGAACGGGCCATAAACGTTTTGGCCTCGCAAATTCCCGAGCTCATTGGAGGGTCCGCCGACCTTGCTCCCAGTACGAAAACTCTAATTAAAGATGGGGGCGATTTTGAACCCGTAAACAGAACGGGCCGAAATCTCCATTTTGGTGTCCGCGAGCACGCCATGGGAGCGGTCTTAAATGGAATCTCTCTTCACAAAGGATTTATAGTTTACGGGGCCACATTTTTAATTTTCAGCGATTATATGCGTCCTCCCATGCGCCTAGCCGCCATGAATGGATTGCCCGTCATTTATATTTTTACCCATGACAGCATTGGACTTGGCGAGGATGGTCCAACCCACCAATCCGTCGAGCAACTGCTTGGGCTTAGATCAGTCCCAGGGTTTACGGTCATTCGCCCTGCCGACGCAAACGAAACCGTGGCCGCTTGGGAATATATGATCGGTCGCAGAAAAAAGGCTATGTCGGGTCCAGTGGCGTTGGTTCTCACGCGTCAAAAAATTCCCGTTCTAAGTTCAGATAAATATCCACAAATCTTCGAAGGCGTTTCTCGCGGCGGGTATGTGCTTTCACAAAGTCCATTGAATTCAAAATTAGATTTAGTTCTCATGGCGACAGGTTCTGAAGTTCATCTTGCTTTAGAAAGCCAGAAACAACTGCAGACTGAAAATATCGCGGCACGGGTCGTGAGCCTTCCGAGCTTGAATGTTTTTGAAGCTCAAACAGATGCGTATCAAGAAGAAGTACTGCCTAAAGATGTACCGTGGCTAGCCATTGAGGCTGGAGTTTCATTGGGTTGGAACTCGTATATTGGCCCAAAGAAGATCGAAGTCATTGGCGTTGACCGCTATGGGGCCTCAGCTCCCGGAGAGACAGTCATGACGAATTATGGCTTTACCGTGAAAAATATCTGCGAAAAAGCCAGACTCCTTCTAACCCCCAATAGAAATTCAGGAGAAAACAAATGATGCGCGTTGGAGTTGCAGCTGATCACGAAGGATATGAACTGAAAGAAGAAATTTCCGCGTCTCTAGATGGAGCAGGTTTTGAAATCAGGGACTTTGGTGATCATATATTAAAGCTCGATGATGACTACCCTGATTTCGTCATCCCATTGGCAAGAGCTGTATCTCGCCATGAAGTGGATCGTGGAATTGCTTTCTGTGGAAGCGGCATTGGGGCATGCATTGCTTCCAATAAAGTAGGAGATGTCCGCGCGGGACTCATTCATGATGTGTTTTCGGCCCGACAAGGCGTTGAAGACGACAACATGAATGTGATTTGTATTGGCGCTCGATTGGTTAGTTTTTCCTTCGCCTTGGAATTAGTTCAATGTTTTCTGCAAGCAAGTTTTAGTGGAGAGCCACGGCATCAACGGCGACTTGAGAAGATTTCAAAGCTTGAAGAAATGGAGATTCAAAAATGCACACAAACCCTTTACTGAGACTTCGTGAATTTGATCAAAGTATCTGGCTTGATTTTATTCGAAAGGGAATGCTCTTTTCCGGTGAGTTCCAGGCATTCATAGATGAAGATGGTGTTCTCGGAGTAACGTCCAATCCATCTATTTTTGAAAAGGCAATTACAGGCAGTCACGATTACGATGATACCATTCGAGCTGCCTCTCTTGAGGGAAAGACATCTAAGGAGATTTACGAACTCCTAACTGTGCTTGATATTCAAAAAGCCGCAGATCTTTTTCGTCCCACTTTCGAAAAAATGAAGGGCAAAGACGGTTTTGTCAGCCTTGAGGTATCTCCCCACCTTGCTTATAACACCGACGGCACGATTGCTGAAGCCCAAAGGCTCTGGAAAAAAGTATCGCGTCCTAACGCTTTCATTAAGGTACCAGCCACGGTCCAAGGCATACCTGCTATTGAGCATCTCATAAGCGAAGGGATTAATGTCAATGTGACTTTGCTTTTTAGTCTTGATCGGTATGACGAAGTTGCAAAAGCCTATATATCAGGACTCGAGACGAGGGCTCGAAGCGGCAAGTCCGTCGAAGGAATTTCATCTGTGGCCAGTTTTTTCTTAAGCCGTATAGATTTAGCCATCGATCCTCTTCTTCCACATGCCTCGCCCCTCCGTGGGCAGACGGCCATCGCCAGTGCTAAAATTGCCTATAAAATGTACGGCGATATTTTCAGCTCCGACCGCTTCGTCAAGCTGAAAAATAAAGGAGCCAAGACTCAGCGGCTTCTCTGGGCCAGTACAGGCACTAAGAATCCAATTGAATCAGATATCAAATATATAGAAGCGTTGATCGGTCCAGAAACCGTCAACACAGTTCCCCTAGAAACTCTTAATGCCTATCGCGACCATGGAGATCCGGCAAACCGACTGGGTACGGATGTTTCTCAAGCCACCAAAACACTGGATCTCTTAAGTGACATGAAAATTAATTTACAAAAGGTGGGCCAGAGTCTTGAGGAAGAAGGAGTCCATAAGTTTAATGTGGCATTCGATAAACTAATGACTTCGTTAGAGGTCAAACGAAAACTCACTCTCAGTGACTCAAGCAAAAATCCTATTCTCACACTCACCAACTGTGGAGATATCGTTCAAAAAAGAATCCAACTCCTCGAAAGTGAGGCCTACTGTCAAAGAGTATGGCGCAAGGACCCCACACTTTGGAAGACAGACGCCGCGGCCCAATCAATGATAAAAAAATCATTGGGATGGCTTCATATCGCTGAGAAAATGGAAGGTCCTCTGGAGGACGACATCAAGAATTTTGTTCAAGAGATCCGAGATGAAGGATTTGAGCATGTGGTACACATGGGAATGGGAGGGAGCAGCCTCACCCCTCTTGTTTTCGCGCGCACATTTTCCTCAAAAGAAGGACTACCACTGACCATCTTAGACACCACGGATCCATTGACGATTAAAAAGATCGAAAAATCCATTCCACTTGAAAAAACTCTATTTATCGTCGCCAGCAAATCTGGAACAACCGCTGAGCCTCTGGCTTTTAGAGACTACTTTTATGAAAAGGTCAGGCTCATCAAGGGTCACCAGGTAGGTCGAAACTTTGTAGCCATTACTGATCCCAACACGCCATTGGTTCGAGAGGCACAAGACCAAGGATTCAGACGAATCTTTCTGAGCGAGTCTGACATCGGCGGGCGCTATTCTGCTCTTTCTTATTTTGGTTTGGTTCCAGCAGCACTCATGGGAGTCAACATCAGTGAAATTCTGATACGGGCTCTTCAATCGGCCCATTCTTCAGTTTCTTGCGTGAAGAGCTCCGACTCTCCGGCCTTAGTCTTGGGTGCGGCCCTCGGTGAAATGGCTCTGCGAAAGAGGAACAAGGTCACCCTCCTCGTCGACAAACCCGTGGAGGCGCTGGGGCTTTGGCTTGAACAGCTCATGGCGGAAAGTACCGGAAAAGACGGAAAGGGACTTATCCCTGTTGCAGATGAACCTCTGGGAAACCCATCAGTTTACGGCGATGATCGTCTCTTCATTCGCTTAACTATGAAAGGTTCTGAGAAGGATTTTGGCACAGATGAAGTCTTAGCTTTAAAAGAAGCTGGACATCCGATTGTTACAATTGAAATGTCAGACAGGTTTGATCTTGGTCAAGAATTTTTTCAGTGGGAGTTTGCCACCGCCGTTGCAGGATCTATCTTAGGAATAAATGCCTTTGATCAACCCAATGTCCAAGAGAGCAAAGATAATACTGATAGATTGCTTTCCCATCCAACCGATCCTGAGAAACAGGAAAAACCCAAGTTATCTGAAGGCCCACTTGATTTCTATTCGACGTTAAGTGGGACTATTGGAGCGAGCCTTTTGAAACAGTTTTTGGAGTTAGCCCTCCCTGGTGACTACTTAGCGCTTATGGCTTTTTTGCCTGAATCTCCACTCACCTATGAGATTTTACAAAATATTCGAATAAAATTACGTGACAGGCTTAAAATCGCGACAACTCTTGGCTATGGTCCACGATTTCTTCATTCTACAGGACAACTTCACAAAGGTGGTCCTCCCAAAGGACTTTATCTTCAACTGACCGTTGATGACACTCTCGAAAATACTATCGATATTCCAGGTAGACCTTATACATTTGGTTTCTTTAGGCAGGCTCAAGCCCAGGGGGACTTAGCTGCCCTTCGCAAACATGGAGGTCGCGTCATGCGCATTCACCTCGGTAATAATATTGAAAAAGGCTTAAAAGAGTTAGAAGGTTATGTGAAAAATACCTTGGAGTTAATATGACGAACATACGGGCTATCTTTCTGGATATTGGTGGAGTCCTGGGAACAAACGGATGGGATCGGCCTCTTCGGGCTCAGGCCGCAGAACACTTTAATCTTGACCTGACCGAGCTAGATGAACGCCACCACCTGACATTCGACACTTATGAAGAGGGAAAATTAACTCTGGATGACTATTTATACCGGGTTATTTTTTATAAAAAGCGTTCGTTTTCGTGCGATGAATTCAAGACATTTATGTTTGAAGGGTCTAAACCCTACCCAGAAATGATTAATTTATTTTGCTCTCTTAAGTCGCAATTCAATTTAAAGGTGGTTGCTGTTAGTAATGAGGGACGAGAGCTCACCGTATATAGAATAAAGAAATTTGGACTTAACGCACTGTTCGATTTTTTTATTTCATCTTCTTTTGTTCATTTTCGTAAACCGGATGCCGACATTTATCGCATTGCCCTGGATGCATCTCAAATTCCCCCAGAAGAAATCGTCTACATTGACGACAGGGCCATGTTCGTTGAGGTCGCAACGACTCTGGGAATTGAGAGTATCCATCACACGACGTTAGACAGCACGAAGGCGGCACTTTCCAAACTGGGACTTACTGTTTCAAATACTAACCCACGGAATTTTTCGGCATCGAATATTCCTGAGCAGCCACTTAACGACATAAAACATTTGGGGCGCTCAACATGATTAACGAATACGAAATGGGAATTGTGGGTCTCGGCACCATGGGACGCAATCTTTTACTAAATCTGGCAGATCACGGTTACGCAGCCATCGGCCTCGACAAAGACAATTCGAAAGTTCAGCTTGTTCGAAATAGTCCAAAAACTTCGGCTCCCGTCGAAGCCACTCAAGATTTAAAAACATTTTTAGACCATCTTCGCAAACCCAGGGCGATTCTTCTTCTCGTACCGGCTGGAGCGACTCTTGAGGGGGTGATAGATGAAATGTCTCCCCTCCTCGCCTCGGGGGACCTTCTCATAGATGGGGGAAACTCCCATTACAAAGACACTGATCGTCACGAAAAGACCTTGGAGGAAAAAGAAATTTATTTTTTTGGAATGGGAGTCTCTGGGGGAGAAGCTGGCGCTCGAAACGGGCCAAGTATGATGCCCGGCGGAAACAAAATCGCCTATGGGCGGGTTCGCCCCATCCTTGAATCGATTGCGGCCCAAGTAAATGGTGAACCTTGCGTTACTTACATAGGTCCCCGCTCTAGTGGGCACTACGTGAAAATGGTTCATAACGGAATCGAATATGGTCTTATGCAGCTCATCGCGGAAACCTACTATCTGATGAAGTGTGGTGCGGGCTTGACCGACCGAGAGAGCTCCGCCGTTTACCAAGACTGGAACAAATCTGAGCTCAACTCCTACCTTTTAGAAATCACCGCAAATATACTTAAGAAAAAGGACAATAGAACTCAAAAACCACTTATCGAAAGTATCTTAGATGTAGCAAAACAAAAGGGAACAGGCATGTGGACATGCCAAGACGCTATGGATCTTCAAGTCCCTCTATCTACAATCGATGCGGCCGTCGCTGTGCGTGATCTCTCGACATTCCAAGAAACCCGAAAAAGATTAAGGGCCGTGCTTGTCGCACCGGACTCGTCGTACGCAATTGACCGAGCTTCTTTTCTTGATCAACTGCGCGACGCTTATTACGCCTCCTCTAATATATTTTGCACAGTTTCTTTTCCGAGAAAATGATCGATGCGGAAGACTTGGGATTCATCGGATACTTGGGCTAAAGCCGCATTTAATTGAATAGCTGAATTCAAGTCTCGCCCGAAAGGCTTTTCGACAACGATTCGGCTTCGTTTTTTATCCGATAATAATTTAACCGCCCCAAGTTGTTTAACGATGGTCTCTATGAATGTAGGCGCTGTGGCGAGATAGAAAACATAATTGGCTTGTATATCCCAAATATTTTCTTGGAGTCTGATTTCTTGGGATAGCTTTGAATAGGAGTCTTCTGCAGTAAAATCGAGAGGAAAATACTTAAAAGACTTTGAGAAACGACTCCAGCTCTCTTCATCAGGTCCTCCACGACGCGAGAACTTGTTGACGCCTTCATGGAGGTGGTTTCGAAAGGCTTCACCTTCTAGGCGCTGGCGGTCTATTCCGATTATAGAGAATTTTTCCGGAAGCCGATTGTCTAAAAAGAGATTAAAAAGGGCGGAGATAAGTTTTCGTTGGGTAAGATCACCCGCAGCGCCTAAGATTACAAGTATGGATGGTTTAAGTGGGCTCATGGGTCTTCTCCAAGGGCCGCCCAATCGCTATGAAAAATACCTGTTTCATCTATCCTCTCATAGGTGTGGGCCCCAAAATAATCCCGTTGAGCCTGAATTAAATTTGTGGGAAGCCAATAAGCGCGAAAGCAATCGTAATAGGCAAGTGAAGCCATCATCGTCGGGATCGGAAATCCCAGACGGGTTGAAATTTGAATTACGCTCCTCAATCCAGGAAGGCATTTTCCAGTTTCGTTCCCCAAGTGAGGGTCAAGAAGTAAATTTGAAAACTCAGAAGAGTCACGGGATGAAATGTGGTAGGCCTTCATCATATCTTCGAGGAGTCCAGCCCG
>Ga0206873_1181_pt1 | contig 19375 bp, 15 predicted proteins | sample Alteio_BWOrgCont_11_FD_152631 | JGI IMG/M metagenome (GOLD analysis project Ga0206873, IMG submission 152631) | Enriched cells from forest soil in Barre Woods Harvard Forest LTER site, Petersham, Massachusetts, United States -... | ecosystem: Environmental > Terrestrial > Soil > Temperate forest >...
ATTTCGAACGGAAAGACAACCCCACAAGCCTGCAAGGAAGCGGAAATCACCCAACAGACCTATTACCGCTGGCGAAAGGAATACGGCGGTTTGAAACTGGATCAAGCCAAGCGTCTGAAAGAGCTGGAGCGGGAGAATGCGAAGCTAAAGCGACTGGTGGCGGAGCTTTCTTTGGAGAAGCAAATTCTGAAGGATGTGGCCGGGGGAAACTTCTAAGCCCTGAGCGGCGACGTGGCGCGGTCAGGCATGCCTGCGAGAACTACCAGGTAACGGAGCGGCATGCCTGCCGGCTGCTGGGGCAGTGGAGAGGGACACAACGCTACGAAGGGATCGCTCGGGCGGATGAGGATGCGCTGACGCAGGCGATCATTGCGCTGGCCAGTGAATACGGGCGCTACGGGTATCGCAGGATCACGGTGAAGTTACGCGAAGCGGGCTGGCAAGTGGGAACGGATCGGGTGCAGCGGATCTGGCGGCGGGAGGGGTTGAAAGTGCCGCAGAAACACCGGCCCCGAGGACGATTGTGGCTGAACGATGGATCGTGTGTGCGGCTGCGGCCTGAGCGTAGCAATCAGGTGTGGAGCTACGACTTCGTGAGCGCGATGACCCACGATGGAAGGACGCTGCGGCTGTTGGTACTGATCGACGAGTACACGCGGGAATGTCTGGCGATCCGTGTGGCCAGAAGATTGGGAAGCAACGAGGCAATCGAGACGCTGGCGGATGTGATGTTGCGGCGAGGAATTCCGGAACATATTCGTTCGGATAACGGGCCAGAGTTTGTGGCCAAGGAACTACGGAAGTGGCTGGGCCAGCTAGGAACCGGGACGCTGTACATCGAACCCGGAAGTCCGTGGGAGAACGGCTACTGCGAAAGTTTTAACGGGAAGCTGCGAGATGAGTGCCTGAATGGGGAGATTTTTTACTCGCTTAAAGAAGCGCAAGTGGTGATCGAGCAATGGCGAGTGGAGTACAACACGAGGAGACCACACTCGGCGCTGGGCTATAGGCCGCCGGCACCAGCGGCGTTTGCGCCGCGAATGGCGGCTCTCCGGTCGCCTTCGGCTCTCTGCGATCCGCCATTCGCAAATCCCTTCCCGTCGGAGGTTGTGCTATAAACTCTCTCACACACCGTGGTACAAAAACTCCATCAGGTCAGAGACTCGCACAAGCTAAAGTAGAAGCAATCCTAAGTCAACAAGGTGCTCACGTACGCTCGCCGCTCTACGGCGGATCTGCGTCCTCCAGGTGAGATCGATCACACATAATGTCTGGTCACGAATGCCTCGTTCTCTTGGCATGAATGTAATGCTTCACTACCACTTTTTCCACCGTGTAACTGACCACCCGCTTTTCGAGTTCATGGTCTGAAACAGTGAAGCGGTCATGTTGCCGTTCATGTTCGAGCCATGAATCCACCAGAAACGTCTCCAGATAAGCATGCGGGGATTCCGTGTCAAAGTAGATGCCCCACCGTGTAGCTCCATCGCGGCGGCGAATTCGTTGGTACTGATAAATGTCGTTCAGGAAAGCCGGCGCCTTCGCTGGATCGATGACATATTTGACTGTAACCAGAACTGGCCCGAGGTTGGCGGCATGCTCCTCGAACATGCTTGGTTTACTCCAATGATTCCATGTACTGAGATCAATCGCCGTGTTCGGAAGCCGAAAGGTGAATTGCAAGAGCAAGGACGCGCCGATTCCGATCCCGGAAACGAAGAGGGCCATGCGAGCATTCGCGTGTTCTGCTGCGAGGCCCCAAACGGCGCTGCCAATTGCGACGCTGCCCTGAAATACAAAAAGATAGGCTGCAAGCACGCGTGCGCGAACCCAGTCCGGCGCCAGATTCTGAATCATCGTATTGAAAAGGGACATAAATACCGTCCAGCAAGCCCCTCCGAGAAGCATCAGGGCACATAGAAGCGCGAGATTATGCAGGGCTGCTGTGCTGAGGAGAATTGCACCGAACATCGCCGTCGCAATCGAAACTATAGTCTCCGTCGAGCGTTTTGACCTGATACGTTGCAGAACAACAGCTCCAAGCACTGCGCCGACTCCAAAGAAACCCAGTAGAAAACCGTACCCGAGTGCGCTCTTGCTCAGTTCCTTTGCGACCGCCGGCAGAAGGGCCCAAAAGGAACTTGCAAAAAAGATGACAATTCCCGATCGCAGCAATAGTGTCCGAATGCCAGGTGAGTAGCGGACGTAGCGAATTCCCGCAGCACTGGCTCCTGCGAGGGTTTCCGCTGGCAATTTGCTTGTTCGCGTGGGGCGTTTCCACGTAAAAATGACGAGGATCACTCCCAAAAACGAAAGCGCATTGAAGAGGAAAGTTGTCGCTACGCCGACAGCCGCGATAGTCAGGCCTGCTAGTCCCGGGCCCACAGCTCGAGCTAGGTTGAACTCGATTCCATTAAGCGCGAGAGCGGAGGTGAGATCATCCTTTTTGACCAACTCAGGGAATATCGCGCGCCACGTCGGAGATTCGATGGCATCACCGAGCGAGAGAGCCAATGTGAGCAGGAGCAAGAGCCATGGCGTCATCGTTCCGGTGAAAGTGACAACGGTAAGAACCGTGGCGATGGCTAGCATCCATATCTCCGTACCCAGGATCAATTTGCGACGGTCGAAGACGTCTCCGATCGAGCCGGCGGGCAGCGCCAATAGGAAGAATGGCAACGCTGAGGCAGTCTGGATCAATGCGATATAGAGCGAACTGTTGGTCAGCGTCGTCATCAGCCACGCCGCGCCCACGGTCTGCATGAACGCCCCTATATCCGACACCAGATCTGCAATCAGCAAGTTGCGGAAAATTCCGATGCGAAGCGGGTGCCACGGGCTTATCGAAGGAGGTGCGTCGCGTTGGATGGATTCGGGCATAGTGGACTGAATTTACATCAATATCGCGTTAAGTTCATGGCGACGATTGCCGCAGGCAAAGCAAGTTAGGTGACGGGAGCGACGCCGAGGAGAGCAAAAGGACGATAGCATTTGCCTCCGGTCGCAGACTTTGCACCAACTGTGCACGAATCCAACGTTTTCAGGGCATTGGAGATAGCTTTGAGCGAAAAGCAGATTCCCCGATTTGTTGGAAATGCGGTTAGTTAAGAGTAGAAGAAGGAACCGTTGGAGTCGAGTTCGGTGCGTCCAAGGCAGGTGCCCTTCTCCAATTCTCAAGTGCCCGTTAAGTGCCCAGAATATCCCGTTTTGAAGGGTTTTTGCGGCTGAGTAGAAGGGCTAAGTCGTTTGAATCCGGCAGAGCCTGTTGACATTCGGCGCGTTATGAGAGAGTAGGTCAAAAACTTTATCTCGTTCGTCTGGTGTCGCTTTCGAAGGCCGTCGTAGAATTTTCGGTGTCTTACCTGTACCCAGGGCTTGCGTTGCCTGAAGCTTGAAATCGCCGGGCGATCGCTTGATTACGAACCAGATCCTATTGCTCCTTGAATTCTGTGGAATTTTGGAAGTCTGCCCAGTGGGCTAGTCGCTCAGGGCCTCGTCGCTTCGAGTTGTATTCCGTAAGCTTCAGGCCCGCTGTTACGCAGTCTCAGGCTTCCCCCGATTTGACTTCTGGTTCCAAGCCCAGCTCGTGAATTAATTGTTCGCGTATTTTGTATTTTTGTACTTTTCCGGTTACCGTCATTGGAAACTCCTCCACCAGTTTGATGATCCGCGGTATTTTGAAACGCGCGATCTTCCCTTCGCAGAACTCTTGAATATCCGTCACCTTAAGATTTGAGCCTTCTTTCAGCCTGATCCAGGCTACGACCTGCTCACCATACTTTTTGTCTGGCACGCCAACGACCTGCACTGCGCTCACTCCGGGGCATGTGTAGAGGAAATCTTCCACTTCGCGCGGATAGATGTTCTCGCCGCCGCGGATGATCATGTCCTTCGCGCGCCCGGTGATGTTGGCATAGCCTTCGGTATCGAGGACAGCGAGATCGCCGGTGTGAAGCCAGCCATCTTCGTCAATAGCGGCGAGGGTTGCTTCTGGATTCTTGTAGTAGGACTTCATTACATTGTAGCCGCGCGTGCATAGCTCTCCAGGCATGCCACGGGGAACAATTGCGCCACTTTGTGGATCGATGACTTTTATCTCCGTGTGCGGCAACGCCTTGCCGACTGTGGTTACCCGGCGGTTTAGAGGGGCGCTTGTCATCGTTTGAGTAATTACCGGCGACGATTCAGTCAGGCCATAGGCAATAGTAATTTCGGGGCAATGCATGTGTTTCACAACCCGCTTTATGATTTCGATAGGGCACGGCGATCCAGACATGATGCCAGTGCGCAGCGAGGTCAGTTCGAAACGCGCAAAATCGGGATGTTCCAGTTGAGCGATGAACATCGTAGGGACGCCGTAGATAGCGGTACAGCGCTCTTCGGCGATGGCACGAAGTGTTGCTTCGGGATCAAAGGAAGCAGTCGGAACAACCATAGTCGCAGCGCGTACCACGCATCCCATATTGGCCATCACCATTCCGAAGCAGTGATAAAACGGCACCGGAATGCAGAGGCGATCAAGATGAGTAAAGTGCATCGCGTAAGTTACGAGCAGTGCGTTGTTGACGATGTTATGGTGCGAGAGAGTGGCACCTTTAGGGAATCCCGTCGTCCCTGACGTGTACTGGATATTAATGGCGTTGTCGAAATCCAGCTCCGACTCGCGTGCGGAGAGCTGATCCATTGTGGTGAGATCGGCCGATTGCAGCAGTTCTCGCCAGGACAAAAATCCGCGTGGCGCAATGTCGGAGAGGAGGACCAGATTCCGCAGCTGAGGCAATGTTTTGCAATGCACATTTCGTGTAGAGTCCTCCGTTTCCGAGCGGAGCTCGCAAACGGTCGCGACATAATCGATGTCACGAAAGCCCGTTCCAAGAATTAGAGTCTGACACTCCGACTGGCGCAGGACGTATTCCAATTCGCGTGTCCTATTGGAAGGATTTATATTGACCAATATCGCACCAATTCGCGCAGCAGCGAATTGGATGAACACCCATTCTGCGCAGTTCGTGGCCCAGATGCCCACGCGATCCCCTTTTTGAACGCCAAGACTCATTAGACCACGAGCGACGCGGTCGACTGCCTGATCGAGCTCTCGGTAGGAGTAGCGCCGTTCTTGGTGCCGGACGATAAGCGCATCGTGATCAGGGTGCTGCTGCGCCGAGTCGCGCAGGACTTCGCCGATGCACTTACCTAGAAGCGGTACGTCTCCGGCCCCGCATTCATAGCTGAGGCGGGCTGAGGTGGAATGATTCATAGCGTGCCAGCGAACCGTGCTCTACAAACCTGATCCGAGGCCTACCGGCTACAACGCGACTGCAGGAAGCGTACCTGTTAACCGCAGCCCCGTGCTAACTTACGGCTCCTGCACCTGCTGGGGTTTTTCCGGCGTCGTGTTGCGGCCTTCGCCGCCCTGCAGCAGGAGCGCCACGGACAGTGCCTTTCGCGATTCCTCGAATTTGAATTCGTGGATCTGCCCGCCCGCGTCCACCTTCATGAGTTTGCTCTGCATGGACTTCCCAGCAAAGCGGTCCACGAACCAATCGGAGACGAATGATCCAGTACTGGGCCCATTCGTTGCGGACGGCGCTCCGCTGACGCTGTGCAGCGCGCCCTCGTAGAGCAGCATCTGCTTCGGCGCGGTAATCATGTCCATGTGTTGTAGGCCGTATTCGACGGGCGAGAGCTGGTCGTCCTCGCCGCCAACGATCAGGTACGGGCACTTCACTTTTTCGGCGATGCCGCGCAGCGTCCAGGACTCGAGGAACTTGTCGAGCTCCGCTTCGTTTTCAAGGCCCGTGTAATAGAGGAACCGCAGCTTGAACGACGGAGAACCCATGTGGAACGCGGTAAACATCGTGGGCTCGAGGGCCATCGCCTGCAGTGCCGCGCCCTTCAGACGGCTATCCACCGAAGCGACGCGTGTGCCGAGGTACGTTCCGAGGCTCGCGCCACGCAGCGCGATCTTGTCCGGATCTATCTCCTTCTGCGACCGCAGCCAGTCGAGCACGACTTTCCCGGCGTCGTCCCAGTTCGTCTGCGTTAGGTGAATGCCGCGGATCGAACACTCGTTCTGCCCCGGGCCTTCGAGCGCCAGCGTGGCGATGCCGCGCTCGCGCAACCCGTCGCCGTAAATCGCCGCGCCGCCTTCCTTGTTGCTGTCAAGACCCGAGATGGACCAGACGCACGGCACCCGGCCGGTATGGTTGGGCGGAAGATGCAGATAGCCGGGCAGGGTTTTGCCAGGGGCGCCAAATGGAATTTCAACGCGGCGAATCTCGTGATCGGCGAACTGAATGTACTTCGCGTAGCACTCGTTCTTCTTGTCATTAAGGAGTAGATTGTCCGGCGTGTTTTCGAAGATTGGCCACTGCGCTCCGGCATAGAGATGCGCCGCGAGGAAATAGGTCTCGCGGGCGGCGACGGTGCGGCCATCCTTTTCAAGCTGCCGCGCTTCGCGCTCGCGGCGCACGGCCGAGCGCGCGAATTCGCGCGAGATGTCGTTGAACTTGTGGATGCGGGCTCGGAGGCTGGCGGCGTCGGCCGCTCCGCCGGGAATGCCGGCGAGGCCGCCGAGGCGCCCCTGGTCCCACTCGGGGCCAACTGTGGCAATGACGGCGTCCAGCAGCCAGCGCTGATCCTGCCAACGCGCCAGCTTGCGCTCCACCGTCGGCGTCATCGAAGGCGGCGCGGGCTCGGGCGGGGGCGCAGCGTTCGCCACCGGTTCGAGCGGCGATGATCCAGCGCCGCCCACGAGCGAAACGCCAGCAAGAGTCGCCGCGCCGCTCAGAAAATCGCGCCGCTGAAGCAGATTGTTTTTTGCAGAATTTGGTGCGGAAGTAAGGCCTTTCTCGCTATTCATGACAAGCCTCCGATGAAGTTCGTGTAACGCCAACGACGCAAGGGCTCTCTTCGTATCTATTGCACTGCCACGCTGACGAAGTATTCCGTCCACTCCGCGATTTTCCCGTCTTTCACGAGGCATATGGCGACCACGTGCGAGGTGCGTGTTTTCTCCGGCGTAACGAAGTGATTCAGCTTCTCGATCGCCACGACCGGGCCTTTCGCGAAGCGGTCCAGCAACTCTTGTTGTACCTTCTGCCCGTTCACGGTGACGCGCTTCATGGTTTGTTCGACCGCGCCGAAGTCTCGCGTCGCGGTCTGGTCGGTTGGCCGGAAGCGGAAGGCGCAATCGTCGGTGAAGAAGGGACGGAGGCTGTCCGCGGCCGGAGGAACTGAGGCGGCAGCTGCGTCAAAGGCCGCGATCATGTCCGTGATCAGCTTGACGTTGGCCCTCTCCGCATCGCTCATCTCAGCGGCAAAGAGCTTTCGCGGCACCGCCGCAGCGGCTAGCGCTCCAGCAAGGCTCACAGGCAAAAATGTACGCCGGTCCATAAAGATCCTCCCATCGTTCCACTTGCAACCCTCATTACATATCCCAGCACCCCGGCGACTTCAAGGTCCGGGGAGACGGAGGGTGTTTATTGATACCACCAGAGCTCCCGAGACGACAGCGAGTTCATAGTGAACTCCTCAATGTGCCCTCACCAAAAGCGACGCGTAACCCCCAGGTTAAAGAACACGATTTCTTTGGACGGAGGAGACTCGATTTCGGTGCGCGCAAGGCATGGGAACCTGTCAAGTCGTCTACCTCAGAAGCAGGCGGAACGCTGACTATCCGTGCTATGGCCGAGTCGCGTCGTCCTTCACGGTGATGATTCCAATCTCGCCGTCCTCTACATCCGCTCAATTAGGAACGCGCCACTTGCCTTGATTGCCTGCCTAGCGGCGTTGAATCCGCCCACGTTCGCGACGAACCCATGCGGCATTCCCATCCAAATGTCCAGCTTGGCATCGACGCCGGCCGAGACGGCACGCTCTACATAGCGGCGCGAGTCGTCGAGCAGCACTTCGTCGTCTCCAACGTGAACGCGAATTGGAGGCAGTCCGCTCAGGTCGCCGTAGAGAGGCGAGGCCAGTGGACTCTTCGGGTCGGTCCCGCCCAGATAGGATCGGACGAGCCCGGCGACCTGTGACCGAGTGAAAAACGGATCCGCTTCGGCTCGCGTGTCATAGCTCTTGCCAGTAAGTACGAGGTCAGTCACTGGCGAGAACACGACCGCGCCCACGGGGGCGATGCTACCCGTGGTGACTCGTGCGGAGACGATTGACAGAAGCACCAGCGCCAGATTGCCTCCGGCCGAGTCGCCCGTAAGAGCGATTTTCTCGAATCCATTGTCAGCGAAACCGCGATAACACGCTTCGAGATCCCTAATGGCAGCAGGAAATGGATCCTCGGGAGCAAGACGATAATTAGGGATGAAAGCATCGGCAGCGGCGGTCAAAGCGATCTGTCCGACGAAGTTCCGGTACGCCTGGGCCGTTCCCAAGTTGAACCAGCCGCCATGCACGTGAATAATCCCGGCCCCTCTTCGGGCCTTTACCGGCTTCGCCCACCAGCCAGATATTCCTCCGACTGAAGCGGGTTCGAAGGCCACACCCTCAGGGACTGCGACTCGCTCCATGATGTCGTTGAAAGGACCGCGGCCCGCGGTTCCTTCGACCTTGCCTTTCATCGGCGCGACAACCGATCGCAATGCGGCCACTGCGGTCGAATCTTCCTGGCTAACCGGATGTATCGCCAACCAGGGGGCTTCTGCGCCCGTGCTTTTTGTGAAGTTAGATTGCATTCTTCTCTCCTCTCAAATCACATTTCGCGAACGATGGAACCGGCGCGGAAAAAGGCGTGACGTATTGCCTCCGAGAACGGTGCGCCTCCCCAAATCAGTTAACTTGGAGCTATGCAATATCTGTTGTTTGGAGCGTACGCCCAGGTCCCGACGCAGGTACGGAAAATCCGTTCCATACAGAACTTGATTGATTCCTGCCACGTCGCGCAGCATGCCGAGTACTGGATCGCTTGCAGAAAGCGCGGTGTCCCAATAAATCCGGCGGAACATGTCCGCAGCGGCGCCTCGCTGCTCGCCGCCCGCGATGAACCCCATCTCATCGATGATCGCGAAACGCGCGGCAAGGTAGGGAATCGAACCCCCGGCATGAGAGAAGATGTACTTCACATTTGGCGTTCGTGCGAATCTGTTCGTGTAATGCATCTGAGCGACAGCGCGATTTGTGTCTGTCGGGAAGTCGAGCAGATTGTCGGGCAACCCTAACGAATGGGCAACCGCATCCGGTGAAGGATTCGGATGCACGTAGACGACGGTTTTGCGGCGCTCGAGTTCTTCGAAAACCGGCTCCAAGACAGGGTCTCCGAGGTACACGCCATTGGAATTCGTGAAGAGAACAAAGCCATCGAGTCCGAGGACGTCGAGTGCGTAGGAGAGTTCCTCCAGGGAGGCATCCACATCCGGCAAGGGGAGGCAGGCGAAACCTCCAAACCGGTCGGGTCGTGACTGAACCAGTTCGGCCGAAAATTCGTTGCAGTGGCGCGCCAAAGCCCGCGCTTTGGCGCTATCTCCCGTGTGCACGCCTGGCGTACTCAGAGAGACCACAGCAAAGTCGATGCCAGTGTCATCCATGAACGAAATGCTCGCTTCCTTGGACCACTGAAGGGGCGCAAGCCCTCCGATGGGAGCATTCGCATTCTCCGTCGCTTGCCAGAAAAAGTCGGGCACGATGTGGTGATGGGTGTCGATGGTAACCAGTGTGTCTGGATTGTCGGTCATGCATCGCCCGATTACAGTAGCGAGCATGCTTCGCTGAATGGCAATCGCGGGAGTCGCGGGTGCAAGCTACTTGGATCCCCGTAACCAAGGTTGCACAGGAAATTCGTCTTCACGTGCCCTTCAGGGAAGAACTCCTGATCGCAGCCGAAACAAGGCTTGCCGGCGGCAAAGAACTCCTCGTCCACCTTGGCAATATCGAAGCCGGACATGGGTCCGCAATCGAGACCGAGCGCCCGCGCAGCCATGATCAGGTACCCGCCTTGCAGGCTAGAATTCCGTTTCGCGATAGTCTCCAGCTCCGGACTGCCCTCGAAGAGCTTCGCCATCCCTGGATTCTGAGGGAATAACTTTGGCAAGTGTTCGTAGAACTTAAGGTCGTAGGCGACGATGACCGTTACAGGCGCGGTCACGGTCTTCTCGACGTTGAGAGGAGCCAACGCTGGGCGCAGTCGTTCCTTAGCTTCCTTTGACCGGAGAAACGCGAACCGCGCCGGACCGGAGTTAGCACTGGTTGGCGCCCACTTCAAGAGGTCGTACAGATCCCGCAACGTCTGATCAGTGACCGGTCGCGCCTGCCACTTGGCGTATGAGCGTGCTTCGCGGAAGAGTGAATCCAACGCTTTTTCATCGACCACTTTACTCATGCTGTCTTCCTCCTTGTTTTTTTAGCCGAGAATCAGCTTGGCGGCGCGGCCCGCAATCATGTGGGCCGACGCGTTTGTCCCCGGACCCGTAATGATGTGTGGCATCACGGAGGCGTCCGCCACGCGTAACCCCAAAATGCCGTGCACGCGAAGCTCCGGGTCGACAACAGCGAGTTTGTCCACGCCCATTTTGCAAGTACCAACGCCGTGGCCAAAACTCGCCGAGCCAAGTCTCACCAGTTCTTGGATCTCTTCGGCGCTCGCCTTTGGCCCTGGAATAAGTTCGCTCTCGCGCTGACTGTCGAGAGCGTGCTGATTTCCCAGCTCGCGCGCGAGTTCGACGGCGCGCACGATGGCTGCGAAATCATGATCGGTGGCGAGATAGTTGCCGTCGATCACGGCGGCATCCTGAAAATTGTTGGTCGCCAAACGGACGGTGCCTCGGCTCGTTGGCTGCACTAGAGCTGGCGCGATTGTGAATGAGTCCGGTGGAGGAGTTCCAAAGCGCGTGGCTACCTCTGGCGTAACCACCGGCAGTTGATGAAGCACAAGACTAATGTCTGTGTCATCCGAAAGACCGCTCGACAAGTACGCCTCTGCCTCGACGGCATTGCTGCCGGTCGGCCGATCCGGCATCTTGCCTTTGTACTTGAACACGACGCCGGACACGAGCACATGGTCCTGCAGATTTTCGCCAACGCCCGGCAGGTTCTCGACGACTTCGATTCCCAAGCTGCGAAGCGCCTTTGCTTCCCCAACGCCCGAGAGCATCAGAAGCTTCGGGCTATGGATGGTGCCCGCGGCAAGGATCACTTCCTTGTCGGCCGCGATATCCCTTGGCGCGCCATCTGTCATCAGCTGGACGCCCACGCAACGAGTACCTTTGAAATTCAGTTTCACCACGTTGGTGTTCAGCAGCAGAGTGAGATTCGGCCTCGACAGCGCCGGGCGCAGGAAGGCGCCAACGGCGCTCACGCGTGTCCCATCCGCGGCGATGTTCAAGTTGATGTAGCCTGCGCCCGGGCGCATCGGTCCGTTCACGTCATCCAGAATGGGCATGCCCATCTGTAGTGCGGCGTCAAGGAAGGCAGGCGCTGTGGGATGAGGATCTTTCGGGCGGCGGATGTGTATCGAGCCACCGGAACCCCGCCACTCATTCGCGCCGCCCTCCCAATCCTCCTGACTCTTGAAGACCGGAAGCACGTCGGCGAAGGCCCAGCCTTTCGCTCCGTTCTTCGCCCACCCGTCGTAGTCCCGTTGCATGCCCCGCATCCACACCATTGCATTGATGGTGCTGCCGCCGCCAAGTACATGACCGAGGGCCATGTTGAATGTTCGATTGTTCAATCGCGGCGACGGGTTGATCGGCAGGTGATAGTCCAGTGGTCCACCGACGTTGTAAAACCAGACGCTCGGGTTCGCGATGGTCGGGGCCTCGTCAGGTCCACCTGACTCGATCACGAGGACTTGCGCGCCGGAGGCGGACAATTCCGCGGCAAGAACCGAACCAGCCGCGCCCGCTCCCACCACGATGAAGTCATATCGCTCTCTCGATACGTTTATCATGTTCAACTCCCAGAGTTTAAAATCTGATTTCTTTGAGATTCGTTGTATTCTGCTGAATCTTTTGCAGCACAGCGCCCGGACGGAGCCTGATCTTCATGCCCGCGCCGCGTTCATACGCGAGCACATAGCGCTCTGAGCACTTTCCACAGAGCCAAAAATGCGCGAGGTAGCGGGATTGTCCAGGAGACTTTGTATCAGTCGGGGAGAATCGAATCAGCCGTCCTTCACGATAGTCAAACGGCAAATCGCAATCGGGATTTGAACATTTTTCGAGCATACCGTTCCGCCTAACTCCTCAAGACCTGACCTTGCCGCGCCTGACAAGCCTTGCCGCAGTCGCGACTGTTACTTTGCGCCAGTCGATAACCGATGCTCCGCTCGGCCAGTCCGTCCGTTCCATCTCCTTTATCCAGTTTTTTGCCGCCTCCCGCCCCTGCTCAGCATCGAACAACTGATTGACCGCCGTAACAAACGCAGACAACTCCCTTTCAGCGGATGCCAGAAGCCGTGCCATCGACCCTTCCTGTTTCGCCACGCTGGGGCTTTCGTTGCTCATAAGAGCCCTCTCGGGTCACGGTTAGGTGCCAGTTTGTCGAGGTGTGATCGTTCTCACTTTCGTTTGTTTTCTAGGTTCATGTTGGACCGAACTACTAGGAAAGGGTTTGACTTCTTCGATCGGCCGCGTTGCGGTCAGAAGGGATACTGGCGCTGACCGCTGTGCGAGTTGATCCAAATCAGGTCGCTGAAATCATCCAGGCTGCGGGGTCCCGTGCGACCCCAGCCACTGTCGCGAACTCCACCCATCGGCGCGTGAATCTCGTCGTTGACGGTCGGTGAATTAACATTGACGATTCCTGCGAGAACTTTTGGCGCCATCTCTAATGCCTTGTAGGTATTCCCCGCGAGAATCGAAGACGCGAGGCCGTACATGGTGCGATTTGCGGCGGCAATCGCCTCTTCAGGCGTATCCACTGCTTCGACCACGACGACCGGCCCGAAGGTCTCCTCGTTGGCGATGGCGGCATCCAGAGGAACGTTCGTCAGAATCGTGGGGTAATAAATTTGTCCATCGTACTTCCCACCCGTGTGGGCCTTGGCTCCCCTCGCAACCGCTTCCTTCACGCGATCATCAATCATCTTTACGGCATCACGCGTAATGATGGGGCCGATAATGGTTTTAGGATTCAGGGGATCGCCTGCCGGCAGAGTGTTGGTTCGAGCCACAAACTTGCTGAGGAATTCATCGTAAATCCTCCGTTGGATGATGATTCGGCGAGTATTCAGGCAAATCTGGCCTTGATGAAAGAAAGATCCAAACGTCGCGGTGCGGACAGCGTAGTCCATATCCACGTCGTCCAGAATAATCATGGGATTGAAACCGCCAAGTTCCAGCACGGTCCGCTTCAAGGTGCGCCCCGCGCGTTCCGCCAGCATGCGTGCAGTTTTGACTCCGCCGATCAGATTAATGACCCGGACTTCGGGCCGATCGAAGAACTCGTCCGCCATAGCGCCTGCGGCTCCTGGCGCATGAGTAACAACGTTAATTACCCCCGCAGGGAACCCGGCTTCCTCTGCAACTTCGGCGACCATTATTCCGGCGGAGACCGGAGCAAATTCAGATGGCTTCACGACTACTGTGTTTCCGGCGGCCACAGGCGATATGACAGCTCGCCAAGACAGGATGTTGGCGCCATTCCATGGAGTGAAACTTGCGCAAACGCCCAACGGCCGCCGCAAGCCGATTGAATGAGTATTGGATTGGTTGGTTTCCAGAACCTCGCCTTTAGGCAGATAAACCCACCCGGCGACCTGCTGCAGCGTGGCCGCAACCAAATCCATTTGGAACGTAGAGAATGAGATTGTGGATCCGGTTTCCCGCGCGAGAATTTCAGCGATTTCGGTTCGACGTCGTCTGACGATCTCGGATGCCTTCAAGAACAGACGGGCCCTTTCGGCCGGCGTGGAATCGGCCCAAGCTGGGAACGCTTTGGCTGCCGAATCTACGGCTGCGCGTGCGTCCGCGCGAGTTCCTGCGGCGACGCGGGCAAACAGCTTTCCGCTATAAGGCTCGTGGACCTCGAACACCTGGTTATCCGTGGCTTTTCGCCACTGGTTGCCGGCAAAATAGCAGTAGTCTTTCACATCGATTTGCGCGGACGTCATAATCTAATCTCCTCTTTTTCGATAGAGTTTGTAGCGTTATTCATGCCTGCCTCTTCCAAGTTTGCGTAAAAGCTCTGCTGTGCGATTAGTGCTCCGCCGTCGATAGTGCTTTGGAGATACGGAAGGTGACCGCGATCCCACTCGACCGATTGCGGACATCCGTCTCCATATAGCTGTTCAGGTGGAACCAGAGGTCTCGGCCGCCGAACTGAAGTCCAGGCCCGAGGCCGATCGTGCGCTCCAGCGAATTCGGCACGGTGATGCCGTTGATTCTGTGATCGGTCACCTGCTGCAGCCAGTACCCGTTAAAACCAAGCCTTACGCCTTTCCGCACTTCGTAGGAAGTAGCGTAGTTGACGTGAAACGCCTGCCCCGGCTGCATGTTCCTAATGCCGAACCCCGCGTACGGATCGTTATTGGTTGAATTCCAGAGATAGTGGAGGCGTGCGCTGAGCTCTAGTTTCTTGCGCTCGTAAGTGAATGCGTAGTATGGATTGACGACGACGAAATGATTGCCGATGTTTACCGGTCGCGAATCGCTGTACGTGCCGGTCGGCGCGTCTACGTCAAAGATAAAGCGGTGGACAAATACACCGTTCCCGATCTTTTGGGGTGCCCACTGCAATCCAGCGCCAATGATAAGATCCGCGAAGCCGCGCACTCTGGAAGAAGTGCCATTCGCCAGCTCTAGATCAACATCGACGAGTGGCTGCAGAACCTCTCCTGACAGCCATCCCCCGAGGACACGCTTCTTACTTATATAGGCCACGTGCGTGGTGGTGCTATATGTGGTGAGATGATTTCTGCCCGGAACCGTGTTCCCGTGGCTGTCCCGTAGTTCGCCCGCGACGTAACTTTCCGGGAATTCCTCTATGAACCAGCCCGGAACAGCAAATCCATCCTCGAAGTTCGTTTCACCCAGATTCACGGCCGGTAGCTGGACCTGAGCAAAACAAAGACTCGGAGGAGCGAACGCCCAAAACACCCCCACAATCAACAGAGCAGCTGTCCGCACAGCTACCGCAACGCTCGCAATCCTTCTCCCGAGGTTCCCTCTAATTCGCTTCCTGTCGGTCATAAAGTTCTCCGAAATCTTACTTTCGGGAGCGAGTGCCTCACATATAGGTTCAAATGAGGACCTATCTCCTTGGGGCAAACGGCTGTGCGAGGGCGGACGAGGTTAGCCTCGTCTGCCCGCAAGCCCTACTTGCCCTTGAGTTGTGGGGCACCCAGCATTTGCATCTCCCACATGAAAACAGACCCAGAGGCGCCGCCATTATCGATAAAAACCTGGGCGACTTCTGCGAGGTGCTCTGTGCGCGCCCAATCGCGCTGAAGTTTTCCAGTCAAGGCCATCCAGGTCATTGGTTGAGCTCCCGCAGCCACGAGGCGGCGGATTGCCATGTCGTGTGCTTCAGGAGTAACGCCGCCGGACGCGTCGGTGACCACGTACACGTCGTAGCCGTCCCCCATCGCGTGGATGGCGGGCATTGCGAGACACATCTCCGACCAGAGCGCGGCGATGACCAGTTTCTTCCGGCCGGTCCTCTTTACCGCCTCGACGACGCGGTGGTCCTCCCAGGAGTTGATAAAAGTACGGTTAATCGGCTTCTGATCCGGAAAGACTTCCTGGATCTGCTTGAAAATTAAGCCCCCGCGTTCCTCATTAACCGTGGTGAGAATCGTCGGAATGCCATACGCCTTCGCGGTCTTCGCGAGACCTGTGACGTTGTTGATCACCATTGTGGGCTCGTGACTGTGCACGTTTGCCAACTGGAAAGGTTGGTGGTCAATTAGGAGTAGAATGCAATTCTCCGGCGTGAGAAGAGCTTCGAGGCCGACTTTCGTAAACGTTTGCATCATGTATTCCTTTCTTTGGATTAGCGTTAGTTGGATTTCACGAGGACGAGTCCCCGAAAAAGATCTTCAGTGGCCTAAAATAAGAAGCCTTTCGTCACACCCCTCGCCGCCTGGGTTGATCTTCTAATTGATCGATCCACCTTCGGACGTGGAGAGGGCAATTTTCGAGCTTGATGCCATCGACCTCGCACCGGCGCAGAAACTTGACGGCATCCTGGTTGACGAGCGTCACGTCCTTCATGTCCAAAACCAATTGGTGCCCAGATGTCTCAGCGGCGAGCAGTTGTTGAAGCTGGTCGATATCCTCCGTTGTTTCGATCCGGCCGCTGAGTGTGAACAGAACCTGACCATTCCCTGTTCTCCGAGTTCTTAGCATGCAACCTCCCCTTGCTTGAAAACAGCAGACGCGGCGGATTGCATTTCACCCCTCTGGGGTTGTTGAATAAGAGACGGGTTGAAGGAAAGCAGGTTGGCGGCCAATAGTAAGTTAGTGGCAATAAAGGGTCAGTCGTTGTTAGAAATGTCCGATATGTCGACAATGACGAAATTCCGGGCAGAACCAACGCTAGTACCATGTCTGACAGCGTGGGTTGAATGAAGGATCTAACTGTTGACGCGATCGGATCGCTCAGCTTCTCGTGGCCGACTGCTTCTCGCCGCCGATCGAATAGGTGTGAGCTATGCCTAAGGCGACATCGGCGGGGAGTTTAACTCCGTCGTTTCGCCTTAAAACGCTTCTTGTTGATGTTCAACGACTGAATCTTCGATTCGAGCGTGGACCGCGCAATCCCTAGCTTGGCCGCGGCGCCGGACGGTCCAAATACCCGTCCCTGGCTTTCTCGCAGAGCTTCTTCGATCACTTCTTTTTCCTTAGCTGCCAGCTTCTGCGAAAGGTACTGCTTGCCGCCTGATCTCCCGTCATGAGACTGTTGCGATAGCCAGCTTTCATCTACCGTAAAGATCTCTGTTTCGCACACGATTACCGATCGTTCGATAATGTTCTGCAGTTCCCGTATGTTTCCGGGCCAAGGATACGACTGGAGTAATTGAAGTGTATTTTTGTCGACCCTCCTTATGTTCTTTCCCGCTTTCCGCGCGTAGCGATCGATAAAGTATTCAATCAGCAGGGGAATATCGTTCCTTCTTTCCCGCAAAGGAGGCACCTCAAGCGGAAATACGTTCAGCCGGTAATAAAGGTCCTCACGGAAATTCCCTTTGGCCACAGCTGTTTTCAGATCGCGATTCGTGGCAGCGATGACGCGAACGTCGACTTGGATAAGTTGCCTTCCCCCAACCCGCTCAAATTCTCTTTCCTGTACGACCCTTAGAAGGGCAACCTGAGTGTCAGCCGATAGTTCACCAATCTCGTCGAGGAATATTGTTCCCCCGTCTGCAAGTTCGAACCGGCCGATTCGACGCTGCATGGCTCCCGTGAACGCCCCCTTCTCATGACCGAACAACTCCGAAGCAATTAGATCACGGGGAATTGCAGCGCAGTTCACGCTGACGAATGCGCGTAAGGCGCGACGTGATCGTCGGTGGATTGCGCGTGCAACGAGTTCCTTCCCGGTACCCGTCTCACCCGTTACGAGAACCGTGGAATCACTTGGCGCAACCTTGGAAATGCGCGAGAGTACCGCTTGCAAAGCGGGCGAGGTTCCAACGATCTCCTCGAACATCGAAGCCCTGTCGATTTCTTCGCGGAGGGCCACGTTTTCTTCTTTCAGCCTCTCCTCGGCTCTCTTGCGATCATCTATATCGGCATTCGCAACATACCAGCGTCTGATGTTGCCATTGTCGTCGCGCACCGGATTGAAACGAGCCAAAAACCAACGATAGCTTCCATCGCTCTTGCGCAAACGCAACTCCAGCTCGTAGGCCGATCCTGTAGAGAGACCACGATCAAAATAATCCCGGTCCCGCGCTCGGTCATCTGGATGAACGGACGTAACGCGCTCAGGTGCCCGCCACTCCTCGAGACTAAGGCCTAGGTAATCAAGTGCGATGCGGTTGACATGGAGACGTTCAAAGTTGGGTCCATATACCCCAACAAGTTGAGGTGCGAAGTCCAACATCTGGCGGAGCTCCTCTTCACTTCTGTGTAGTTCCTCCTCTGCTCGTTTGCGCTCTGTGAAATCCATCACAGTACCCACGATCTCGAAGAGCTCGCCAGATCGGTCGAGGACTACATGGCCTACGCAATGAACGTCCCTGACCCTATTGTCCGGATGAACGATTCGGTAGTCCAATTCGAGATCCACCTTGTCGCGGATGGATTTCTCGACTACTTCCCTGCAACGGTCTTGATCGTCCGGATAAATCCGCTGCATGATTTTTTCAAATGGCGGTGGGGAGGCTCCCTGCGGTTCAAAACCTAGCACGCGATAGCACTCCTCCGAAAAGTATGTGGTGTCAGCCGTAGGGCTCCAGGCAAAACTCCCGGTTTTGCTCAGCCTCTGCGCTTCCGCCAAGTATGCTTCACTGCTCCGGAGGGCCCCCTCGGCCATCTCGCGCTCGGTAATGTCGGTTACCGCCCCCACATACTCGCGATTGCCAGATGCATCCCGTAAAACGTGAGCTATGAACTGAACGTTCTTTACTCGTCGATCCGGCAGTAGCAACCGAAAGGCATGCTCGAATTCTGGCGCTCCCGCGAGGGCGCGATTAATGACCTCTTGGACGTCGGCGCGGTCCTCGGGATGAACGCTCTGCACCACTAAATCTATCGTTGGCTTGATCGAGCGGTCGTACTCGAAGATACGGTAGGTTTCATCAGACCAGGCAATCTCTCCTGTATCAGGTTTCCAGCCGAAACTGCCCGTGTGACTTAGCCGTTGAGCTTCAGCCAGAAAATCCTCGTTACGCCGCAAGGCTGCTTCGACGCGCTTGCGATCTTCGATGTCGGTCGTGACCCCATACCACTTGACGATGTTTCCAGCTTCATCTCGAAGCGGTACTCCGCGGTCCAACTGCCAGCGATATTGCCCATCCGAGCGGAGGGAACGCACCTCATTTTCGTGAGGGTTGCCGGTAGCAACCGCTTCCAACCATTTACCTGTATGTTGCTCAAGATCATCAGGGTGTATTAGCGTTTGCCACCCTAATCCGGCTGTCTGCTCCGCCGATGCCCCCGAGTACTCCACAAATCGCTTGTTAACGTAAGTATTGGAGCCATCGGGCTGCGCACTCCACACTACCGCCGGAATGCCGTCAATCACGCTGCGAAGCTCTCTTTCGCTCCGGCGTAGTTCGGCGGTTCGTTCCGCCACCTTAATTTCTAATTCGTCGCGGCCCTTGCGAAGCGCTTGTTCATTAGCCAGCAACGCATCTTGCGCGCTGCGTAGCGCTTCGATAAGGAATGCGTTCTGAAATGCTGTCGCGGCGTTATTCGCAGCTACGGAAAGCAGTTGCTGATCAATCTGATCGGGGAAACCGGGGCGATCGGACGCCGCCGCA
>Ga0206873_1182_pt1 | contig 19238 bp, 17 predicted proteins | sample Alteio_BWOrgCont_11_FD_152631 | JGI IMG/M metagenome (GOLD analysis project Ga0206873, IMG submission 152631) | Enriched cells from forest soil in Barre Woods Harvard Forest LTER site, Petersham, Massachusetts, United States -... | ecosystem: Environmental > Terrestrial > Soil > Temperate forest >...
CCTTGGCAGTGTCTCGATCGAAGGCGGTCACTTGAAAGCCGAGTTTAAGCAGGCGTCCGGCAATGCGCAGGCCCATGGCGCCGATGCCGATAAACCCGAGTTTGGTGCGGTCTTGACTTATTGAGGTCATTGCTCTCTCCCCGTCTCCGCCCCTGCGGCAATGCCATTTTGAGCGAAGACATGCTGGTACAGAACTTGATCCAGAGAAAAGGCACCTGCTCCCCTAATCATCACGGTCAGCCCGAGAGCAAGTACAAGAACGTGGTATTCAATTCCATGGCCTTGTTTTTCTCCAAACCAGTTCATGAAGAACCCAAACTTCCGGTGGACCACAAGAAGCGCGACACTCATGACGGTAACGATGCCAAAAGCTGCAACGCGGCTTAGAAGTCCAACAATCAGTCCCAACCCTCCCAGGAACTGCGCCGCCACGGACAACAAGGCTAACGGGGCCGGGATTTGCAAGTTTTCTTGGAACGTGCGCACTGTCCTTTGAAGCCCTGCCCCGCCAAACCAACCCAGCGCCATCTGTGCTCCGTGAGCAAAGAAGACAACTCCCAGGACAATCCGCACGATTGCAATTACCCAGTCTCCGTCCGTTGTAAGTATCCACGTAGCCATGCCCATAAGCCCCCATCGTTGCGGCTATTCTCAGATTTAGGAATGCACTTAGAGGTCCAGAATGAAAACCGCGGAGACGCGCTTAGCAGACAACGTAAAACCAATCGCTTACAAGACTCTTAAAGGCGTACCCGCCTGCTTTGACACGAAGCTTTTGGCGCCGAAGGTGTCGGCATGTGGTCAGGTGTCAAAATGGTGGAGGGTTTGGGAGGGACTTACGGTTATCTGGGTCTCTGTAGGAAGAAAATACGCTGAGGAATAAGCTCTTCCGCCTTCAGTTACATGCCTGTCCCCCGGCAACTGCTGTTAAATTGTGGAACCCTACTTGCCTATCAACCATCCGGGCTCTGTCTCATCGTCGGATTCGAGTACTTCGGCATTGGCGATGAAAATCGAAACTTGCAATGATCTCGGGGATCGAATTGCTTTATTTCCCCCGATTCAGTCAAGTCACTTAAATGAGGAGAAATCATGGCATTACCTACCCGCCCGCTGGGTTCCACCGGGCTCAATATTACGAAAGTTGGATTTGGTTCGTGGGCTGTCGGAGGCGGAGGCTGGTCCTTTGGATGGGGACCGCAGGATGATTCCGACTCCCTGGCCACCATGCGGCATGCGCTTGATTCGGGCATTAACTGGATCGATACCGCAGCCGTCTACGGACTGGGCCATTCCGAAGAAGTTGTTGCGCGCCTGTTGCGCGACCTGCCGCAATCCGAACGGCCCTACGTGTTCACGAAGTGCGGCCTTATCTGGGACGGCAAGAATCGGATGAAAGAGCCCGATCGAGTACTCAAGCCCGAATCCATACGGCATGAATGCGAGGCATCGCTTCGTCGGCTGGGTCTCGAGAGCATCGATCTCTACCAGTTTCATTGGCCGGATGACACCGGAACACCCGTCGAAGAATCCTGGTCCGAGATGGACAAGCTTGTAAAGGAAGGAAAAGTTCGCGCCGCCGGCGTCTCCAATTTCAACACAGAACTTCTGGAGCGCTGCGAGCGCATCCGCCATGTGGATTCTCTTCAACCTCCGTTCTCATTGATAAACCGCAAGGCTGCCGAAAAAGAAATTTCCTGGTGCGAAAAACACGGCACCGGCGTGATTTGCTACAGCCCCATGCAGTCCGGATTGTTGACGGACAGCTTCACCGCAATCCGGGTGGCAAAATTGGCTAACGACGACTGGCGGCGCCGAGCGCCGGATTTCAATGAGCCCGGTCTCAGCAGGAATCTTGCGTTGCGCGACTCCTTGCGGCCAATCGCACAGCGGCACGATGCGTCGGTGTCTGCGGTGGCGATCGCCTGGACGCTGGCGTGGCCGGGAGTGACGGGAGCAATTGTGGGAGCGCGCACGCCTGCACAAGTGGACGGCTGGATTCAAGCTGCCAATCTCGAACTTACGGCTGAGGACCTACGGGAAATTTCCTCCGCAATCAAACAGACGGAGGCGGGCGCAGGTCCGCAACTCCCAAAGGGAAATTTACTACACGCTCGTCTAGGTGGATGATGCGTGAAGTACAGATCTGACTCGCGATGCGGCCGGTTGCGTTGCCGGTGGGACGCCCCTGCGCCCTCCGGCGCCGGGCCTCGAAATGTTCTTTTCGTGGAATGAGTTATGAAGTCGCAGTCGGAGAGCCGTCAATATCGCAATTGTTATTCGAATGGTGACATCATGATTGAAACTCCCCCTCGCCGCAGACCTTTGCCATGCCGCTAGAGAGCTTGGTCATGAGTCCCAGCAATGACGATCAGAAGGGGTTCCTTGTGAACTGAGGAAACTTGAATTATGCTCCGTCTTGGTAATTTTTGTGCGCCCTTTTGGATTTTGCACATGCGCATATACTCCGCCCTCTTGCTGCTGTTCTTTCCTTTCTATCCTGTCGCTCTGGTCGCTCAGCCCAGCTATGGTTCTATTTCCGGTCGCGTTACAAATCTCAGCAAAGCAGTCATCGTGGATGCGAAAGTGGACGCTATCAATTTGGGCACGAGTGTTCGTAATGAAAGTCCGTCCGACGATTTTGGTCAGTACTACCTCGCGAACCTGCCTCCCGACGGCAATCGCATCGAAAGTGAGAACACAGGATTACGGAAGTTGATCAGGCCGGATGCGATCCTTCAGTTTCAGGACACTCTGAATGTCGATTTTCAGGAGAGTGTGGCAGCAGACGATCGTGTGGCACGGGTTGAATGCAGTCAAACGGGGCAAGACCGCATTGGATCGCTATCGGGAACTGTCTTTGATGTTTCGGGGACGGGAATTTCGGGCGCGTCGATAACCACCTCGTGCGGCTCGGTCCGTCAGGAGGTCACAACGGATTCGACTGGCGCATACAGTTTGCAATTGTCCCCGGGCAAATACCTTGTGCGCGTAACAGCTAATAAATTTAACCCGACTGAACGAGAAGTAGTACTTACCGTGACAGACCGAGTCGTGGAATGGAAAGTTACACTTAACTTAGCGACCGTGCGAACCAGCGTATTGGTTGCTGCGGATCCATACGTGGCCACCAACACAACCGCCGGTAGCAAGACGGACACGTCGTTGCTTGATGTGCCGCAATCGATATCGATTGTGGGCCACGAGCTTCTGACCGACCAAGGGGCATACAGACTAGATGACGCTCTGAAGAATGTGGCAGGTGTAATTCCGGGAGGATATTACGAAGCTTGGGATTTCTACCGTATCCGAGGCTTCGATGCGTCGTTCAATACATTCGTCGACGGGCTGCGCGGCGGCAACGGCATGAACGAAGAAATCTTTGGTCTCCAGTCAGTGGAGGTCCTAAAAGGCCCTTCGTCCACGCTATACGGGCAGAGTGTGCTCGGCGGCATAGTGAACCTTCGCAGCAAAGTGCCCCGGCCCGACGCCTTTGCACAGGTTCAATTCACCGGCGGTTCCTATGGATTCTACGAACCGGCGATCGATGCCGGGACATCGCTGAACCGATCGCACACGGTGTACGCACGCATCAATCTGCTCTACCGCCCAACGGGTTCCTTCGTAAACTACGTAACCCGCCACCGTGTGTATGTAGCTCCTGCGTTGACCTGGGATATTAGTCCGAATACCCAATTAACGCTCCTTGCGAGGTATCAGCAGGACACTGGCCATCTGGGATTCCCGCTTCCGGCGCAAGGGACGGTGCTTCCCAACCCAAATGGCGAGATCCCGATCAGCCTCTTTGTGGGTGAGCCCTCTAACCCCAATCCCGTTTCCGAAACCAACAAGCAGTTCGGGTACCAGCTGAGCCATCAGTTCAATGATTCCTTTTCGTTCTACCAGAATGTGCGCCTCGCCTGGTACGAGAACCATTGGGACAAAATCCTTTATCCGTCTTTCCTTGGGGCCGACGATCGGACGTTGTACCGCTATCCACTCTCCTACCAACAAGAATGGAGCACCTACGCCGCAGATACGGGAGTGCGTTTTCGTCCGAAGACCGGCCGCGTTCAGCATAATTTTGTTGCCGGCGTGGACTACCACCGCGAGCCGAACAGGTACAACGAAGAATCCATCAATTTTAACAACCCTGCGGCTTATATGCCTCTCGATGTCTTCAACCCAGTCTATGGGACACCTTTTTCGCCGATTGTTCCTTTTGCCAGTGGCGACACTCGGACGCAATATGTGGGATTGTATCTTCAGGACCGCATGCAATTGACCGAGCGGCTCTCCCTTACAGCGGGTGGCCGTTTGGACTTCGCGTCGAATCGGGATTTCTCGCAGCCTGACGGCAATGACAACAAGGCATTCTCTCCACGAGTGGGTGGGAACTACCTGTTAATACCGGGCGTCACCCTTTTTGCGGATTACAGCAGATCATTTCTGCCACAAACCGGAATGGTATACGACGGTTCGCCCAGTGGTGCTTTTGCTAGCCCGGAGACGGGAGAACAGTGGGAGGGCGGGGTGAAAACCTCCCTGCTTTCAGGCCGAATGGTGTATAGCGTTTCGGTTTACCGGTTGACGCGCAGCAACGTGCTCACACCCGATCCCAACCACCCGAACTTTGATGTGTTGACCGGAAAACAGCGGAGCAAAGGTGCGGAGCTTGAGACGACCTTCCAGTTGCATAAAACCTGGAATTTAATACTAGCCTACGCCTTCACAGAAGCAAATGTGGTAGCGGACAATGCGATTCCGGCCGGAACGCCGACGCAGAATGTTCCCAAGAACAGCATGAACGTGTGGAGCACCTATGAACTGCAGGGTGGATGGCTGAAAGGAGTGGGCTTCGGTTTCGGCGGACGATACTACACGGACCAGTCTGGCGATCTGCTGGACACATTCTCCATTCCCGCGTATGGTCTCATGGATGCATCGATTTTTTATCGTCGGAAGCATCTGGGTTGGCAGGCAAATGCTTATAATCTGGCCGACAAACGCTATTTCACCGGTTCCTACAATAATGTGTACGTGCAACCGGGAAGCCCACGATCAATTCACACAACCATCAGCTGGATATTTTGAGACGCGAAAATTTGACAGATGATGGTTACCTTCTCATGCGAAACTCACGAACAAACCTTAGATCATTTTCCTTCGAGCGGGTGGCTGAAGGCTTCAGAAGGGAACCGGGTCAAGTGTCTAATGTAAGTCTCACTTCAAAAACAGTGAAGCGAGTCACTCCGCGACTTTTTCTCTTCTGCTTTGTCTCCTTTTTCTTCAACATCAGTCCGATCGTCGCACTCGATAGCAATAGGCAGATCTCCCAGTATGGGCACACGGCATGGCGGACAGAGGATGGAGTTTTTGCCGGGACGCCCAACGTGATGGCCCAAACTACCGATGGATATATATGGATTGGAACACAAGCCGGATTGATGCGCTTTGATGGCGTTCGGTTCGTCTCGTGGAGACCGCCGGAGGGGAGTGAATTGCCGTCATCCCGCATCATTTCTCTGCTCGGAGGGCAAGACGGAAGCCTTTGGATTGGAACTGGTATGGGGTTAGTGCGTTGGCGGAATGGAAATCTGACCAACTACAGGGACGTGGCTGGAAGTATTATGGCGATCCTTGAAGACCGCGCGGGCACAATCTGGGTCGCACGGGCGAATTTTTCTGATACGAAGGGTCCTCTTTGCAAAGTTGCAGACACAGAAGTCCGATGCTATGGAAGGGACGATAGAATTCCGCTTCCTTATGCGGTGGCACTGGCCAACGATAGCCTTGGCAATATCTGGCTGGCCGGCGGTCCCATGGTTTCCAGGTGGCAAACAAGTTCCGCTGACACCTACGCCTCAGCCGGTCTAAACCCAGCGGAAATATTCAACGGAGTAATGGCCGTCGCGAGCAGACCAGATGGGTCTCTTTGGGTCGGGCTGGTGTACGCCGGAAAGGGCGGGGGGCTACAACAACTCGAGCATGGGGCCTGGAAACCATTCGTCACTCCTGAGTTCGATGGCAGTTCGCTCAAGGTCACAAAGTTGTTAGTAGACCGAGACGGCTCTCTCTGGATCGGGACCTTAAATCAAGGCATCTATCGCGTTCAAGGAAACAAAGTAGAGCAATTTCACACCTCGGATGGTTTATCGGGTGATGCTGTGTCCGGTCTCTTACAGGATCGCGAAGGGAACATCTGGATTGCGACATCCAGGGGGATCGATAACTTACACGACCTGCGAGTGGCTAGCTTTTCCACACGGCAAGGGTTGAGCGCGGATCAGGTCAATTCCGTTTTAGCTTCTCGGGACGGTACTGTGTGGATTGGAAATTATAATTTGGATGCTCTCCGGTTGGGCAAGATCACGTCCATTCAGCCTCGGAACGGTCTACCAGGGCGGGAAGTCACGTCATTGCTGGAAGACCGGGCCGGTCGGCTCTGGATCGGCATCGACCAGGAATTGTTGATTTATGAGCGGGGAAAGTTTAGAAAGATCCGTACGTCTGATGGCAGTCCTTTAGGCGCCGTTCGTGCAATGGCCGAAGATGTCGATGGCAGCATTTGGGCCGCGACATGGTACCCAGCAAACCGTGGTCGGTTCCTTCGCATTCAGGATCTCGGAATTCGTGAAGAGATATCCTACCCTCAGTTGCCCCTCATAAATACGCTCGCTGCTGACCCGCAAGGTGGCGTTTGGTTGGGCTTTGCGAGCGGTGGCTTGGCTCGATACCGAAATGGCCAGATGAAGTTCTTCTCTTTAAATGAAGGTCCTCATGATGGCCCAGTCCACGGACTCCTGGTGAATTCCGACGCTTCGGTATTGGCAGCGACGACGTCGGGCCTTGTCGGATGGAAAAACGGGAGAGTGCAGAGTCTGACGGTGCAAAATGGCCTTCCTTGCGATGTCATTTACTCCCTCATCTTGGATAGGAACGCTACCCTTTGGCTTTACGCATCGTGCGGACTTATTGCGATCCCCGATGCGGAGCTGCAGCGCTGGTGGAAATCGCCCGATGCGACGGTGAAGACCAGACTCCTTGACGTATTTGACGGCGCCCAGCCTATGTCAACTCCTCTTCAGCCAAATGCATCCCAGTCTCCGGATGGACGATTGTGGTTCGCAAATGAAAACGTCGTCCAGATGATCGACCCGGCTCACCTGGAGGGCAATCCGATACCTCCTCCGGTACACATCGAGCGAATTGTCGCGGACCGCGAGACCTACTGGCAAAACTTGTCCCGCGATGCATCAAACTTGCACTTGAAGCTGCCACCGCTCGTGCGCGACCTCACGATTGATTACACAGCTCTGAGCATGGTCGTGCCGGAAAAGGTTCACTTCCGCTTCAAGCTGGAGGGGCAGGACCGGGACTGGAGGGAGGTGGTCAATGCTCGCGAGGTGCAGTATTCGAACCTCGGCCCGGGCCACTACCGCTTCCGCGTCACCGCCTCCAACAACAGCGGTGTGTGGAACGAAGCCGGAACATTCCTGGATTTCTCCATCGCCCCGGCGTACTACCAGACCAATTGGTTTCGCCTGACATGCGTGGCCGCCATGGCGGCAGTGCTTTGGATGCTCCATAAATTGCGCGTGCGCGGCATCCAGCAGCATGCGGAGCAACTGTCTTTCATTAACACAAAATTGGAGGCGCAAATCGCAGAGCGGAAACAGGCGCAGGACGCGTTGCGCCAGGCGCAGGCGGATCTCACCCACGCTAACCGAGTGAGCAGCATGGGAGAACTGAGCGCCTCGCTGGCGCACGAAGTCAATCAACCGATCGCGGCAGCCATCACCGACGCGAGTACTTGCTTGCGCTGGCTATCCCGTGAGCAACCCGATTTGGACGAGGCGCGCTCGGCTGCATCAAGAGCCGTTCAAGACGGACGGCGTGCGGGTGAGATCGTCAACCGGGTCCGCAAGCTCTTCAAAAAGGACACTCCGCAACGGGAGTTGGTCGATCTAAACGAAGTGATTCAAGAGATGACGCTTCTGCTGAACAGCGAGGCAACTCAATTCGCAGTATTGGTTGGGACGGAACTCGCTGCAGAACTCCCTGCGGTGATGGGAGATCGCGTGCAACTGCAACAGGTACTGATGAACCTCATGATGAACAGCATCGACGCGATGAGAGATGTGGATGGAGCGCGCGAGCTCACCATCAAATCGCAGAGCGGAGAGAATGGTCAGGTGCTGATTTCGGTCAGCGATACCGGCGTGGGACTTCCTCCGCAACAGAGGGACAAGATCTTTGATGCGTTTTTTACGACCAAGGCGGACGGCACAGGCATGGGACTGCGGATCAGCCGCTCCATTGTTGAATCGCATGGCGGCCGTTTATGGGCTGCCGACAATTCTCCGCGCGGCTCAATATTTAAATTCACGCTCCCGAACGACTCCCAAGCTGTGTGAATGAACATCCGCAGGACCCGGTGATGTTGGTTTTTCGTCCCGAGAAATAAACCTTCGGACGCGAATCTGGAGAGGCTCAACCAGATATTTGCAGGTCCATCGATCGAAGGTAATCCCGATAATATGAATCCAGCGCCTCGCCCATATTTTGGAACGGTGGCGCCTCAGTTCGATTCAACTTGTCTTCGAAGTGGAGAGCAAATGCGCGCACCGCACAAGCCGCCAGCGGATGCCATTGATTGATCCATCTCTGAATCGTGTCCCTGTTGAGGACATTATCTTCGATTGCCATTCGAACCAACGACTCGCTCCACTGCCGGTGCCACTGGCAGTCCTCATTGAGCGAATAGAATATCTGCCCGAGTAAGTAGTCCCCCTCACGAAGAGCCAGCTCGCTGAAATACTTCATAAATAACTCGTCGACGAGGGGTTTGAGCACCACGTTAAGCCCGACAAAGGATTCCGCCCAATCATATGCGATGAGCAGTTTCTCAACGACTTCACGAAGTGGCTGCCACATCGAGTCTGTCTGCCACAAACTTTTGCCGTCGGCTGCAAAGCCGTGGTAGATCTGCTGAAGTTGCCGGATGCGGTAGGCAATTCGCTGAATGCGACGCATCTCATCGGCTGCCTGAAACGACGCTGCGATCGTGATGCGCCCGCTGGGAGCCATCTGGCCGATATAGGACGCGATCATTTGAAAGCCATGCCCGGGATACCTGAGCGGTGCAAACACGCTTGCGAGAATGTGCAGCCATGCAGGCCGAAGCTGGGCGTCGTATCCGGTCGTTTCGATTTCGTCCAGGATGCCGTCGACGAAGATCTCCTTCTCTCGCTGCAAAGCCGTGTACTTCGTGTAGCCCGTTTCTCGCGGGTCGCGAAACTTTTCCCACGAACCGCACACCAGGGGAGATTCCTCCTGGTATCGGCGGTACCAGTCTTTCAGCGGAACATCGAGTTCGAATCGCTTTCCTGTGAAGCCCTCGCCGGTGTAGCACAGGAGTTTTGAACTCACGATTTCGTATTCACTTGGCATCCGCCTTTGCTTCATGAGGTGCCAGTACGTCTTCTGTTGAGACATTTGACTCTCCGGAAAAGCAGCATGTCTTCACGGCTCAAGTGGAACTGCGGGTCCGCCCAAATTGCCATGCCGCGTCGTCCTGGTTCAACTTTAGGGTCCCCTTGAAGGCCGACATTACGGTCTCCAGCTCACCCGGGAAACGAAACGGGCGCCCTAAGTGCTTCTCGATTGCGGAGCGGGTCACGACGCAGCGTTGGGGAACCAGCACGCGCACATAGGCACCGCGGTCAACCACCAAAACGTCTTGGTTCAGGTCCTTGATCGCCGCAACTATGGCGTTGGCCACGGTTCCCGTCTGGAGAACCGGGCCGACTCGGTCGTAAATTTCTGCTGCGTCGCCAGTCATTGTTCACTTCCTCCGTTCGTGCCGACTCCTGAGGGCTTGTCATGATCTATTTCAACAAGAACGTTCTCTCCATCGAGCAGGACTGGATAAACTCTTAGGCGGGAATTTTGGGGGTTTATTCCACATCCAGTGCAGACGTCGAATTCCCAATGATGTCTGGCACATCGGATCATCTTATCCGTCAAAGTGCCTTCGCTTAACCGGCTATTCTGATGCGGACAAGTATCAGCGTATGCAAAAATGCGATCATCCAGGTTGACCAAAAGGATAGCTTCACCATCCACCTGGAGACCTACCATCTCACCGCTCCAGAGGTCTTCTAATACGGCAACCTTGCGAAAGCTCATTGCTGCCCGCTTGAAATCACGTCAAATCGATCCAATGCCTGCAATCCTACCTGCAAGACCGTAAGCGCGGGATCAATTGTTTTGTCGTTGTAAAGCACTTGAAATCGATCGATGCCCCGGACGCGAATCGCGGCCGCCTCCTGAAGTTTTCGTCCCAGGGTGTGGACGGTATCTGTTTCTTCCGCCAGAATCAGAACACCAAGCGTGTCGCCTTCCATGAATCCGTAGAGAGGAATGGCCATCAACATCCTCCTGTCAAAGCTATGCGGTAGAGGTTTTTCGAGCGCCAAGCCAGTCGTAGCCGCCAGTGAAAACGTCTCTGCCCCAAGTATTGGGCGTGAGTCTGAAATACTCTGTTAGCAAATTTGGAAGATCAGCCGGGGCTTCTCCTGAGAGGACCCGCTTCACCAGATCCTTATGACTGGCATACCTTTCGGGTTCCTTCAAAAAAATCCACTGACACGGCTCGGAGCAGAAGATGTACTTGCTCCCATTGTAGACGAGAGTCTTCGCAGTATTCTTGCGAGGCGTGCCAGCGCTCAGCGGCAACTGACACAAATCGCAAAAAGCCGGCAAGGCAGTTCCGTGCACAGCCAGCTCATTTTCGGGTCCGGGACCAACCGTTCTCCAACGTTCACTTATTTGCTCCCAAACCGGATCCATCTGGTCCCAATGCTTTGGATATTTCTGGCGCAGCCACTTCCGTTCTGCCGGACTGGGCATCACAAAATTGAACCACAAAGTTGCACGGTAGGTGTAAGCGCTGGCATAGATCATGTGATGGTAAATTTCGAGTTCGTCGATAACAGTGTCCCAATACCAGGGTTTCTCAAGCCCGAACTCGTCCAAGGTGCGCAGAAACTGATCGATGATCCACTCTTCCATGAACTCTTTGAACGAATAAGGGCGCTGATCCAAAGCAGTCAGGTAATCGATGGAAAGTCCCGTCAAAATTGAGAACAGGCGCCAGTTGCGCCAGAACCACTTATCGACCAGGTACTGCACGTACTTGGGGTCGTGCTTCATCACGATTTCGAGAACGGGAGGGCCGATCTGCGCATGCCTGGCTTCATCTGTTTGAATGCTGGTGACCATTCTCTCGAACATGTGGTCGCTGGATTCGCGGGCCAGCGAGGCCAGTCCAACGAATTGCAGATTGGTGAATCCGGTTTCCAGAATGAAATTCGTAGCGATGTGGAACTCGATCGCATTTTGTCCCAGCGTCAATTCATCAAAGAAGTGTCGCGCAGCAACTGCGAACCAATTATTCGTGTGGTAGAACTTGTGCGCCCAATCGAACTGAGAGTCCCATCGCACCAAGGGATGGAAGAGGAGCAGGGGGATTTGCGTATGGCGATATTCATCGAGCGCTCCGAAGGTCGCCATGGTGCGCCACGCGCTGTCGCGGCCAAACCTTGCACCCCGCAAATTGCCGATCACACCGGTGAACTCCGCTAACGGAAGCGCGGCTGCGTGTATCTTCAGACTGTTCATCCAAGGCGCGGCCAGCTTCTGAACATTTTCGAGGCGGCCTACCGCGTCGCGGACAGCGTAGACAGCCATATCTTTTTCGTATTGGTTGTCGACGTACTCGCGATAGGAGGTCTTAAAGGATTCTTCCCAGTCCTTCCATTCCGAGTGAGGCAGCCAAGGATGTCCACTGATTACCTCAGGAAAGACTTCCTCTTCCCGCACATAGGAATAATCCCAATCCAGCTTGTTGGCGAGGGGTAACCATTCCTCTCTGCTAAGCATGGCTCCTCCTTGGGCGAGGTGACCGGCGGAAAGTCTTTGGCGTCCAACTTGCCCAATGTCTGCGCGTTGAATACGAATCAAACTGAGACAATCATTTAACCACGTAAAGCTACGCCCATCGGGTGAACACGTCAATACAGGTGGCCGGTTTAAGGATGCCCGGTCCAATTTCTGATACAATACATTCCTTTATCCTCCTGTGTCGTATCTCAGGTGCCGCGCCGCTAAAAAGGGGGCACATCGATGCAACACTCACAATCCCGCGCTCATGATCCTTCCGCTTGTTCGCAGACATCTCATTTGGAGGAATTGTTTGAACAGGCTCCTGAAGCGGTTGCAATTCTAAGCACGAACGACCGCGTCCTTCGCGCCAACAAGGAATTCACCCGCATGTTCGGTTACGAACCGGACGAAGTTTTAGAACGGCTCATTACTGACCTTATTGTTCCTGACGAATTTCTTCAGAGTTCGCAGGAATATACACGTCAACTCAATGACGGCCGTCGAATAGAGGTCGACACCATTCGTAGACGGAAGGATGGGAGTCATGTTCACGTGTCACTTCTTGTCGTCCCTATCACTTCGGCTGCCGGAGAGCATCTCTCGAATTATGCAATTTACCGTGACATTACCGAGCGAAAGCGCGCGGAAGAGCAATTGCGAGAGAGCGAGGCACGGTTCCAAGCGATGGCCGACACGGCGCCTGTCATGATCTGGATGACCGGTACGGATGCCCTTTGTAACTATTTCAATAAACCGTGGCTCGAGTTCACAGGCCGAACTATGGAGCAGGAAGTAGGTACAGGTTGGGTCCAAGGCGTGCATCCAGACGATGTGCAGGCGTGCTTCGATGGCTTCCTGCCGGCCTTCCATGCCCGAAAGCCTTTCACAATGGAGTATCGGCTCAGGCGCGTGGATGGGGAATACCGCTTGGTGATTGAAAGTGGCATTCCGAGATTTACGGGCGGGGGAGAATTTGCAGGATATATCGGCTCAAACATTGACATCACAGACCGCAAACGCGCAGAAGAGGAGCGAGAAAGACTCCGCCAGATGCAGGCGGACCTGGTGCATATAAACCGTGTGTCAACGATGGGAGAGCTAACCGCATCCTTAGCGCACGAAATTAAGCAGCCGATCTCTGCAGCCGTCATAGATGCCCGAACCTGTTTGAAATGGCTGGTCCGCGATCAGCCTGACATCAAAGAGGCGCGCGAAGCTGTGACGAGAATTATCGGGGATGTAACCCGCGCATCTGAGATCATCACTCGGATTCGCTCCCTTTTTAAGAAGGGGGAAACGCAACGAGAGCTGGTCGACTTGAATGAAATCATTCGTGAGATGATGGCCTTGTTGCACGTCGAGGCCGGACGATATTCAGTTTCGATTCGAACCGAACTGGCGGCCGACCTGCCCAATATCAACGCGGACCGCGTGCAGTTGCAGCAGGTCTTCATGAACCTCATGCTCAACGGTATCGATGCCGTGAATGAAACGAATGTGGCGGGAGAACTTACGATCACGTCGCAACGGAATCCAGATGATCAACTGCTGGTCTCCGTCAGCGATACCGGCGTGGGATTGCCTCCTGAGAATGCGGACAAAATCTTTGACGCATTTTTCACCACTAAGTCCCAGGGGACCGGCATGGGACTGTCAATCAGCCGGTCCATCATTGAGTCGCATGGTGGCCGCCTATGGGCCACTCCCAACTCTGACCGGGGAACGACCTTCCAATTCACGCTGCCGAACGATCTCAAGGATTCATGAACGAATATTCGCGGGACCTGATGATTTGAGCTTTTGGTCCAAGTACAAGCCAATCTCATGCGGATTTCCGGGCCTCGCGCAGGTCCTTCCAAAGGCCTCCATTTGCGTAGCGCTCCGGATACAGGATCTTCGGACGCGGATCTTCGGCAGTGTCAAGCTGAAGGACCATCCACTTGGGGTAAGGAATGCCCGGATCCGAAGCCGCGTCCAGGAGCTGGATATGCTCCTCCGAGAGCTGAAGGTCTACCGCGGCGATGTTATCTTCCAGCTGCTCGACCTTCCGGGCCGCGATGATCACGCTGCTGACCGCCGATCGGCCCAGCACCCACGAGAGCGCGACACGGGCCGGGCTTGCGTTGCTCCGACTCGCCACTTCCTTCAGCGTTTCTATGACGCGATAACCCATCTCTTTATCGAAAGGTACGAACGAACCCGCCTCCGCGAATCTTGTACCCGCAGGAGATGGATTCGTGCGACTGTACTTGCCCGTGAGGAAGCCACCTGCAAGCGGACTCCAAACTAAAATACCGATGTTGTGGTACTCGGCGAAGGACTGGAACTCGTATTCCAGACCCCGACCGACCAGGCTGTAGTACATTTGTGCCGTCACATATTTTTCCAAACCCAGGCGCTCCTGAAACATGATCGCGGTTGCCGCTTGCCACGACATCAAGTTCGAGAGCCCGATGTAGCGGACCTTCCCCTGGCGCACTAAATCGTCGAGCGTCCGAAGCGTCTCCTCCAGAGGCGTGTTGCTGTCCCATCCATGCACCTGATAAAGATCGATGTAATCGGTCTGCAGACGTTGGAGGCTGCCTTCCACTTCACGCAGGATGTTCACGCGGGTCGCGCCACTTCTGTTGAAGTTCCCGCCCATCGGGAGGCGAACTTTGGTGGCCAGAACAATTTCTTGCCTCACACCCTTCAAGGCGTTGCCCACCAGCGTCTCGCTTTCCCCAAGACTGTACACGTCCGCCGTGTCAATGAAATTGATTCCGCGGTCCAGGGCCACCTTCACCATCCGCGTCGTTTCGTCTTGACCGAGGTTGCCCATGTTCATCCTGCCGCCAAACTGCATTGTGCCGAGCGCCACCTCGCTCACGATCAGTCCCGTATTTCCTAGTTTTCTATATTTCATCACTCATGCTCCTTCTGGAGGTCGTAGATTTTTACTTTGCCGTTCCTGGGCTGGAAAGGTTGTAGTCGTCGTTCAGGGTCTTCAAAAAAGCGACCAGATCGTCCTCTTCTGTGTCCGTCAACTTAAGGTCGCCGAGTTGTCTCTTGTTCAGATTCGTTGGATCTTCTGGTGGCGGCCAGCATGTGACCTTTTCCCCGGGATCTCCTGCCATGCACTTGGGAAGAACGTCGCGCGTGTTGTAGAAGTGCACGACCTCCTTCAAACTTTTGAAGTAACCGTTATGCATGTAGGCCTTCACGAAATTGGGGGTGGGTCGCATGTCCACGTTGCGTAATGTGGGCACCTGAAACTTGGCGTCGAATTGTGGAGCCAGTTCCATCCACTGGGAATCCGGATTCAGCTGACCGCTAAGGCTCTTTAGTTTTCGCAGGAAAAATCCAACGCCCACGTCAACGTAAGTTGAACCCGCTTTGTTGGGGCTGTACCCGTGCTCGTCGGACTTAGACTCGAAATAGAACTGCACGCCTGGATTCCGAGGGACGCCCAAATTGCTGGCGGTGAAGTCTGTGAACAGTGGTTCTTCGCCAGGTCCTCCATCGCGGTGACACTGATTACACTTCGCCTTACTTCGGAACAGTGCATACCCCATTCCTTCCTCGGGCGTGAACTGCGCCTTTCCTGCCTGCACATAATCAAATTTCGAAGTGAATGGATTGACTTCAGGCGAAGCTTCGTACGCGGCAGCTTCCAGTCCGAAGCTGTCATAGACATGGTCAGCACGTTGCCGGTCTGCCACGCTCAGGTGGACCGGGTATTGATCGTTGTCGGGTGGTGGGCCGGGTGTGGCGCACACGTTTTCGACATCTTTCGGCCATTGAATGGCAAATGAGTCGGCGCCCCATACCGTCTCAAATAATTTGCGATAGGGAGCCTTGGAGAGCCGGTATGCAAGACATGCCGAGTCGGGTAAGCCCATTTCGACAGGATTCGTCGGCGGTCCTTGGGCTTGCTCGGCGCTTGGATTTTGCAACCGGTAACCGCTGGCGCGCATGTCCCAAAAATTCCCTCCAACGAAATCGCCCTGCGGCGCGTTGTAATGGAGGACGGGCGCAAAAGTCGCGTACATGTAACTCTGCGGCTTTCTCTGGCTGAATCGCGTTCTCACCGATCCTGGATATGACACGGTGCTTAGATTCAAAGATTGTATCGGGCCAGTGAATCCCGTCCCCGGCGTATGGCAGAAACTGCAAGCCTCGTTCTGATTCACAGAGAGATGCTTATCAAAGAGCAGCAATTTTCCAAGGGTGCGGATCTGACTTTGACGGTCAAGCGCGGTCTGGCTTATCTCCCGGAGTGCGTCAGCCTCGATCTGGTCAATGTCGGCTTCAACTTTGGCGACGTCCTGTTCGAACCCAGGAGGCATCTTTCCCTCCGGATCAGGCAAACCAGTTCCAGCGGCGTGCACTAAGCGCTCCCGCAGGATCTCAGTTCCAACTGAATGCAGCAGGAAACCAAGTGGCAGAAGCCCAATCAATGAGAATGCGAGAGTCCGATTGCGCAAGGTTTTAATCTCCTTTCCCCGGAGATGGTCGTGCTCCTTGAAAATTCCCATGCGCTCGTTTATTCCGCCTTCCGCCACGTGGAATCGGGATCATAGGCGGTCATTGCTTGCGCGAGCTTTGTTGTGTTGGGACCAAGATCCTTTTCGTAAATGGTTCCCGATTTGTCGACAACGAAAGTCATTACACCCGAGGAACGGTACTCCGCGGGGTAGGCGACGAAGGCGAATCCCGCGGTCATCTTCCCGTTGACGACATAATTCTTGGCTCCGCCAGGTGCATGAGGTCCTTGGCTCGTGAGGATCCGGAAGAAATAACCATTGAACGGAACGTGCGCCCCGACTTGGCTCGCTGGGCGATTTTGGCGTGCGTAAGCGATCAGGGGATCGATCGGGCTATCGAATTGATCGCCCGTTTTGTCCCAATATAAACCGTTGTGTTTTCCTTCATCGCTAACCAGTTTTTGTGCATATTGATTGGAGAAGCCATACGGCGCTTTTTCGAAGTACTCCTTTTGGGCACTCACCAAATCACCGCAAGCTTGAATCGCAAACAGTTCGTTCTTGCCAATGCGGCGAAACAAAATTTCGTCCTTGCCTGCCTGAGTGTCGAAATACCAGACTCCGTTTTTGTCGACCAGGGGAATCGGGAGCGGCCAGTTCTCGGCTCCAACAACCATGGTTACGGTTCCGTTCGGCTCCGTCACGAAGCGATGCATCTCTTCATACTTGGTCGTGAAGCGTGTGCGAGCATCTAGATCTTCGATCGGGTCGCCGGACGAGACGATATCGTTTCCGGCGGGTCCGAGGATGCCCAGGAAGGCGCGATCGTCAGGCGCCTGCATTGCATTGAAGAGGGCGCGGCCAGCTTCAACGGGTGATGCAAATGTTTGCTGTCCCGATTGCTGGGCGAACGATGGCACGCACGATGACCCGAGAGAAAGTGCCAACAGAACGAATACAGCGAATCGAATAAACTTCTTCCATTCAAATTGATCTGTCACCGATATATTTGGCAGCATGGTAGTCCCTTTCCTTCCAGAATTTTTCTACGAATTCCATACTTCTCTGCTCGCGCTTATCTGTGTCCACCGCCACCACCGCCATGAAAGCCGCCGCCACCATGGAAACCTCCTCCAAAGCTGGATTGCCCGCGGGAGGAAAAGCCTCGGACATTTCCGCCGTGATCAAAGCCACTGAATGCGCCGGAGTGTGTTCCCATCTGAGCGTGAGGAGTCGAAGCCCCGTGAAACCCTGAATCAACGCCGCCATTTCCGCGAAAGGAGGCGCTATGGTCGAAGCCTCCGTGGTTGAAGTTGCCGTGGTTGAAGTTGCCGTGGTTGAAGTTGTTGCGATTAATGATCGTTCGGCTGTGGGAAATATAGGTGTTGTGGTTGTAGATCATCCTATGCCCGTGCCAGTCCCAGCCCCAGTGATTCCAGCCCCAACCAAATCCTCCAAAGAATCCGATCCCGAACCCCGCGCCGAAGTAGAGCCCCGGGCCGTCGAAAAAGATGCCGGGAACTGGATACCAACCTGGGTAGGCAACGATGGGATAACCGTATACAAGCCAGGGATCATAGGCGGGAACGTAAACTACATCCGGATTGGCCGGTTCGATGCTGATCGTATTGCCTTGAGTCGTTACGTTCTCCTGCTCACTGCTATTTAGATGGCCGGACTTTTGAGCTTGTTGGCGCATTTCTTGGACGGCATCCATCACATCCTGCTGCTGATTGACATATGCGTCGCCGAGAGATGAACTCCAGGAGAGGTTCTTGTCCATGTTTTCAAGGACAGAGGGAAATTGGGTTAGGGCTTTTACGCTCGGATCCCAGGATTGTTTGTCGACCTCCGCGGCCAGCTGTTCACCTTTGAGGTCGGAGTGGCTCTGCATCCAGCGGTCGGCTTCTACTACTTCAGTCGGATATGTGGAGGCGGCCAGGACTTGAGCGACGAGGGCGTCCGGGTATAAGGCGATCGGAGCAACCAGTTGTTGGATCTCTTGGGGAGACTGTCTTACGGCCGGAGCTGGGGCCTGTTCGTCGGATTGGCCGTCTTGACCGTACAAACTGGCTGCACTAGAGATTTGTGCAAACAAACAACACATCAGTCCAATCAAAACCCGTCTTGTGAATTTCATTTTCATGGCGCAATCTCCCGCGTTTAGATTCGAATCCAGAAGGAATCTCATTGACCGCGCAGCGCCCCTGGCGGGATATCGTGTCGCCGTGCCAAGTCCTCCAGCGCGTTAATCTCCATTTGTACTTCGTCCACGTATTGCTCCAGGATCTCAACGCCAACCTCAGGAGTTATGGCAAAGTCGCCCTCATCGAGGTTTACGCCACCCGTCGTTTTCCTGAGGCTTCGCGCATCGTCGATCGCCTGCTCGTATTCACAGAGCTTTGCTTTTCTGCGTTCAAGTTTGTCGTTCAGCTGTGCGGCCTGGACCGCATACCAATTCTGGTCCTCGGCTTTCACGTGTGTTTCCGCGGCAGACATCGCCTTGGGCTCTTCTTCATCAGTTCGGCCAACGATGGAAATCAGGCCGAGACTGTGGAGTTTTTCGAGATCGTTATTCGTCCAAACCACTTTATTTTGACTGCCGGCCCCTGCGTGCGGCCGGCTGGCTGCACGCAGGGGTATAACTATCGAAACGAGTCCCAATGCGATCGCGCAAGACAAATAGCGGTTCATGTAAGCCCCCTACTTCTTCGAGGAACCTGGAGGGAATTGCTTAAACATTTTCTCCACGTCCTTGTCGAGATTCTGGATGTTCTTGTTGGAGTTGTTGGAGAGCGTGTCGCTGGAGTTGCCCCTCCAAAT